>Ga0187874_10000132_pt1 | contig 99947 bp, 91 predicted proteins | sample June2016WEW_16_1_3_FD_132993 | JGI IMG/M metagenome (GOLD analysis project Ga0187874, IMG submission 132993) | Peatland microbial communities from SPRUCE experiment site at the Marcell Experimental Forest, Minnesota, USA - June2016WEW_16_150 | ecosystem: Environmental > Terrestrial > Soil >... | reverse complement strand
TCTTCGCGCGGGATGTCGTAGGCAGCCCGGATGGCCGCAAACATTTCCGCCTGCTTGACCGTATCGATCCCAAGGTCGGCCTCCAGATCCAAATCGAGATCGAGCATATCCGTTGGGTAGCCGGTTTTTTCGGCAATGATCTGCATCACCTTCCGCTGCACTTCATCGATTTGCGGAACTGCAGGAGAGGGCGCCTGGACCGCAGCCGATTCATGGGCTGCAACCGGCGCCGGTTTTGGCTGCGGCAAACCGGCAGGCGTAAAAGCGGCAGCAGGAATTTCCTGATGCGGCGAAGCGGGTTTTGCCATCAGCGACGGCGCCGCGGCCATTCCATTTTCAATTCGAACTGTGGGGCCCTGGTCTTTGGCCCTGAGTGTGCGCTGGACCACTTCGAGATCAGGAGATTCATAGCCGGTAAGACGCTTCAGCCAGTTATTCCATGCGGCCGCATCCTCGATGCGATACCGATAGCCGAGAGCGGACGGCGGTTGCCGCTTGCCGTCGGGAGTCGGCGCCCAGCGCAGCAGAGTCATGCAGATCTGCGATCCGAAGCCCGCGCCCAACCGCAGCGCATAGCGCACCGGGTAGTGTCCTCCCTTGGAAAGGTTGAGCTGTCCAAGTTCGGGGTCCACTTCTTTGAAATTGGGAACAGCCGGAACAATCCCAGTCTCGAGTATCTTGACCGATACCACGTCTTCTATTCCGACAGCCATCGGATGACCGGTCGCACCTTTGGTATTGGCGACAACAATCTGGTCCGTGGCTTCTTTAAAGACGTGCCGCAGCGCAAATACCTCGGCGGATGCGCTCCCGCCGCGGGCCGGAGTGTAGGTTTCGTGCGAGACGAAGACGGTTTCCGGGGCAATCTGATATCGATTGATCCCCCACTCCGCTTCCACATCGGAGATCAGCTTCTCCATCACGTGCCGGATGTGGCTCACGTCGAGCCGCGTCCCATGATAAGCGCTATTGGCGACGATCGAACCCATCACGTGGCAGATGGGACGGATGCCGCGCTCGCGCGCTGATTCCAGGCTTTCGAGCACGATGGCCGAAGCGCCCATTCCGATGATCAGCCCATGGCGCCTGCGATCAAACGGAGTGGCCGCATCCTCGACGATTTCATCCGTCGCCGCAGAGCCGGAAGCGAGGAATCCGGAACCGAACCAGCCCATGAGATGGTCCGAGGTAATATCATCCGCGGAAACAATGATCACGCGGCGGCAGCGGCCGGTCTTGATCCAGTCGCTGGCGAGCCCGATCGCCTGAGTGCCGCTGGCGCACGCTCCGTTAGTCGACGTGTTTGGGCCGCGCGCGCCGATATACTCGGCGAACTGCGAATGGCCCATCGAGAGCACCCTGAAAAGGAACCGGCGGTCAAATTTGTAGATATTCTGCTCAATTTCGAGGGTCAGCGCCCGAATGCGCCGCTCGATCTCTTCGGAAATACCATTACCCGATCCGGCCTTGCCTGCCAGATCGAGCAGACTGCTCAGTTCCTGCAGCCGCTCCCGGCGGATGCGGTCTTTATAAAAATCGGAGATAATCTGTTCATACGAATCATAGCCGGGGAAAGCAGAGGTGAAGAGGATTCCGGTATCGTCCCGGATCTCATCCGGAAGCTGCCATCGGTCGGGAAGATACGTTCCCTTGGTCGTGGTTTTATAGCGCATGACCAGCGGGATTCCGGCGTCGCGCAGAGCGTCGATCCCGGCGCCGATTGCAAGCTTGGTCACCCGATCCAGCGCGGGCATGCGGTCTTCAGGAAATCCAAAATCCCGGATGAGATCGAATTCCTTGGCGCGGGCGGCAAGTTTGATCACATCCGCCATGCTTTCGATCGATTCGAACTTTGCTTCACCCCCGTCGGTTTTCACAAGGCGCGTGATATTTTTCTCAACCATTTGACGGCGCAAGTCCGTCGGGATCTGGTTGATGAACACGTCGCCGCGCAGGATGCGCTCCACATTGGAATCGTCGAAAACGCCGTCCACGCCCGGAAGGCCCAGGGCAGCGCCGGTGATGCAGATGTCCACCGGAGCCTGCGACCGTTTCCCTCCGGAGTAAATCTGGAATCCCTTATCAAGGAATTCTGCAAAGAGTTTTCCCAATTCCGTGTACCGCTCGGTTTCCGGAGCGAGGGCTCTCCTCGGCTCGTCCCCTTTTTCCCTTTTGTATTCCGGCATCGATGGCGCCGAGGCACGCATGGCAGCCTGCAATGCCGCGGCATGAACCGGCGGACGCGCAGTCGCTTCAATGGCAGGCGCCGGCAGGGCTTCTTTCCTCGACCTGCCTACACCTAGCCCAGCCGCATAGAGTCCGCAAAGCGCAAGGTTCACCGACGCGGCTTCGCCGATTCGCGGATGATTGGCAAACAGCGGGACCACGCCTTCGCGGCCGCCCAGCACGTCATCCACAAATCCGTACAAAATCCGCTTTGGACCGACATCAACGAATATGCGTGCTCCGGCTGCATAGAGCGTGTTGAGCCCCTTGATAAACTGGACCGGAGAAGAGACTTGCCTCCCCAGAAGACCGATCATTTCGGGAACCACTCCCGGACCCATGGGATAAAACTCACCGATCACGTTGGTAATGATCGGGATGACCGGAGGATGAAGATTCATTGTCGCCAGGATCTTGGCAAGAGATTCTCCGGCAGGAGCAACTATTCTCGTATGGAAGGCGTGACTGACCGGCAGCGGGCGCGCAGTGTAGCCTGCGTCGCGCAGCGCCGTGATGGCTTTTTCAACCCCCGGGGAAGTGCCGCCGATGACCGATTCCTTTGTGCTGTTGATGTTGGCAATGACAACATATTCGTCGACCGTGTTCAGGATTTCCTGGATCTTATCGATCGGTCCCTGAACAGCAGCCATCATTCCGTTGTCGTCGAGGGCGCACCGGGTCATTTCGTTGCCGCGAGCGCTTACGGCTTTCAACGCATCTTCGAATGAAATGGCGCCGGCCGCAACCAGCGCCCCGTATTCGCCAAGACTGTGGCCCATGACCATGTCCGGCGCGATGCCGTAGGCGCCCAGGAGACGTGCGAGCGCGGTTTCGGTTGCGAGGACTGCCGGCTGGGTAATCGCCGTCTGCTTCAGCCCGTCTTCGGCAGCCGCCAGCGCCGCTTCATCCGACTCATCCAGGTAGATGCAGCTGCTTAGAGTTTTGCCGAGCAACGGCTCCATTACGCGATCGGCTTCGTCACACACTGCAGCGACGATCGGCTCGGTTTGCCGGAGGTGTTGGAGCATATTGACATACTGAGAGCCCTGGCCTGTAAACAGGAACGCCACTTTGGGCGCAGGTCCCTTGCCCAGGAAAATTCCTTTGGCACGCAGTGCCTTCCATCTCCCCGCCTGATTCTCCTCGAACGCCTTGATGGCCTTTGTAGTTTTGTCGGCCAATTCTGCGGCGTCCCCATAATCGATGGCCAGTCGAAATTCCGCGCGCAGATCCGATTCAGAAGGAGGCACAGGAGCGGGCGCTTTTCCGGCCAACGCCTCCTTGTGCGCCTCCTGCAAGCGAGTCAGGAGCTCGGATTCCGACTTCGCACCCATAACCAAGGCGCCGCGCAGAGGCGCTTTGAGTTCTACGGCGGGGCTGGGACTCCATCCCTGTTCCGGAACCGAAACGCTGATCTTGGTTTCGCCGGCTATTCTGCCGGGAATATATTCTTCCAGTACGAAATGAAAGTTCGTACCGCCGAAACCGAAAGCGCTGACCGCTGCGCGGCGCACGCCGCGCTGGGGCACCTCCCACGGCTTCAGCTCCGTGTTCACATAAAAAGGCGAACCCGTAAAATCGATATCGTGGTTGGGCCGGTTGAAATTAAGACTGGGCGGAATCTCCTTTTCCTTCAAAGCAAACATTGCCTTCAGGATCCCTGCAGCGCCGGCGGCGCCTTTGAGATGCCCGATGTTGGACTTCACGGAACCAAGTGCGATGGAGCCCGGGGGGAGCCCGAGATCTTTGAATACTTCGGTCAGGCTTTCAAATTCCGCGACATCTCCGACCGGCGTTGACGTACCGTGTCCTTCGATCATATCTCCGGGAGATGGCGCGACTCCTGCTTTCTGCCACGCACGCCGGATGCAGATCTTCTGTCCCATGGGATTGGGCGCAGTAATACCTTTCCCCTTGCCGTCGCTTGATCCTCCGAATCCACGTATGACCGCGTAGATCCTGTCCCCATCCCGTTCGGCATCCGCCAGACGTTTCAATAAAAAGGTGACGGCGCCTTCGCCCATGACGAATCCGTCCGCGCCCTCGGCATATGGCCTCGAACCGGTGGCCGAGAGGGCCCCGATTTTGCAGAACTTCACAAACGTGGAGGGACTCATGTTGGTGTCGATTCCACCGGTCAGAACCGCATCATAATCGTGAGCGTTCAGTCCTTCGATGGCGGCGCTCATTGCAGCCATGGCGGAAGCGCACGCCGCGTCGGCGACAAAGTTCGGGCCTTTCAAATCGTAAAGTGCGGCGATGCGTCCGGCCACGATGTTGGCAAGTTCCCCGGGCATCGTATCTTCGGTAATCGGAGGGGTTCTCCGCCGCACCCCTTCATGAAGCTGTTCCATGATCGCCTGCCGTACCGGCAGCGGCAAGGAAGAGTAACTGGGGGATTTCTCGAGCTCTTCCGCATACTCAGGAAACAGGATTCGCGCGGCGGAATAAAGATGCGTATCACCGGCCATCGCGTTCCCCAAAATCACAGCTGTCCGTTCCGGATTTAACGCACGCCCCGGATACCCGTAATCGCTTAAAGCTTCTCGAGCCGTTACGACCGCCCATTTTTGGGTAAGGTCCATGGCCACGCTGACGCGCGGGGGGATGGGCAACTTCCATTTCAGCGGATCCCATTCCCAGTCGCGAACCCAACCTCCGATTTTGGAGTAGGTTTTGTCCGGAGCTTTGGGATCCGGATCGTAGTACAGATCAGGGTCCCACCGCTCGCGGATGACCTCTTTGATGCTATAACGACCTTCCCTGACGTTCTGCCAGAACTTGGGCGCATTCGGCGCATCCGGCATCAGGGCTCCAACTCCAACAATCGCGACTGCTCTTTCTGCAGCAGATACTCTCATTCTTGCAAGGCCTCCGAACTTACAGGATCTGCAAATCCCACAATAAAAACGCCACGGATTCCACGGATTCCACGGAGATCAATCTGTGAAATCCGTGGAATCCGTGGCGCTTTTATTTTTCTATTTCACATTTCTTCCGTATAAGACATCAGCGACGTAGTCCATATCCTGAATCAACCCTGACTGCGCACGATAGATTTGCGGAATGAATGACTTTTTTTCAAGATTCACCGCTTCGGACTCGGAAACCAATCCTCCAATCCAGCGGGCTCCTTCGCACACGATTCTCATGGCTGTATTCCGAGCGGCGATTCGGCTCAAAGCGGCCAGCGTTTCCGGATTGAAGCGCGCGTGGGCTTTCGGATTTAAACCTCCGTCGGCCGCTCGTGCTGCGCGCCGAGCCAGGCTGGCAGCTCCCTCGGCGTGGGCAATCAATTCGCCCAGCCGGAAAAGGATGTGCTGGTACCGGGTCAGACGCTGCAGTCTGGCCAGTTCGAGCAGCTCGGCCAAGCCATGCATGCAATAACCCACGACATTGGCGCCCACTTGATTGTTCTTTTTATGAAGGTCCTCCATTTGGCGAGCTTGATCGTGGTAAAACCCGCCGTGGGTTTTGAGATGAATCTGCCACCGGTCGCGACAGATCGTCATCTCCATGATTTCCGAAGTTCCTTCATAAATTCTCGTGATCCGCACGTCGCGCTTGATTTTTTCCACCACGTATTCGTGGGTATAGCCGTAGCCTCCCAAAGCCTGAATGGAAGCGTCGGCGGCGAAATTTCCCGCCTCGGTGGCCAGATACTTCGCAATAGCTCCTTCGGTATTCAGGTTCCCTTCCTCGCTATCAATGCGTTCGGCTGTCTCTTCGATATAGGCACGCCCCGTTTCCAATAGCACAACGTTGGGAACAATCAGCTTGTGGGTATATCCCTGCTTTTCAGAGAGCGGCGCTCCTCCTTGAATGCGACCCATCGAGTACGGGATAGCGCGATCGAGCGCTGCCCAGCCGGCCCCGAGCCCGAAGGCGGCGACCATCAACCGGGTATACCCGAATACCAATTGTGCCTGGATCAGGCCCAACCCTTCCTTCTCACCCACAAGACGTTCGGCATCCACATAAACGCCTTCGAGCGACACCGTAGCCGTGTTGCTGCCGCGAATGCCGTGCTTGTCCTCCGGTTTCCCGTGACTCAGGCCGGGAGTATCCTTTTCGACTACAAACCAGGTTGGCCCCCCGGGCGCTCGAGCCAGAATGGAATACAGGTCGGCATAACCTCCATTGCTGATCCACTGCTTGTTTCCGGTAATTTTGTACCCGGTAACCTTTCCATCCTGCATGACGGGATCTGCCACAGTCCGAAGTGCAGCCAAATCACTTCCAGCCTCCGGTTCTGTGGCTCCATAGGCCATGAGCAGCCCCTCCTGGCCGATGCGCGTCAACCAGAGTTTCTTTTGTTCATAGGTGCCGCCGAAGACAATCGGGTCGCTTCCAAGAAAGGTGGCCAAAACTCCAGTCGCGACTCCAAGATCGACACGGGCCAGTTCCTCACACACCCTGTAAATGTCAAAGGCGCCCCCACCCATGCCATCAAACTCCTCCGGAATGAAGAGGAGCTGAATACCCAGTCCGGGACCGCACATTTCCCGTACAATCTCAACCGGAAATTCTTCTTGAGCGTCAAGTTCCAGGATTTTCTTTTCGGGCAGCCGAGAAGCCGCAAAGTCCTTTAGAGATTCTAACGTTAGATCGAGCGTTTCCTTGTCAAATCCTTTATTGTTCATATCGATGTCACGTTTAATGATTCGCTTTTAGTCATCAGTCGTTAGTCGTTAGCAAGAGCTTTCACTAACGACGGACGACTATTCGTTTAAGCTTTGAGAAGCAGCGCTCCCCAGTTCATTCCCGCGCCAAAAGCAACCATCAAAACCAGATCGCCGGCGCGAATCCGTTCGGTCCGAACGGATTCATCCCAGAGTAATGGAATGGTTGCTGCAGTCGTGTTGCCGTACTTTTGTATGTTGTAGATCACTTTGTTGTCCGGAATGCCCAGCATCTTCTGCACGCGTTCGTTGATGCGTTTGTTTGCCTGGTGCATTAAAACCATGGAGATATCATCTAATTTCAGATGATTGCGTTCGAGGATCTCCCGGGCCACATTTGCCATGCAGTTTGTGGCGTTTCTATAGACATACATTCCATTCATGACCGGAATATGGTCGCCTCTTTTGATCTGTTCCGAATCGACATAGGGCCGGTGCTTGGATCCGGCGCCCGGCACGTAGATCCGATCGTAATCGCTTCCGTTGGTCCGCAATATGCAATCAATGATCCCCCGATCACCATTCTCTTGAGCCTTGAGCACTACGGCAGCCCCGGCATCCCCAAACAAGACCGTCAAGTTGCGAAAACGGGTGTTCCAGGCATATTCCTCGGAGGTGGGCGGCGTTTTAGTTTTTCCGTATAGATAGCTGTAGTTTTCCTGAGTCCAGGGCATAAATCCCGTGTGCGTCTCCGCGCCCACGAGCAGGACCGTCTTTGCCATTCCCGAGCGTATCTGGGCGTCTGCCAGTTGCATGCCGTAAATGAAACCCGCGCACTGCTGCCGTATGTCAAAGCATGGGGTGTTTTTGATGCCCAGCTTGTGCTGAAGGAGCCCGCCGCTGCCCGGGAAATAATGATCGGGGGTCATCGTGGCAAACACAATAAGGTCAAGAGCATTCTTGTCGACACCGGAGGCTTTGAGAGCTTCAACAGCCGCCGAGAGGCCGAGATCTGATGTAGAAACTCCTTCGTCGACATAATATCGGGTTTCCACGCCGCTCCGTTCTCTAATCCATGCGTCGCTGGCATCCATAATCCTGGACAGCATGTCATTAGTAACACGGTTGGGTGGCACACAAGCTCCACTCCCAACGATGACCGCGCGAACCATAAAACATCCCTTTCCAAAAAACAGAACGGTGATTGTAACATGTGAGGAGCTGGAGACTAGATTGTTTATTGATTCAATGTCTTAAGTCCGGCCTCTCGCTCGCGCCGGAACTCTGCCGAGTCTTCCGATAAGTCACTGTATAAAAGGATCATGCACCCTGGGCGCCCATGGCCGCCGGGGAACCCCTGCCCTCAAAAAAACAGGTCCCAAATGACTCCCAAAAGCCGAATTCCATTCCCGGTTTCCGGTTCAGCGCAGGGGTTCCAACGGGGAACAGGGAACGAACAGAATGCATTTTGAGGACTCGCACTTCTGAGGCATAATTGGGTTTTACACCGGAGCTATCGTCATGAAGAGATCGGTAACCTTCTTTTTCCTTTTGGGCATGATCTGTATGGCCGCTGATTTTCCAAAAATTGAAGAGAGCGCGTTAATCCAGCATATCAAGACATTGTCTTCAGACAGGTTTGAAGGGCGAGCCCCGGGAACCCAGGGAGAAACTCGCTCCGTTGAGTACATCGAAAGTCAGTTCAAAAGTATCGGCCTGGAACCCGGAGACACAGACGGCACATACTTCCAAAGAGTGCCCATGGTCGGCGCCACTCCGAACTCTTCGATGGTTATGACACTGCGCAGGGAAGAGAAAACCCTTCGCCTGCAATATCTGGAAGATTTTGTGGCCTGGACCCGCCAAATGGTTCCCGATTCGGTTCTTAAGGATTCTCCGCTGTTGTTTGTCGGCTACGGCGTTCAGGCGCCTGAATTCGACTGGGATGACTACAAAGGAGTCGACGTTCACGGCAAGACGCTGGTAATGCTCGTCAACGATCCGCCGGTCCCGGATCCTACCGATCCAACGAAACTCGATCCGAAAGTTTTTGGCGGAAAAGCAATGACCTATTATGGGCGCTGGACTTATAAATACGACATCGCGGCGGAAAAAGGGGCGGCCGGAGTCCTTTTGATTCACGAAACCGCTGCCGCCGCATATCCGTGGGCCGTCGTCAAGGGCTTTGGAGGTGAGCGTTTCAACCTTCCGGCTGCGGACAAAAACATGGGAAAAGCAAAAGTCGAGGCCTGGATCAGCCTGGAAAAAGCCAAAGAACTTTTTGCCCTGGCGGGAAAGGATTTCGATGCGCTGAAGAAACAAGCGGCCACTCGCGCTTTTAGGCCAGTCCCACTCGAAGCCACCGCGTCAGTCCAATTTCATAACGCGATCCGCACAATCCAATCCCGGAACGTTCTGGCTAGAATTGAGGGGAAGAACCCCCGCTTGAAGAATGAATATGTCATTTACACCGCGCATTGGGATCATCTCGGGATCGGGCAGCCTGTCCACGGTGATCGGATTTACCACGGAGCCAAAGACAACGCATCCGGAGTCGCAGGGCTGATCGAAATCGCCAGGTCATTCAAAAAGCAACCAGCGCCGCCGGAGCGTTCAGTTGTTTTTATTTCGCTAACGGGAGAAGAACAGGGATTGCTTGGCTCGGCATATTACGCGAGTCATCCCATTTACCCGCTGGCAAAGACCCTTGCCGTCATTAATATGGATGGACTGAATGTTAACGGCCGTACAAAGGACCTCACAGTTATCGGCCTCGGATACTCCGAGCTGGATGACTATGCTCAGAAGGCCGCAGCCAAACAGGGGCGCGTTCTCGCACCGGACCCCGAGCCGGAAAAGGGATCCTATTTCCGGTCCGATCACTTCTCGTTTGCACAAAAAGGAGTGCCCTCCCTGAACGCGGACGAGGGGATCGACTATATCGGCAAGCCGGCCGGTTTCGGACAGAAGATCCGGGATGAGTACACCGCCAACGACTATCATAAGCCGTCGGATGTCATTAAACCTGACTGGGATTTGAGCGGCATGGTTGAAGATCTTCAGTTACTCTGGATGACCGGATGGGATGTGGCAAATGCGGACCACTATCCGCGATGGAAGCCGGGCGCCGAATTCAAAAGGCAATAAAACGCCACGGATTTCACGGATTAACCTAGATACAAATCAGTGATAATCCGTGAAATCCTTGGCGTTGTTGTTTTTAAAAGCTGGGATAAGAACCAAGCACCTTGAGGTATAACGCGAGTTCGCGGAGATGGCGGAGGGCATTGAGACAATCGCGACTCCGGATATCGCTCTGGAGATCGAGGTAGAACAGGTACTCCCAGGGCTTCCTTCGAATCGGACGCGATTCGATTTTGCTCAGATCGATGTTCCTCAGTGCAAACACCGATAGAGCTTTGAAGAGCACCCCAGGCTCATTCTTAAGACCAAAGACAATGCTGGTCTTTTGTCCTCCGGCCGGAAATCTTTTTCGCCGCGCCAGAGCCAGGAAACGCGTGTAGTTCTCCGGCTCGTCTTCGATACTGCGCCGCAGAATTTTCATTCCATAAATACGCGCTGCATCCTCAGAAGCAATGGCGGCAGCGTCCCGCAATCCCTTGTCCCGGATGAACTTCACACTCCCGGCGGTGTCGGAGAAAGAAACTTTTTCGATCTTCCTCAGCCGGCTCAGAAGCCGCTTGCATTGCTCCAGAGCCGCCGGGTGTGAATAAATCTGTCTGATTTGCCGCAGACGGACACCAGGATGAACGATCAGATTGTGCTCAATGCGCAGAGACGTCTCAGCCACCACTTCGAGCGAATGGCGGGCGAGCAAATCAAAATTCTGATGAATGCTGCCGGCAAGAGTGTTTTCAATCGGAATCACCGCGCAATCGGCTTTCCTGAGAGCGATCGAACGGAAGACCTCTTCGAAGGAGGGGCAGGGGAATGGCTCGATGCGCATTCCGAAAATTTTGGCTCCGGCATGCTGACTGAAGGCACCAAGCGCACCTTGGAAGGCGATTCTGGAGCCGGCGGGGATCGGCAGGGTTTTATCTTGTTTCATGTTCAAACGTGATGTGTTGCCGGGAGCGCCAGCGCTCCCGGCCAGAACCAATTTTGGGAAACAACCCTACTGGGCTGTTTGTGCCTTTTCTTTATGTTCGGCCAGCGCGGTTTGATAGTGAATCATTTTATTCATCGCATCGAGATAGGCCCGCGCGCTGGCGTCCACAATATCCAGGCTGGCTGCCTTGCCTATGAAGGAAGCCTTGGAAAAATCCACCTTCATGAAGACTTCCCCCACGGCGTCGGCTCCGCGCGTGACACTCCGGACCGTATACTCGACCAGTTTCCCCTCCAGGCCCGTGATTCTGGCGATGGCGTGGAGCGCCGCGTCGACCGGACCATCACCCGTGGCTGAATCCTGCAGAGTTTTTCCTTCCTTTTCGAGCACAATCGTCGCTGTGGCAACGATCTGATTGCCGCCCGTGGATTGAATATATTTGAGCTTATACACTGGCGGAGAAATCCTCAGCGCGTCGCGGACGGTCACGATCAGGTCTTCGTCAAAAATCTCCTTCTTCTTGTCCGCCACTTTCTTGAGCAAGATATATGCCTTTTCCAATTCGGCGTTGCTCAATTCAAACCCCAATTCCCGATATTTCTCCCGGAGAGCATGCCGGCCTGAATGCTTGCCCATTACAAGCTTGCTTTCTTTAATGCCAACATCCTCCGGGCGCATGATTTCGTATGTCAGCTTTTCTTTGATCACACCATCCTGGTGAATGCCGGCTTCATGGGCAAAAGCGTTCCTGCCCACAATTGCCTTGTTGGGCTGGACTATCATACCGGTAAGATTGGTGACCATGGCGCTCGATGGAAAAATTTCCTGAGTATTGATCCCGGTTTCGATGCCAAAAAGATCCTTGCGCGTGCGCAGCGTCATCGCGATCTCTTCGAGAGAGGCGTTCCCTGCACGCTCGCCGATTCCGTTGACCGTGCATTCCACCTGACGCACCCCGTTTTGAATTGCAATCAGCGAGTTTGCCACCGCGAGCCCCAGATCGTTGTGGCAGTGCACGGACAGAATGGTTTTGCCAATGTTCGGTACGTGATTGCGCAGGTGGCGTATTGTTTCGGCGTACTCCGTGGGAATCGTGTAGCCGACGGTATCCGGAATATTGACAACGTTCGCACCGGCATCAATGACCGCCTCCACGACCTGACAAAGGTATACAAGATCGGAGCGGGTCGCATCCTCGGCCGAAAATTCCACGTCCGGGCACAGGAACTTCGCATAGGCGACGGCCTCTCGTGCTTCCCGGAGAATTTCTTCTCTGGATTTCTTCAATTTATACTTTAAGTGGATATCGGAAGTAGCGAGAAATACATGGATTCTCGGCATTGCAGCATGTTGAACTGCTTCCCAGCAGCGGTCGATATCCCCTTTGCTGGCCCTTGCCAATCCGGCGATCGTAATTGTCCGCACCTGTTCGGCGATGCGTCGAACCGACTCGAAATCGCCATCCGAGGAAATGGGGAAACCGGCTTCAATCACATCTACCCTCAATCGCTCCAGCTGCTGTGCCAGCATCAATTTCTCTTCAATGGTCATGCTGGCTCCGGGAGATTGCTCTCCGTCTCTTAACGTCGTATCAAAAACCAGTACCCGGTCTGTCATTCCTGATCCTTTCACTTGTCTGCTTGGATGCTTTGCCTCCGCCCGGGATTTGAGAATTCACAGGGATAGAGGCGGGGACGGACGTTTATGCGCTTAAAGGAGGAGGATTTTAAGGTAGAAAATCGCGTCACAACGAATCGGTTTATGAATCTTCATATACACAGTTTCCCGCTGCATCTTTCTGACTTTATTGGCTATCTTAAACTGGCGCCGGGGATTGTCAAGACAAAATGACGGATTACGAATGACGAATTACGAATTGAAACATACGCCAAACGGTTACAGGGAATTACAGAAACAATTCCCAGTTGCTCTCTTCAATTCGTAATTCGTCAATCGTAATTCGTAATTCACGAGATATAACTGGCGTTGATGTCGACGTACTTGTGGCTCAAGTCGCAGGTCCAGACGCGAGCGGAAGCACGGCCGTCTGAAAGGTCCACTTCAATCAACAGGTCGTGACATTTGATGGCTTTCTCCGCTCGTGCGCGGGCTGAATTGACCGGAGCGCCGGCGCGGAAAACGGGAATGCCGTTCAGATTCAGGAGTATCCGTTCCGGATCAAACGGGATGCCGCTGTACCCCACGGCGCAGAGGATTCGTCCCCAATTCAACTCTTCTCCATAGAGGGCGGTCTTAACAAGCGGAGAATTGGCGATCGTCTTCGCTATCTTGCGTGCGGCCTCGAAGTCGGTTGCTCCCTGGACGAGGATTTCTACAAACTTCGTGGCTCCTTCGCCGTCCCGCGCGATGCTCTTGGCCAATTCCTCGCAAACCATTTCCAGTCCTCTTTCAAAAAAAGAGCTTGAACGGCCATCGATGACGGCAAAGTTGGAGGCGCCATTGGCGAGAGCGAATACGGTATCATTTGTCGAGGTATCTCCATCGACCGTAAGACAGTTAAAGGTTCGGTCCGCTACACGCCGCAGAAATTTTCCCAGCTCCCTGGGCGGGACCTGGACGTCGGTTGTAACGAAGGCCAGCATGGTTGCCATATTGGGATGGATCATGCCGGCTCCTTTGGCCATGCCGCCGATGCGGACGGTTTTTCCCGCAACGCGTCCTTCCACCGCGATCGTTTTTTCACACGTGTCGGTGGTCATGATTGCGCGCACTGCGGCGCTTCCTCCGCGGGAGTTCAAAGCCGAAACGGCAGCTGAGATTCCCTTCAGAACCTTTGGCACCGGTAGAAAGCTGCCGATCACACCGGTACTGGCAACCAATATCTGGGCCGGATCCACCTTGAGATGAGATGCCAGGCATCGGGTGCTGATCAAGGAATCCTTGATCCCCTGCTCACCCGTGCAGGCGTTGGCGCATCCGGAGTTGATCAGGATGGCGCGGACGCGTCCGCGTGATGACTTGAGGTTTTCTTTGCTCAGCAATACCGGAGCCGCCTGCACCCGATTCAGGGTAAAAACGCCGGCTGCAGATGCCGGTTGGGATGAGAATACGACGGCGAGATCCAGTCCTTTCTTTTTAATTCCCGCCGAAACACCGGAGGCCAGATAGCCCTGCGGCGCAGTGACCCCACCTTCCACAACACGCCAATCGGCGCTGCCCGGATTCCTTGATCTCTTTTTTCGAGTTTTCATAAGTGCAGGACCATGGCAAGTTCATCGCATTTGTTGAATTTCGGACAGTGAAAACACTCGTTGTAGACCTTCAGAGGCATGGTTCGATGCTCCACCAGAATGAACCCAAAGCGGCTGAAAAACTTCGGCTCATATGTGAACACAAAAACCTGCTCGATTTCCAATTCTCGCGCTTCGTTTAAGAGCTCCTCGACCAGATAAGTTCCCACTCCTCGCTTCGCCATTCCGGGCGCAACCGCGAGAGCCCGTATTTCCGCCAGATTCTCCCAGTAAATGTGAAGAGCGCCGCACCCGAGCACCCGATTGGGGGCGGACGCCTCCACCGCAATGCTGTAATCGCGCAGGTTCTCGTAAAGCTGCAGCTGCGTTTTGCGAAGCATCAGCTGTTGTTCGGCATAGTGATTGATCATGCGAAACATGTCATTCACATCCGACAACCGGGCTTTCCGGATTAGAGGCTGCGGACCGGGAAAGGGTTCCACCGAATGCAGATTGGCTTTTTCAAGCATGAAGCGCCTCCCCTAATTGCGGATTGCGCCCGGGAGCGCCGGCGTCTCGCCGGCTATTTTGCAGTGTTTCGAAACCTGCAATGTTCGTTTGCGCCGCAAAGGAGCCGGCGAGACGCCGGCGCTCCCGGCACGCAATCCGCAATTCATTTTGTCTCTCGTGCGATCTCGCTCAAAACCTCGTCGAGTGCAGTCAGAAATTCGTCAATGTCGTTCTTTGAAATGATGAAAGGAGGCAGAAGCCTCAGCACCGTGTCATGCGCGGCATTGGTAATGAACCCCTTTGCCAGAAGCCTGTTCACAACCTCTTTGGCAGCGCTGCCGATTTCGACCCCGATCATCAGTCCCATGCCTCGGATTTCGCCGACCATTGGGTGCCGAGACGCAATTTTTCTGAGTCCCTGGATCAGGTAATTGCCCATTTCTGAGACTCTCGAAATAAGGTTTTCCTGTTCGATGATGTCCAGGACTTCCAATGCAAGTCTGCACGCCAGCGGACCACCCCCAAAGGTCGTCCCATGATCCCCGGGCTTCAGGCATTCCGCGACCCGGGCGCTGCCGAGCATGGCTCCCAGCGGGTATCCCGCGGCAAGCGATTTGGCCAGGGTAAGCACATCGGGTTTGAGCCCGAAATGTTCAAAGGCGTAGAATTTTCCTGTACGACCCAGGCCGCACTGGATTTCATCCACAACTAGAAGCGCGTCGTACCGGTCGCAAAGCTCACGTCCTGCGCGCACAAATTCCGCAGGAAGAGGAACAACTCCTCCCTCCCCTTGAACGGGTTCTATGACGAACGCACAGACGCGATCGGAAAATGCCTTCGCCAGCGCGGAGACAGTGAAATCCTCCACAATTTCAACATCGGGAACGAGCGGGCGGAAAGGAGCCTGATACTTTTCCTGGGTTGTGATGCTGAGAGCCCCAAACGTCCTGCCGTGAAAGGAGTTCTTGAGCGTTAAAATCACGGATTTCTTTTCGCCGCCCTGCGCATGCCCGTAAGCGCGCGCGACTTTAAGGGCCGCCTCAACCGCTTCGGTGCCGCTGTTGGTAAAAAACACTTTGGACATGCCGGAGCTTTCAGCCAGCCTTTTTGCCAGGAGTCCCTGGAACGGATTGTAGAAGAGATTCGAGCTGTGAATCAGACGCTGGCCCTGCTCTACCAGCACACGGACGAGGCGCGGGTGGTTGTAGCCCAATGAGTTGACCGATATTCCGGCCAGAAAATCGAGATATCTCTTTCCCGACAGATCGTACACGTAAACTCCCGATCCACGATCGCAAAAAAGCTCGGATCTTTTGTAGGTGGGAAAAAGATATTTTTCTTCGAGGGCCATTATTTCTTCCGGCTTGAGTTGAGCAGGGTCAGTTTTTTCCATGGATTCTCGTCCCTTCCTTTAGCATACCATCTGCAAATCTGATTAAAATGTCCGGGCTGGAACCGGGCAGGATCAAAACCGAGACGACTCCCGCATTCAGGGCTTCCAGACAGGAGGACGTCTTCGGAAGCATTCCTCCGGAGAGAATGCCCTGGGAGCGCATTTCCATGATTTCGGATTCTCCGATTTCATTCAGCACCGAGCCGTTCTCGTCTCTGACCCCGGGAACATCAGTCAGATAAATCAACGCCGCGCAGCGCGTCCCTGAAGCACAGGCAGATGCCATCTGGTCGGCGTTCACATTGTACAGTTGGGAATCCGCACCCAGGCCGATACTGGAGACCACCGGCACAAGCTTCTGAGTCAAAAGCAGGTCGAAGAAGCTCCGATTCACTTCGATCGGCTTTCCGACGAAACCGATTCCAGCCGGATATCCATGCAGACTGGAGAGCTGCGTGCAACGAACGGCAGCGGCATCCGCGCCGCAGATGCCGACGGCTTTCGCTCCCAGCCGGTCCATTTCTGCCACGATCTTCTTGTTAACCTCCCCGGCGAGCACCATCACCGCCACCCCGAGGGTTTCGGTATCCGTCACTCTCAACCCGTCAATGAATTGTGAAGTCATCTGCAATTGCGAAAGCCGGCGGTTCAGGCTTTTGCCTCCACCGTGCACCAGAATTATTTCATGCCCTTGCGCCGCGATTCTGGAAATTTGCCCAAGGATGCTCATCCGGATGCCGGCGTCCTCCAAAATACTCCCGCCCAATTTGATCGTAATCCGCAATTTACCGCCCTCTTATCGCAGGCCTATGCCTTCATCGAATCCGTGCATAATGTTGAAATTCTGCAGTGCTTGACCGGCTGCCCCTTTGCCTAAATTGTCGATTGCCGAGAAAATTACCGCGCGACGCCCCCCGTGACTCAATCGCCAGGCGAGGTCGCAGAAGTTTGTGTGATTGACCGCGCGCAACTCCGGCAGACGCGAACTGCCTAGAATGCGGACGAACGGACGGCCTGTGTATCGCTTCTCATACTCCGCTCCGATTTCGACCGAACTGAGCGGCTGGTGCAATTGCACATACATCGTCGAAATAATCCCTCGATTGATCGGCAAAAGGTGCGGAACGAAGGTGAAATTGTTCAGGTCCCATTCCAGTTCCTGACACATTTCCGGAGCATGCCGGTGCGTAATGGGACTGTACGGGCGGAAATTTTCCGTCACCTCGGAGAACATGAGCTCCGGCTTCACTCCACGGCCGGCGCCCGTAACTCCGGATTTTGAATCGCAGAAAATATCGGAGCCGGTCTCGATCATTCCTGCGCGAATCAGAGGGAGCAGCGCCAGCGTGACGGAAGTGGGATAACAACCGGGGTTCGCAATCAGACTGGCGGAAGCAATCGCTTTTGCATTCCATTCGGAAAGACCATAAACGGCCGACTTCAACAGATTGTCGTTTGCATGATGGAATCCATACCAGGAAGAGTAGCTGGCGGTGTCTTTCAGACGGTAGGATCCGCTCAAATCGATGACTCGAATACCTGCCGAAAGGATCTTCGGGACCAGTTCATACGAGACCTTATCCGGAGTACAGAGAAATACCGTATCCAGTTTAAGTTCAGCCATGCGGTCCTTGTCCGGCTGGAACGTGCTGAGCTTGCAGGCGCCGCGCAGTCGAGGATGAATCTCGTCCACCGGCTTTTCTCCAGTCTCGGCCGCATCCATGGCGGCCGCTAATTCTATTTCCGGATGCTGCAGGATGAGCTTGACCAGCTCTAACCCGACATATCCGCTAATTCCCACGACTCCTACCCTGATCTTCATGCCGATAACTCCCGAATTCTCGCTAGCACTTTCTTGCCGGAACTGCCGTTGCGCAGGAGAACGAAAACAGTATCATCTCCCGCGACAGTCCCTAATATTTCTGGCCACTCGGCGGCGTCCAGGACGACTCCGACTGAATGGGCGTTCCCGGGAGAAGTTTTGATCATTACGATGTTCCCCGAAACGCCAGTTCGAATGACAAACTGTTCAAACGCACGACGAAGGATCTCGCCGGGGGGCGAAGTATGCAGCTCCCCGGGAACCTGGTAGCTGCCGCGGACTTTAACCAGGCCCAATTCCCGGATGTCCCGGGAAAGCGTGGACTGAGTCACCTCCACTTCCTGACGCTTCAATAAAGACAAAAATTCTTCCTGGCTCCGGACCGGGTTTTTCCGGACGAGCTCCAGTATTCTTCCCTGCCTTGCTTTTTTCGATATCATCACAATGGATAATTATGCAGTAGGACGACTAATTATACAAGATAAAATTGGTCCGTTTACGCGTTAACTCGTGAACGCGTAAACCCGTAAACGGGAATTTGTGCTACTCTGTCCGTCTATGCACAGGATTCATCCGGCGTTAACACCTGCGGTTTACCTTCCAGGCCTGCTGTTTGAGGGACTGGTGCGTACACGAAACTTGTTGTATGCATATTCCCTGCTCCCGCAGCAACGGGTGCCGGCGCCGGTGATCAGTATCGGCAACATTACAATGGGGGGAACCGGCAAGACTCCCTTGGTGATTTGCGTCGCGCAGATGCTGTCGAAGTTGGGATTCACTCCGGCGATTCTGACCCGCGGATTTGGAAGAATTCGTCCCGGTGAATCGCACGTTCTGCAGCCGGGGGAAGCCGTCCCGTCCCCCGCGACAACCCTGGGAGATGAACCCGCCTTGATTCGACGGCGCGTTCCGTGCGGGTGGATGGGCGTCTCGAAAAACCGCTATATCGCAGGAGCCGTTCTTTCGAAGCGGGACGAGCGGATGGTTTTTGTGCTGGATGACGGGTTTCAACACCGCAAGCTTCACCGGGATCTGGACATCGTGATCCTCGACAGCAGCCGCCCGCTTGGATCCGACCGCATATTTCCGCGGGGGACGCTCCGGGAACCCGTTTCAGCGCTGCGCCGCTGCGATCTTATCGCAATCAACGATTCAACCGATCCCGCCCAAAACCATGCCGTCGAAACAGAAATCCGGCGTTTGAACACCACGGCCAAAATTTTTCATTGCAGGCAGGAAATCAAAGCTCTGATCCCGTTCCTCTCCTGGGAAAAATGGGGACGCCTCCCTATTTCGCCTGTTGGCTGCGGCGGAAAGACAGGAGAAAACCGAAATAGGGAGGAGTCCCCATTTTCCGAGACGGCCGCGCTCCCGGCGACTGCCTATCTGGTAAGCGCGCTCGGCAATCCAGAGCGGTTCCGGCGCGATGTCCTGCAGCTCGGAATCGAGGTCAGAGGAGCAAAGTTTTTCGCCGATCATTATCGGCTTGGGAAAGAAGACTGGCGACACTGCAGTGAAGAGGCACGGCAAAAGGGAGTCAACGCCATGATCACCACGGAAAAAGATGCAGTAAAATTGGGCGAGCCTCCTGATTTCCCGTTGTTGGTTGCAGTCCAATCGACCGAAATCTCCGATGCAGGCGCATTTGAGCTGGTTTTGAAAAAAAGCATTGAGGAACGGGCGTGAAGGGATTGGATATCCGCAGGGCAAACAAGATTCTGATTCGCGGAACAAACTGGGTAGGAGATTCAGTGATTTCCATCCCTGCCATGAGAGAAATCAGGCGCATTTTTCCTCGAGCGCAAATATCTCTTCTGGTGCGCCCCTGGGTTCGGGACATTTTTTCCGCCGTGGATTTTATTGACGAGATTCTGGAATACGACAAAGCCGGAATTCACCATGGCTGGGCGGGATTCCACAGGCTTGTCTGCGATTTGAAGAGCCGAAAATTCGACCTTGCCATCCTTTTGCAAAACGCGTTCGAGGCCGCGCTCATCGCCTGGTGCGCGCGGATTCCCGAAAGGATCGGGTACGCACGGGACGGACGCAGCCTCCTCCTTACAAATGCATGCAGGATTGATCCTGGTGTGCGCCGGGTCCATCAGGCGTATTACTATCTGGGCATCCTCTCCGAGATGGGATGGATCGCGAGTCATTTGTGGGAGAATCCCAACTACGCTCTTCCAATCCGTGTCGGAATCCAGGACTCGGACACGGCTGCGGCGGAAGAAATGCTGCGCACGGCCGGAATCCATGAACACGAGACGGTCGTGGGTATAAATCCGGGCGCATTTTATGGAGCGGCGAAGCGCTGGTTTCCGGATCGCTACGCCGCAGTCGCGGATGCCCTGGCGAAGCGATACGATGCCCGGATCATCATTTTCGGCTCATCGAACGACGTTCGCGTCGCGGAGGAGGTCACGGCAAAAATGGCATCCCGTCCGGTGGTCCTGACGGGAAGAACCACATTGGGCGAATTGATGGCTCTGATTAAGAAATGCCGGCTTTTGATCACGAATGACTCGGGTCCTATGCATCTTGCTGCGGCACTGGACGTGCCGCAGCTGGCCATTTTTGGATCCACCAGTGAAATTGCAACAGGCCCGCTCAGCACCCGCGCCGTTGTAATCAAGCATCCGGTTGATTGCAATCCTTGTTTCCTGAGGGAATGTACGACCGATTTCCGCTGCATGAAGGGTGTTTCCGTGGAAAGGGTATTGGAAGAAGCCCAAAAAATTATGGAAGCCTGAGACCGCGGCCGGATATGAGTGAGTTCGGGCATCCCCCGATTTTCCGAAGCTCCCGTCCATAGCCGGACCGCGGGTACTTCTCTGATCTGCAAATCGTATCTCGAAAGAGCGCCGTAAAAAGTGGCAGCAATCACGAAATAAGGAATAAGAAACTGTCGTTTATGCATGCACGCGTTTACGGGTTTACGCATTCACCGAACTCCCAACGCGTGAACGCGTGAACCCGTAAACTCGTAAACGGGCTTTTTATGCTTTTGTTTCGACTGAAATATCTGCTAAATTCCGCACCTGAAATGCAAAAACATCTCTTGGAAACCCTGGATCGATTCCCCAACCGCAAGATTGCGGTAATCGGGGATTTAATTGCGGACGAGTTCCTGTACGGCCAGATCGCAAGAGTTTCTCGGGAAGCTCCGGTTTTGGTTCTGGAATATCGCGACCTGGTCCGATTGCCCGGAGGTGCGGCGAACGCCGCAAACAACCTGCTGGATTTGGGCTGTCGCGTCACAATTGCCGGAGTGGTCGGTCAGGATGAATCCGGGAAGGATCTCATTGCTGTTCTGCAAAAAAAAGGCGCGGATGTCCGGACGGTTCGCAGGATCCGTTCTTATGCGACGCCCGTGAAAACGCGAATTCTGGCTGGAGCGCACCATTCCGCCCCGCAACAGGTTGTGCGCGTGGACCGCGTTCGGAACGCTGGATTCCCGGCTGAGATATCATGGAATTTGCTGGAGCGAAGCGCTCGATCTGCGGATGGAATTATCGTAAGCGACTACGGCCATGGAAGTATCGTTTCCCCTCTGATGGAGAGACTGCGCCGCGTCGCATCAAACCGAAACATCCCCCTCGTTGTGGACTCGAGGTTTCGAATGTCGGAGTTCTCCGATGTGACTTCGATTACGCCCAACATCACGGAGATCGAGGCTTCCTTGGGAGTTTCGATCGGCGCGGATGAAGAAATGCTGCGGAAGATCGGCCGGAGGGTTTTGCGCAACCAACGGTTGCAATCCCTCCTTGTTACTCAAGGGCGGTATGGAATGACGCTTTTTGAACGCGGAAAAGACCCGCTGCACATCCCGATTTATGGGACGGATGAAGTGGCGGATGTCACCGGCGCGGGTGATACGGTAATCGCCGTGTACACCCTGGCGCTTGCCTGCGGAGCGGCGCCCGAATATGCAGCCCGCCTGGCCAATTATGCCGGCGGGATTGTCGTCATGAAGAGGGGGACAGCGACGGTGACTCTTTCCGAGCTGCGGGCGGCGGTAAATTCGGATGCCGGAATGATTCATAAGAAAAAATAGCCTGCGCCGGGAGCGCCGGCGTCCCGCCGGCTCTTTGCGGGGTCGCTGCGCTTGAACAATCCTGGTCTATTGTATTTGTGTGAAAAAGCCGGCGAGACGCCGGCGCTCCCGACCAAGTCTCTGGAAATGTGGAAAGATCCTAAGCGAAAAATCAAATCGATCCAGGAAATGAAAGGGATCGTGTCCAAAGCCCACGCTTTGAAGCAGAAAGTGGTATTTGCGAACGGCTGCTTCGATCTTCTTCACGCGGGACACGTCCGATATCTCGAATCTGCCAGGAAGCTGGGAGATATGCTCATCGTCGGAGTAAATGGCGATGTTTCCGTGGCCGCGCTGAAGGGGGAAGGACGTCCGCTTCAGTCCGAAGGAGACCGCGCCGAGATCCTTGCATCGATGGAATGCGTGGATTATGTTCTTTTGTTTAATGCGCCTACCGTGGATGATATCCTAAGAGAAATGATGCCGGACGTGCACGCGAAAGGAACAGACTATGCTCCGGAAAACGTGCCTGAGCGCGAAACTGTTCTTGCTTACGGCGGCCAGGTGGCCATTACGGGCGATCCCAAGGATCATTCGACAAGAGATCTGATTCAAGAAATTATAAGCAAATTCCCTTCATGAATGCTTCTCCCAAGATTCTGATAATCCGGCTCAGTTCCCTGGGAGATATCCTGCATGCCCTGCCGGCATTCTCGAACCTGCGGGCAACGTTTCCGGACGCAAGGATCGATTGGCTCGTTGCAAAAAAATGCAGTTTCCTTCCCACAGCGGTCCGGGGAATTGATAGGCTTCATGTTCTGGACACCAATTCCCTGCTGCGCTTTCCGCTCGATCGGCCGGCATGGAATCAGTTCTGGGGCTTGATTCGGGAACTGCGAGCCTGCCGCTTTGATTGTGTGCTCGATTTCCAGGGGCTGCTGAAAACTGCCTTTCTGGGAGCAATCAGCGGATCGCGCGTGCGGATCGGTTTTGCGAAAGAGCTGGTGCGGGAGCGCCCGGCAAACTGGTTCTATAATCGAAAACTGAAAGGGCCACCGAATCAGGTCCATGTGTTGGTTCTGAATCAGATGCTGGCTGAATTGGCGGGAGCGCGTCGGGAACCATCGATGGTGGATTTTTCCGTTCCCGCCGAGGATAATGAATATGTTGAATCGCTTCTGATTCGAAACCAGTTGAAGGAGTTTGTCGTCATTAATCCGGGCGGCGGATGGGCGACAAAAAGGTGGAATCCGGAGAGATACGGCAGGCTGGCAAAAAGAATTCAGCAACTTGGTCTTCCAGTGGTAGTGACCACGGGTCCGGGCGAGGAGGGCCTTTTCCGAGCGATTACAGATTCCTGCGGCGTTCCGTCGCCGCGGCATTTTCCGGTCTCATTCCTGCAGTTGATCCCATTGCTAAAAGGGGCGCGCCTGTTCATTGGCGGAGACACCGGGCCATTCCACCTTGCCTGCGCCTTGGGAACTGCCGTCGTCGGAATTTTCGGCCCCACTTCTCCCGTGAGAAATGGGCCGTGGAGGAAAGGGGATGAGGTAATCACACGCGCGCTGCCGTGCGCCGCCTGTTACGGCAGAAGCTGCTCCAGAAATGACGAGTGTATGGACATTGCGGTGGACGAAGTATTTGCAGGTGTCGTTAAACGCTTGGGAATCCGGGAGGGCATCACGATTGCGTCGCCATAAGTTGCCATTTGCATTGTGCCTGTTCGCGGCTGCGGCGGTCTTTACGCCCGCATTTCAGGAATCTGCGCCCACCGGGGCGCGCAATGCCATGCAATTTTCCGGAGAGCATCTGGTCTATAAAATCGAATGGAATCCTCCCTGGTATTTTCTTTTCTTCCCTCAGATGGAAGCCGGCGAGGCCGAGGTTCAATTGGTCGGAGAAACCGAATACAAAGGAAAGAGGGCGCTGCAGATTCGATTTAAAGCACATTCAAGCGGAACACTCGTGAAATTGTCCGGGATCCAGATAGAGGACGAGTTTGTCTTCTTTACCGAGCCCGAGACACTCTGCACGCTGGGCAGTTCGGCAAAGATCCGGGAGGGGAAGCGCAAACGTCAAATTGAAGTTGAATACTTGCGCGAGAACCGCCAGCTTCACATCCGGGAGATCGATGAATCCACATTCCCGTCAAAGCTTAAAAAGGATGAAATAAAGAACGATATTCCTGAGTGCGTTCATGACCCGCTCTCGGCTCTCTATTTGTTCAGAAAATCGCAACTGCAAGACCAGTACGCCCAGACTTTCACCCTCGCGAACGACGCCAAAATAAGGGAAGTGCGGGCTACGGTGGAAAGGCAAGAAGTGCTTCCTGGCAATGCAGGGAAGGCGCCCGCGTGGAGAGTCAATACCGTCTCGTTGATGGGTGGACTGTTTAAAGAAGGGGGCCAGTTTAAAATCTGGCTTTCGGCTGACGACAAGAAGACGCCAATCCAATTCGAGGTTAAAGTGCACCTGGGTCACATTCTCGGCAGACTGAAACCTATGCAGATGGAGGACGCCGGCTACAGGATGCAGGATGGTTCCTCCATATATCATTCTTTCGAAGAATAGCTTACAATTGCATCGCCGGAGTCGGCCAGGCAATCGCGGCCCTAATCAGGCCGAGGAAAGTCCGAACTCCACAGGGCAGTGTGCCTCGTAACGCGAGGGAGGGGCGACCCTACGGAAAGTGCCACAGAAAATACACCGCCTCGCTCGGCGAGGTAAGGGTGAAAAGGTGCGGTAAGAGCGCACCGCGTCACTGGCAACAGGGATGGCAGGGCAAACCCCACACGGAGCAAGGTCAAATAGAAAAGCGATCCCGAAAGGGATGAAGGGCGGCCCGTCCGATGCTTTTGGGTAGACCGCTTGATCCCAGGAGTGATCCTGGGACCAGATGAATGATTGCCGTCTCTGCTTTGCAGAGAAACAGAATTCGGCTTATGTCCGACTCCGGCGCTTCTTGCTTCCCGGAAATTAAAAAGACGCCACGGATTCCAGGGATTTCACTGATTTAAAATCCGTGGAATCTGTGGCGTTTTAGCTTTTTGCCTTTTCCACAGCTGCGGCCGCCGGTTTGACGAGTCCCAGTATCTCCCGCAATTTGAGAGTCAAAGTTTCGGCAACGTCCGGGTGCTCACGGATGAACAGCTTCGCATTCTCTCGACCCTGTCCAAGCCTTTCACCTTTATAAGAAAACCAGGCGCCGCTTTTTTCAATCAGTTTTCGCTCGACAGCCTGATCGACCAGATCTCCCTCATAGGAAATGCCCTGGTTGTACAGGATATCGAATTCGGCCTCTCGGAAGGGAGGCGCAAGCTTGTTTTTGACGACCTTAACTCTCGTTCTGCTTCCAACGACCACGTCTCCTTCTTTAATAGAGCCGATCCGGCGAATATCGATACGAATGGACGAGTAGAATTTCAGAGCCTTGCCTCCGGTTGTGGTTTCGGGGTTGCCGAACATGACTCCGATCTTCTCGCGCATTTGATTGATGAAAACCATGCAGGTATTTGATTTGGAGACGATGGCGGTCAGCTTGCGCAAAGCCTGTGACATCAACCGGGCTTGCAGGCCGGGAAGCGAATCCCCCATTTCTCCTTCCAGTTCGGCTTTCGGCACCAGGGCCGCGACGGAATCGACGACAAGAATATCGATCGCGCCGCTGCGCACAAGGACTTCGGCAATCTCGAGTGCCTGTTCGCCGCTATCGGGTTGAGAGACCAGCAATTCGTCCGTGTTGACACCAAGCATTTTGGCATATTTGGCATCCATGGCATGTTCGGCGTCGATGAAAGCGGCAGATCCTCCGCTTAGCTGCGACTGCGCGATCGCATGAAGTGCAATGGTGGTTTTGCCGCTGGACTCCGGACCGAAAATCTCCACAACACGTCCCTTGGGAAATCCCCCTACTCCTAATGCCGCATCAAAAGAAATGCATCCTGTGGATATGGATTGGACGCCCGCTGTATCAATGCGGTCTCCGAGTCGCATGATGGAGCCCTTTCCAAACTGCTTTTCTATTTGCGTCAGAGCCATATCAATTGCTTTATTTTTGCTGATCCGCTCGTCTGCCATCACGCTTTCCCTTCCGATGATGTGAAGTCAAATATTGTTATCCATCTATCTAATCGTAGAATGATGATTTGAGCCACAAAATCTCTCGCGCTTTCCCGCGACCTCAGTGTTTTGTTCGTTAGCTGAATCATCCTACCACGACTAACACCCTGTTCGGAATCGGTATCGGAATCGGTATCGCAATCGGCTGTTCGAATCTCGATAGCGCCTGCGATACCGATTCCGATTCCGATTCCGATGCGACCATCTTATGATAGATAAATTAATCCGGAGGCTTCTGTGACATCCAAAGAATCGCAAAAATGGGCTCTGATACTCGGAGCTTCCAGTGGTTTTGGCGCTGCATCCAGCCTGGCGCTGGCGCGTCATGGCTTTCATATTGTTGGAGTTCACCTCGATCGCAGGTCGACCGCTCAGAATGCGGAGAAAATTGCCGAGGAAATCCGGAGCCTGGGTCGCACGGCGCTTTTTTTCAACGTCAACGCCGCCGATTCTGAACGCCGGGCCGAGGTGATCCAGGCGTGTCGGAAAGTTGCCGGAGGGAACACGGGCTGGGAAGGAATCCATTTAATGCTCCATTCGTTGGCTTTCGGCACCCTGAAGCCATACCTGGCTCAAGATTCCGCAGGTTCGATCAAACCGGCTGATATGAACATGACGCTGGATGTAATGGCTCACAGCCTGGTCTATTGGACTCAAGATCTATTCCAAGCAGGAATGCTCAAATATGGAGCCAAAATATTCGCAATGACCAGCGCCGGCGGTCACAGAGTATGGCCGGCCTACGGAGCAGTTTCGGCTGCCAAGTCTGCCTTGGAATCGCATGTACGCCAACTGGCGGTTGAGCTTGCCCCTTTCGGCATTTCGGTCAATGCTCTTCAGGCAGGCGTCACGGATACTCCTGCGGCCAGGAGAATTCCCGGCAGCGAACAGATGTTCGCACGGGCAATTGAATTCAATCCCGGCAAACGCTTAACTACTCCTGAGGATGTGGCACAGGTCCTGGTAGCGCTTGCTCTGTGTGAATCGACGTGGGCTACCGGCAACATTATAAAGGTGGATGGGGGAGAAGATCTTGTATAGCCCTCAGCTATCAGCCTTCAGGCAGCAACGGCTAGCTGATCGCCGAAGGCTGGCAGCTATTGACTTTAGCCGCACCTGTTGATACTATTCGCCGCTTTGACGGAGTACACCCATGCCGATGCAGTGTTATGTTTGCTCAAAAAGTCCGACTTTTGGCCATACCGTCTCCCATGCTCACAATGTTAGCTCGCGGAAGTTTTATCCGAACCTCCAAAGCGTGCGCATTCTGGAAAACGGCGCCGTGAAGCGTGTCCGTGTTTGCACCCGTTGCCTGAGATCCGGTAAAGTCCAGAAGGCAATTTAAACCGCAGCAATCGCGTCGATTTCGACCAACACTTCTTTGGGAAGGCGCGCGACCTGAACGGTAGCGCGCGCGGGTTTTGCATCCCCAAAATATTCCCCATAAACCTGATTGAACTCGGAGAAATGATCGAGGTTTGAGAGAAACACGGTCGTCTTGACTACCTTTCCGAGCCCGGTTCCCGCAGCATTGAGAATTGAGGAAAGATTCTTCATCACCTGATGAGTCTGCTCTGCGACGCCTCCTTCCACTACAGATCCCGTGTCCGGCAGGACGGGGATTTGGCCTGATACAAATACAAAACCGTTGGCGCGAACAGCCTGGGAATATGGGCCAATCGGCGACGGTGCATTCTTTGTCTCAATCATTTCTCGCATAGAAAGTCCCGTTTACGGGTCTACGCGTTTACGGGTTAACACGTAAACCCGTAAGCGCGTAAACGGATTTTAGGGTATTCGACTGACGCGTTCGACATCCTGGATGCCGCGGATCGACTTCAACTCCTGAATGACTCTTTGAAGGTGCTTTACGTCGAGGATGTCGACGGTAATCTCGACCGTCCCCTTTCTGGAACCGGTATCGCTGAAAGAACGCGATTCACGAATGTTGGTCTTCAGTTTGGATATTGCGGAAGTGATATCTGCAAGAATCCCCTGCCGGTCTTCGACAGCGATCGCGAGACGGACGCCGAAAACCTCGTCTCCCGGAACGTTCACCCATTCCACATCCGTCACTCGTTCCGAACCGAGGAAATTTTCGAGGTTTGGACACGAGGTCGTGTGAACCGAGATTCCCTTACCCCGCGTGATATAGCCCACAATGTCGTCTCCCCGAATGGGATTGCAGCACTTGGCTCGAGAGACTAACAATCCGTCCTGCTCTTTAATGGCAATCGTGGAATCCGATTGTTTGAAAACTCTTCGAACAACGGCCGGGATGGCTGACGCTTTTGACTTTGTTTCAGAGGAAGGAGAGAAGTCGGGAAACAGTGGAGAGAGTATCTGGCGCGGAGCTATTTTTCCGAAGCCGATGGCAGGATAGATGTCTTCCGGTTTTTGAAGCCCGTGTTCGGCGATCACTCCGTTCAGTTCGCTCATAAGCAACACTTTTTTCCAGGTCGTCTTGAATCTCCGGGCCTCCCTCTCCATTAATTTTCGTCCCAGTTCTACCGCATCTTCTTTTTCCCGCTGGTGGATCCAGTGTTTGATTTTGCCCCGGGCACGAGCCGTTTTTACGAATGAGAGCCAGTCGCGACTGGGAGATGCCTCTTTGGAAGTAACGACCTCCACGATTTCGCCATTCCTGAGTTTGTGCCGGAGCGGAACGATTCGCGAATTGACTTTCGCCGCAACGCAATGGTGGCCGACTTGCGTGTGAATTTCGTAGGCAAAATCCACGGGGGTGGCATCCCTGGGGAGCGTGATCACTTCTCCCTTGGGCGTAAAGCAATACACCTCATCCGGATACAGATCGACCTTAAGGTGGCTGAGGAATTCTCTGGGATCGCTGATGTCTTGCTGCGATTCTATCAACTGCCTCAGCCAGCGGAATTGCTCCTCCCCTTCAACGGGACCCAGTTTTCCTTCCTTATATTTCCAGTGAGCGGCAATCCCCTCCTCGGCGATTCGGTGCATTTCCTGGGTGCGGATTTGAATCTCGAAAGGTTGTCCATTCCGGCCGACAACCGAGGTGTGCAGCGATTGATACAGGTTGGGACGAGGAATGGCAATGTAGTCCTTGATTCGGCCCGGCACCGGTTTCCAGAGATTGTGAAGAATACCCAGGATCGTGTAGCAGTTCCGGACGCTGTCGGTAACAACCCGGATGGCGACGAAATCGAACACCTCGTCGATGGTGATCTTTTGCCGCTTCATTTTACTGTAGACGCCGTAAATGCGTTTGGTGCGGCTCTCCAGGCGGGCGGGGATATTGTGCTCCGCCAACTCCTTTGCGATGATACGTTCGGCTTCCTGGACGAAATCCTGGTTTACGGCGCGCCGTGCTTCGATCAGCGCCACTGTATTCTGGTAAGCGGTGGGCTCCAGAAAGCTGAAAGCAAGATCTTCGAGCTCACCCCTAATTTTTGCCATGCCCAGCCTGTGAGCAAGTGGAGCATAAATTTCCAGTGTTTCCAGCGAGATTCTCTCTCTGCGATCGGGCGGCAGATACTGCAATGTGCGCATATTGTGCAACCGGTCCGCCAGTTTTACAAACAGAACCCGGATGTCGCTTACCATGGCAAGCAGCATCTTGCGAAAATTTTCGGCCTGTTTCTGTTGCCTGGAAGTTAAGTAGACCTGGGCTATTTTGGTAACACCGTCGACCAGCTGGTATACTTCATCTCCGAATTGTTTCCGAAGTTCTTCCGGCGACATCAGGGTATCTTCAAGGACATCATGAAGAAGCCCCGCCGTCACAGTCACAGCGTCCAGCTTGAGCTCGGCAAGGATATTGGCGACCTCGAGAGGGTGAGTCAGGTACGGTTCCCCGTTCATCCGCACCTGTCCTTTGTGGTATTTCGCAGAAACAACGTACCCCCGCTGAACTAGTTCCAAAGAGGCATCTGGATGATATCGGCTAACTTTTTCTGCGAGGTCCTCGTAACGTATCATGGGAGTTGAGTGCTCCCGATGATTATAAGGTATAGAGGAAGGATCATGAAAGAGAGAGCTTTCGCAAATGTCGATTCCTGGGAGCGCCGCCGTCCCGGCGCGACGCTGTTTCACGCAACTAGCCCGCATTCCTCACGGGCTTTCTACTGCGGCGGCACATCCAGGCATGTCTACTGCGTTGCGCTCCGTCGGGCTCCTCGACGTACTGTCAAGTACGTCTGCGGGGCCCTCAGTCGCGCGCCTTGTATCCACGCCCGTCTGCGCCGCCTCGCTACGAAACCCTGTGAGAAATGCGGGCTAGGATTGCGGGCGGGACGGCCGCGCTCCCAGGCGCACGCCCCGCTCCGGCAACCATAAAAAAAGGGCGGAGAAATTCCGCCCTTTTTAGTGGTGCTTTCAGTACCGGATCCGTCTCCGCAAACTGCTGCGGTTCTGTCGTCCGGCTGCAATTTGAAATTACTTCGTGTGGCTCAGACCGCCTATCTTCTTCGGCTTCTGGGCCTCTTCTTGATCGGCCTTCAGCTTGAGAGCGATAGCCTTCTGGTACACCTTGTCTGCCTGCAGTTCGAGTTCAGCCTTGGCTTTTGCATCTTTTTCAAACTTGGCTTTTTCTCGCCAGAGCAGGTTTTCATATTGCATGGCATCGAAGTAGTTGGGGCGAAATTCGAGAGCCTTCGCAAGACAAGTAAGACCCTCATCGATATTGGCTTGGACCTTGGCCTTTTCGTCGGGAGTCATCATATCGACCATTTCGCCCTGGACTCCCGTTTTATCCAAAGAATCATCAAAATCCATCACTGCAATCCGATAATAGGCTTCCGGATTCTGCGGAGCCACCTTCAGAGACCGGGTGCACCACTCTTTGGATTCAGGATATCTCTTCAGCTGATAATACAGCCCGGCGATGCTGAGCATCGCATTCTTGACGCTATCGGAAGGGTTAGCCGGATCTCTGGCGCTGTCGACAACCTGTTTGAAAATGGCAATGCCCTTCTGCGCCATTTCCTCGCTTTTGGGATCGGTCGAACCGGGAACAAACTGCGATTGGTAGGCGATCGCCAGATACATGCGCGCGGTTTCCGTGAACTCCGAGTCGGGATCCAGATCAACCGCCTTTTCGAAGTATTGTGCAGCCGCATCGTACTTCTGGTCAGTAAACTGCTTCACTCCCTTATTCATGTTGTCCCGAGCCCGCAATTTTGACAGGAAATTGCAGCCGGACAGGGGGATCACTGCCAGGATAAGTAAGACGGCTAGCCACTTGCTGTTCAGCCTCATTGTGGCCTCCATACTATGAGTTAAACTGATTGCGAGTTCGGAAATCCTAATGGACTTCTTCCGTTAGGAGACCGATATCACCTACGCCGGCCCCTTTGGCAATATCGATTACTCTGACGACGTCGCTATAAGCCAGCTTGGGGCTAGCGCTGACGAACATGTTCTTGTTCGCGCGCTTGCTATAGATGTCCTGAAGTTTCGATCCCAGTTGCCCAATGGTTGTCTCTTCATTGTTGATGGCAATTTTTGCAGATTCACCAATGGAAACCACGATCACATTAGGGTCAATTGCGCCTTTATCATTATCCTGAGAGGTCTGGGGCACCTTGACATCCAGGTCCATCTGTTTCACGGGCGTGATGACCATAAAAATAATGAGTAGCACCAGTAGAATATCAATATACGGCGTGATATTGATATTCGACATGGCGCCCTTATTACTGCCGATATTCATTGACATAGTAGATCCCTTTCTCTCATAGAACCATCAGAGCGGGGGGCGTCGGTTCATTTGCCTGCTCCACTGCAGTCATCGAACTACGGGACATCACAGTTTCGACACCCGATCGCAGCCTACCGGCCGGGGCACAACCCACAGCTCCCGGGACGGCTGGTGCCTAAAGCTGTTTTCGGATTATCGCAGCAGAGCAAAAATTTTGAACTGCCCATACCTGCAGTAAACGCCTCCGACGAAATCAGAGGTGTCTACCGTCTAGTCTTTTTCTTTCTCCGCCATCAAGCCGATCCGCTCGACTCCCGCTCTGCGGCAGCCGTTGACAATCTCCACAACGCGGCCATACTGGAGCGCAGTATCGCCCTTGAGGAAAATTGTCCGGTTGATCTCCCCGCCGGAGAATTTCTGCGTGAGAAGATCATACAGCTCCTGCTCCGAAACCTGCTTTTTGGCCACGTAGAGCCGGCCGTCACGGTTAATGGCGATCACGACCGCTTCCTTGCTGTCCGCTTCCGGTGCTTCGAGCGGATTTTTCGCTTTGGGAAGGTTCACGGTAATCCCGCTTTGCAGCAGCGGTGTCGTGATCATAAAGATGATCAGCAGCACCAGCATGATATCCGCCATAGGCGTGACGTTGATATCGGCAGTGACACCGCTTTTTCCGAATCCACGCCTACTAGCCACGAGTTTCACTCCGTCTCTTTAGGAAATAATCGATCAGTTCCGAAGCCGAGTTGTCCATCTCCACGGTGAACGTTTCGATCTTGTTGGTGAATGCATTGAACGCCCAGACAGCCGGAACGGCGACAAACAGACCGAACGCCGTGGTAACCAGAGCTTCTGCAATACCACCCGCGACTGCGCCGATACCGGCGGTTTCCTCGGTCTTCATTCCGGTGAACGCGTTAATGATCCCGATGGTCGTTCCGAACAGTCCGACAAAGGGGGCCGTGGCGCCGATCGTGGCCAGTCCGCCGAGTCCTCTCTTCAGATCTTCAATCGCTACGGCTGTCGCTCTTTCGAGAGCGCGCCTGGAAGCTTCAATTGTTTCTCCCGGGATATCCTTGCTCTTCGTGTGAGCCTGGAGCTCATGCAGCCCCGAGACAAGCACTTTTGCCAGATGGCTTTTGTTGTACTGTTCACCGAGAGCAATCGCCTCGTCAATCTTTCCGTCTTTCAAACACTCGGCCACCGCAGGGGTAAAAAGCCGGGACTGATTGCGAGCCTGACGAAACGTAAGCCACCTTTCAACCATTACGCTGATCGAATAGGCTGATAGGATCAGGAGAAGGATTGCCACGAGTCTCGCGACCCAGCCCATTGAGCCAATCAATTCCATAAAATTCATTTGGTTTCTAACCTCCGATTTGATTTTGCTAAAACTATTTCAAGTTAAAGATAACAGTCACGGTAGCGATCACAGGGACAGGCTCTCCATTCAACAGGGTTGGAGAATACTTCCACTGTGCCACAGCGGCCTTCGCCGCGTCATTGAGTAAAGGATGACCGCTGGAAACCTTGATATCGGAAACATTGCCCTCTTCATCGACAGTCACAACAAGGACGACCGTTCCCTGAACACGAGCACGCTTTGCCAATTCGGGATAGACAGGTTCCACTCTTCTGATTAGCTTGGATTCCTGCACATTGCCGCCGACCTTGATCGGGTCACGCCTCACAGGCTTCGGCGGTGGCGGTGGCGCAACCGCCGACACGCCGGAAAGTAAATTGCCAACCACGCCCCCCGGCACTCCTCCGGTCACTCCTCCCGCAACTCCGCCGGGAATTCCGCCGACAATATTGCTCACTCCGATTACGGGAGCGTCATCAACGGGAGCGGGAATTTCCTTGGGGATTTCGGTAGGGGCGACGAATTGATTGGGGTCAACCACTGCGGCCTTGGGTGTTTTCTGCACATTGGTTGGCGGCGGTGGCGGTGGCGGCGGCGGCGGCGGCGGCGGCGGCGGTGCGATCAGAAACGTCAGGATCTCCCCTTCCGGCAACACGTTAAAAAACCAAAGCGGAATGACGACCACGACACCGATCAGCACAATATGCAGTACCATCGAAAAGGCCAGCGAACCTAATCGCTTCATGCCATCCGATTTGTTTAGCGCATCTACATCTTCAAACATGTGTCCCCCTCGTAAACTGCCCGCGGGCCTTAGAAGTGGGCTGGGCTTGCTGCGGTGAATTTAAGTCCTCGATCTTAATATCGCTTCCGAAAAGCTGTCAAGACATTTCTCGCCCGCATTCCAGTGATCCTCAAAACCTTTTGGGCAGCCCATACAACAACATAATCCGTATCAAAACTGGGCAGCCTTGCCCTTTGATTTCTGCTCTATGGAGCGGTACCACCACTCTACAATAGGAGAAGCAATCGCTATCGACGAATACGTGCCGATCAGGATCCCGACCACTAAAGCGAACGAGAAACCATGGAGCACCGCTCCTCCAAAAACGAACAATGAGAGGACGGAAATAAACGTCGTCAGCGACGACATTATCGTCCGCGCAAAGGTCTGGTTGATGCTGACGTTCAGTATCCGCAATAGAGATTCCTTCCGCAGGAGCCTGAGATTCTCACGCACCCGATCAAACACCACAATCGTATCGTTCATCGAGTAGCCCACCAGCGTCAGGAGTGCGGCGATCACCGTCAAAGATACTTCCATTCTGGTGAGGGCGAATAAACCGATGGTAATCGCAAGGTCGTGAAATAACGCAACGACTGCGGCTACCCCGTATATTGGCTTGAATCGAAAGCCGACATAAACCAGCATTCCGAGAAATGAAAGCCCCACTGCCAGCTCTGCTCTGCGTCTCAGGTCCGATCCAACGACCGCGCCGATCGTATCGGTGCCTTTGATGGCAAAGGGCCCGGCATAGAAATTCTGCTTCAACCGGCTGATCACGCTGTTGGATACGCCGGGAACGCTTCTAAATTCATCCAGAGATCCCACGATGCCCCCACCCGTTTTGTCTCTGTAATTTATCATGGACTGAGCCAGGTTTCGATAAAAGGAGTCCATCTCACCAGTCGTCTTGTTCTGGTTCCGGAGACCATCCGGATCGGAGCTCAAAAGATCCTTGTAAACAGCATCCGCTCCGGTGTTGTTAAAGTCGATTTGCGTGCTGGCGACATGCTCCGGATCAAACGCCTTGAGCAGCAGGGCGATCAATTCCGTTCTTCCTGAATTGATACCCTTTCCGGCCTCGATAACTGTCTGCAGCCGCACCTGCACCGTATTATCTGAAGGGTTTCCATATCCCTGGATCAGAGGAGGCGATGTCGATTCAGGTTTCAGCGATTTACGGATAAGGTCCAGATCCGGTTTCTGTTTGAATTTCAGATAAACAACTGTCCCGCCCGTGAAATCAATCCCATAGCTCAAACCGTGATTCGTGATATATCCGATCCCTCCCAGCACGATCAGCAACCAGGAGAAACCAAAGAACCACCACTTTTTGCTCAACCAGTCAATTGAGATTTGCTTAAAAAGTTCCACAAACAATCCCTCGGATTGGCCGACCGGAATTTGCCGAACACTTGGACACCATCCGGCGACTTAAAGTTCCCCTAAATTGACAGTGCTTCGACTCTGCGGTTGCCCAGCATCATTTCAAACAGCCGATGCGAGACATAAACCGCTGTAAACATGTTGGCCAACAATCCGACCGTCAGCGTTACGGCGAATCCCTTCACCGGGCCGGTACCAAACTGAAACAGAAATAACGCAGAAACCAATGTGGTGACGTGTGTGTCGAGAATTGTCCAAAATACTTTTCCGAATCCGGTATCGATCGCCGCGCGGATCGTCTTTCCCGACCGCAGTTCCTCCCGGATCCTTTCAAAGATAAGAATGTTGGAATCCACGGCCATACCGATCGTGAGAATCACTCCCGCGATGCCCGGCAGTGTCAAGGTGCCGCCGACCGCGCCCATAAAGCCCAGGAGTACAATCAGGTTGCCCATTAGGCACCAGATCGCGTTCAAACCGGAGTGCTTGTAATAGACAACCATGATAAGCACCACCAGGCCGAATCCGATTATCGAAGCCATGACCCCCGACCGGATCGAATCATTGCCGAGCGAAGCACCCACCCTCTGATCTTGCTCGATTTGGAGAGAAGCCGGCAGAGCTCCGGAACGCAGCAGCAACGCCAGATCCTCCGACTGCTGCAGGGTAAAATGTCCCTCGATGATTCCTTCAGATTCGATTCGCGAACGAATAATAGGCGCAGAGCTCACCGCGTTATCCAAAACGATTGCCAGTATTTCGCCGATGTGCTGTTCCGTGGCGCGGCTAAATAAATTGGCTCCATCGGATGTCAGGAAAAAGTTGACGGCAGGATTGCCGTTGCGGTCAGTTCCACTACGCGCAGTTTTCAGATCCTTTCCTGTAATTACCGGAATCTTGCTCACAACCAGGTATCCCAGTTGACTCTGATCGCCTCGGTCTTCCCGATAGGGCAACACCGAGTAATCATCGGGAATGCTTCCTCCGTTGGCCTGAAGCGCAGCTTCAATGCTGGGAAAACCTCCACCACCCGGCAGCGAGCCATTTTCTTTCTTCACAAGCCGGAGTTCCAGCTGGGCCGTGTTTTCGATCAGCCCTTTAACCCGGTCTGGATCATCGACCCCGGGGAGTTCCACGATGATCCGATCTTGAACATCCCCGCCGCCTATTCCAGAAATCTGTAGACTTGGCTCCGAAACGCCCAAAGCATCCACTCTGCGCCGGATGGTCTCCAGCGCCTGCCGTACCGTCGATTCCCGCGTATCGCGGATATAGGATGGCGTCAGGGTTAGACTAAAGTTCGTCTTTCCTTCCGCAAAGGAACTGCGCACCGAATACTTCCGGTTGTAAGTCGTCTCGAGGTATGTTCGTGCTTCGCTCTCCCTGGAAGGATCGATCCCGGTAAGTTCTACAGAATAGCCATTCCCTTTTTGGGAAACAGCATAGGGTATGTTCTTGGATCGCAGCTCTTGCGCTATTCTGTCGGAATCCTGCCGAAGCTCCTGATTCAAAGCGTCATCGGTCACCACTCTTAGAACCAGGTGAATTCCTCCCTTGAGATCAAGACCTAAGCTTAACCTGGAAAGGAATGGAGCGCCTTTTTCCTTGGGGCTGATGAAGTAATAGATGCAGACCACCATGAGCACGAGGATCATGATGAGCTTCCATCTCAAATTCTTCTGCATAATTCACCTAACCGGTTGTTAGTTTAAAAAGGAGCCGGAGGCTAGGAGCCGGAATTCGTCTCTTCTGACTTCTTGCTTCTGGCTTCTGGCTCCTCATTGCTGAGTTTCCTCAGGACCCTGGAGACCTGCGATGGCACTCTTCGCCACCTCGATCTTTACCTGGTCGGCGATTTTGAGGATGACGGTCTTGTCCTTCACGCCGGCCACAACGCCGTAAATCCCCGAACCGGTGATCACTTTGTCACCGCTCTTGATTGCGGCGATCATCGACTCCACCTTCTTTTGCCTCTTTCTCATCGGCATAAATATGAGAAGGTAAAAAATGACCGCAACGATCACGATCGGCGCAAAACTGATCAATGGATTCTGAGCTGTTTGCAACATCAGGATGGGTTGTTCCATTTATGCCTTTTTCTTTTATATCCCTCGATGAATTTCAGGAGGAGATTAAATGGGCTGGACCTACAACAAACGAGACTGGAGATCATCGGGAGGTCACTCTCCTCCTTTCTCCATTTGCTCTAGCCAGTTACCCAGGAAATCAAGCTCGATAGCCTGTCTTATTTTCCGCATCATGTCAAGATAAAAGGTCAGATTATGCAACGTGTTGTAGACTGCGGACAGATGTTCACCGGACAGGAAGAGATGCCGCAGATAAGCACGGGAATATCTCCTGCATGTCGGGCAGGAGCAATTCGGATCGAGGGGCCCCTCGTCCTCCGCATAAGCGGCATTTTTGATCAGGACCCGCCCTTGGCTTGTAAACAGGCATCCGTTTCTGGCATTGCGCGTGGGCAATACGCAGTCGAACATGTCGACCCCCATTGCGACCGCGCGAACCAGATCCTCGGGCGTTCCGACTCCCATGAGGTATCGCGGTTTTTCCCAAGGAAGCAGCGGCGCCGTGGACTCCACAATCTCAACCATCAGGTCTTTGGGTTCGCCGACGCTCAGCCCTCCAATGGCCATTCCTGAAAATTCCATTTTACTTAATGCTTCTGCGGATCTTTTCCTCAGTTCCGGGTACACCCCGCCCTGGACAATTCCAAAAAGGGCTTTGCTTCCGTCGTCCTGCTTCCGCCATTGTTCCCGGCATCTCATTGCCCAGCGCATCGATAATTCCATCGACGCTTCCGCATCTACGTACCCTGTGGGGTACGCCGTGCAATCATCCAGCACCATCGCAATGTCTGAACCCAGCGCCCGCTGGATATCGATCACATTCTCCGGTGTAAAAAAATTACTGCTCCCGTCCAGATGAGATCTGAACCGGACTCCTTCCTCACTGATACTGCGCAATTCCCTATGGCTAAAAACCTGATAACCTCCGCTATCGGTCAGGATGGCGCGGTCCCAGGCCATGAATTTGTGGAGTCCGCCCAATCTTTCAACGCGCTCGTGTCCCGGACGAAGATAAAGGTGATACGTGTTGGCGAGGATAACGCGCGCGTCGAGCGCCTCCAGCGACTCATTCGACATCGCCTTGACTGCGCCCCCGGTCCCCACCGGCATGAATACAGGCGTGGCGACATCCCCGTGCGCAGTATGCAGCACGCCGCGGCGCGCGCCGGTCCGCGCATCCTTGTGCAGGACTTCAAATCCGAACTTGATGTCTTCCGCCATGCGCGTAAGGATGCATGATACGGGATGCAGGATGCAAGATGCAGGTCGGTATCGGAATCGCAATCGCTATCGAAATTCGAAACGCCGATTGCGATTGCGACACCCGATAGCGATCCCGATTCCGATACCGACCGCTTAGGAGTATATGGTTGGTCTGTGCGAGGCGGCCCGATTCCGGAACATCTGCACAAGAATAGAGGGACTTCGGAAGACTAGATTCCCGAACAGGGATTTGTAAGTAACATTTCCGCAGATCAAGTCATCCAGCAATCCACGCACGGTATGGCTATGACGGACCGACTGCATTGCGCGCCGGATAAAAGTCTGGGAAAGCACCATGCTGCCATAAAACCGGTCCCTCCATGTTGCGGCGCTCTCCAGGTCCGCTTTGAAATCCGAGCGCCAGGCTTTCTCATAGCTTTGCGGATCCCCACGTTGAAAGGATTCCGCCAGAAGTTCGGCCGATCGAAGAGCGTAATAGATGCCCTCGCCGGTAATGGAGTCTGTAAATCCCGCAGCATCGCCAAGAAGTGCCCATTTTTGCCCGCACACTCGTTGATTGATGAGGGATTTGCGGCTCAAAGTCGGAATCCGGGCCGCATAGAACGTTTTGTCCGGCCCAAGGTCGGGATAGTGAGCGTTGATGAACGCCTCAACTCTCTTTTTCAAATCCGCTGCATGCGCTCCCGGCAACCACCGGCAGATTCCGACTGAAGAATGGTCCACTTGCGGAAATGACCAGAGATAACCTTGAAATCCGCTCTCCTGGAAAGAAACCAGCATTCTGCCGGGATCATACAGACCCGGCAAACTGTATCCAATCGCCAGGGAAAGATCGGCGGAAGCGTAACGGCCAACGAGAGAAGCTCGTACAAGGCTGTTTGCGCCGTCTGCGCCGACCAGGTAATCCACCTCGCTTGCGCCCCCTGAGGTTTCGAGGGCCCAGCCGCTTTTGTCCGCAGCAATGCGCAGTACACGTTCAGGCCTGAAACGCGCTCCCGATTCCACAGCCCACTTCCGCAGCGAAGAATCAAGGCTGAGGCGCGAAAACACGTGAATCGGATGAAGAAGCGGCAGATCACTTGTGTAGCCATCGTGGGCAATCAAACGGACTGCGGCAATTTCGGCATGAGGAAGCGGATGGTCATGAAACCAACTCATCTTGCCGAGAGCCTTCGGGGTAACTCCTCCGCCGCAGGGCTTCTCCTGCTCGATGCTGTCATCAAAGAGAAGAACTTCATGCCCAAGCCGAGAAAGCAGCACGCCTGCGTATGCACCTGCCACACGCGCACCCACGATGCCAATTTTCATAAGAGGCGGAATAAAGAATCCAAGGTTTAGGGCACACTACCAATCGGGGTCGGGCTCGGTATCGAAATCGGGATCGGCCTTTTGCCGGTTCGACCCCGATTTCGATACCGAGCCCGACCCCGATTGGCTTTAATTCACTGCAGTATTTCCTGGCAATGATATCCAGTAGATCGAATCTCCGGTCGCCAGGAAGATATCTTTTTCAGCAATCGCCAGTCCGACCAGAATTGGGGCTGAAATATAGTGGCTGATGGAGCGGTCTTTCAGAGAATATTTGAAAATTCCCTTTTTCCCCTCATACGCCGCAGAAATCAGCAAATCGCCATTCGGCAGGAATGCCATCCCCTGTGGTCTGCCAAGGCCGTCCAAAAGCCTTTCCGGTTTCCCCTTACTGGAGAACCGGAAGAGGCAATCACGCATCGAAAACGTCGGTCCGGTGACGTACAGGCGATCTCGGGCATCAATTGCAAGGTGGTAAGCGGAAATGCTCGGTTCCAGACGAGCAAATTCCTCCTTGCCGCCATTCGCATCAATCCGGTGGATTTTGCCCGTGCGGTCCCCCACATACAACAAGCCTTTTGAATCAAACGCAATTCCGCACGGGATTCCCAAGTCCTCCGCAACGACCTCCAGATGCTCAAAGTTCGTATACCGCAGGACCGTCCCGTCATTGCGGCTAGAGATGTAAAGCTGGCCGTCTTTGGAAAACGCCAATCCCGTCGGGTTCATGATTTCGCAATTGTACGGGATCTTATCTCCGCGCTTGCTGACGCGAATCAAGGGCTGCGGGATTTGCTGTCCCCGACCTCCACTAATCGTGGTGATGACAGTCCCATCGGGGCTGATTACGGGATTCGTCACAGGATGCAGGTCCGTTGCCAGCCTGGCGGCAAGGCTAAAAGGAAAAACGGCAGAAAGGGTTTTTCCGACTTTCAAAGCCAAGCCCAGGCTCTGAGGGCTTTCAGGCAACCGCGCAATGATTCTGTTATTCGACGCCGAGAGAATCGAGGCTTCAACTTCCCCGACGAGAACCTTCGAAGTAACATTAGGCTTAAAACCGCGACAAGAGATGACAACTTCTCCTCCTGGAACTCCGGAAGGAGGCGTGACACTGGAAATGGATAAAATCCGCGGTGGTTGCATCGTGGCGAATTGTATATTGCGGACGTGCCGTCAGCAAGGGCTGTTCGTAATGAATCCGCGCACATCGGAATCGGAATCGTTATCGGGATCGCTATCAAGATTCGAAAAAGCGATTACGATTGCGATGGCGATACCGATTCCGATACCGATACCGATGGATTGATGGATCCCGAAGGTTGACATCCCAACTTCTGCCCAATAACATGGATTGTTTGCCTGCCGGGGAAATTCAGCATTGAGTGCAGAACAAAAAGAAGCCATTGTCGTCAGAGGCGCAAAAGTCCATAACCTGAAGAATATCACCGTGGAGATTCCCTTGAATTCCCTGACCGTAGTGACGGGAGTCTCGGGCAGCGGGAAAAGCAGCCTCGCATTCGACACTCTGTACGCCGAAGGACAGCGCCGCTATATCTCCTCGCTATCCGCTTATGCACGACAATTCCTGGAACGTATTGACCGGCCCGATGTCGATGACATCGAGGGCATTTGTCCGGCATTGGCAATCCGACAAAAAAACTATTCGCGCAATCCGCGATCGACGGTCGGAACTGTTACGGAGATCAACGACTATCTGCGACTGCTGTATGCGCGGATCGGGACGACCTACTGTCACGTGTGCGGCCGGGTCGTGGAGAAAGATACGCCTCAAAGCATTGCCGACTTCGTTATGTCCCTCCCACAGGGGCAGCGGCTCTATGTCTGCATGCGGCTATCGCTGGATGCGCCGGGCCGTCCCGCGGGAGGCGCTGCCCGGCGGCTGCAGAAAATTCCTGCGGCCGCGCCAAAGCCGGAAGATCGGCTTGCGGTCATTCTGCCAGGATTGCAGCGACAAGGATATGTGCGCCTTCTCATAGGCAGTGAGTTGGCGGACTTGTCCCAAGCGATCGAGACGCTGCGAAAAAGCAGCACCAAAGAAGCCCACGTAGTGGTGGACCGACTGGTCGTCCAACCGGATATCCGGAAGAGGCTCGTCGATTCCATCGAGGTTTGCGGCCGGGATTCCGAAGGGCATATTGAACTGCTTCTCATTTCCGACAATCCCGCCGACACCGAGCGCATGCTCGAATCCGATCATCCTGATACCCGATGGCTGCGCCATCCCGCCGGGACTCTGGTCAAGTTCAGCGAGGCGTTTGAATGCCAGCTTTGCCATGTATCGTACCAGGAGCCTGAACCCAGGCTGTTTTCGTTCAATAATCCTTATGGCGCCTGTCCCGAATGCCAGGGCTTTGGCAACACTTTAACCATCGATCTTGACCTCGTGATTCCCGACAAGTCCAAGAGTCTGGCGGCAGGAGCTGTGAATCCCTGGACGAAGCCTCGCTATCGCACCATTCAGAACCGTCTTCTCCAGTTTGCCGCTCGTGAGCAAATCCCGGTTGACGTGCCGTGGGAGGAATTGCCGGAAAGCTCGAAAGAAAAAATTATCAACGGTTCCGGAAGTTTTCCGGGCATTCTGGGCTTTTTCGATCATCTCGATCAGAAGAAGTACAAAATGCATGTCCGCATTTTCATCAGCAGGTATCGGGGATACGCAACCTGCCTGGCATGCCATGGAGACCGGTTGCGGCAGGAGGCGCGCGACGTCCGGATCGGCGGCAAGTCAATCACCGAAGTCACGCGGATGACCTTCGCTAAGGCTGCCGAATTTTTTGCGGATCTCGCACTGCCTCCCCAGCAGGTTTCAATCGCTGAAAGAATTCTGGCTGAGATTCGCCACCGGCTTGACCTGCTTGTCCGGGTCGGGCTGGATTACATCGCACTGGACCGTCTTTCTTCGTCTCTTTCGGGAGGCGAATCGCAGCGGATTCAACTGGCAACCTCTCTTGGATCCACGCTGGTCGGAGCGCTGTATGTTCTGGATGAGCCGAGCATCGGGCTTCATCCAAGGGACAGCAGGCGCCTGGTGGAAATTCTCAGGAGTCTGAAAACTCTGGGCAACACAGTTGTCGTAGTGGAGCACGATGCGGAAATCATGAAGTCCGCCGATCACATCGTCGACCTCGGCCCCAGGGCCGGGGAACACGGGGGCGAAGTGATTTTTCAAGGAAGCTATCCCGCTCTTCTCCGGGATCCAAAATCGCTGACGGCCCGCTATCTGAAAGGGGAGCTCCGGATTCCGGTCCCGATCTTCCGGCGTAAGCGGGATGGGAAAGGGATCGAGATCCTGAACGCATACCGGCACAATCTGAAACATCTGAACGTCAAAATCCCGCTCGGAATGCTCGTCTGCATCACAGGTGTCAGCGGCAGCGGAAAATCCACGCTGGTGCATGATGTTCTGCATGCCGCCATTAAAAAGGCCAAGGGCGAGCTTAAGGAATCGCCGGCCGGGATCGAGGCAATTCGGGGGACAGAGCTTATTTCCGATGTCATACTTGTGGACCAATCGCCGATCGGGAGAACGCCCCGATCGAACCCTGCGACCTATACGAAGGCGTTTGATGATATCCGCCAGATCTTTGCCGAAACCCGCGACGCCTACAGCCGCGGTTTCGGGCCCGGACACTTCTCGTTCAACCTCGACGCCGGCCGCTGCCAGACCTGTCAGGGAAACGGGACGGTGACGGTCGAAATGCAGTTTCTGGCCGACGTGGAGTTGACTTGTGAAGACTGCAAAGGGAAGCGTTTTAAAAGCGCTGTGCTGGAGGTCCGATACAAGTCAAAGAACATCGCAGAGGTACTGGATTTGACCGTTCATGAGGCGATGGAATTTTTTGCCGGCAAATCCTCATTGATCCGGAAGCTTCGTGTGCTCGAAGAGATCGGACTCGGCTACCTCAGGCTCGGACAATCCGCCACATCGCTGTCCGGCGGCGAAGCGCAGAGAATCAAACTGGCTTCCTTTATTTCGCGCTCGACCGCCAAAAACACCCTCTACGTGTTTGACGAGCCGACGACCGGACTGCATTTTGACGACATCAGGAAACTGCTTGCGGCCTTTGACAAGCTCATCAACGCCGGAAATTCCCTGGTGGTGATCGAACACAACCTTGACGTCATTAAAACTGCCGACTGGGTAATTGACCTTGGTCCGGAGGGAGGGGATGCCGGCGGCCAGCTCGTTTTCGAAGGCACGCCCGAAGAACTGGTCGATTGCGAGAAGTCGCACACTGGCCGGATCCTTCGCTCCTATTTACGTCCTCAAAAATCGGCATCGGTATCGGAATCGTAATCGCGATCGAGATTCGAAAAGCCGACGCCGATTCCGACCTTAGCCAAATCGTCAATCGTAAATCGGTTGAGGAGGAATAAGCCGCATTTTGGGGAAATCGGCGTTTGGAATTTCTCCTGACATACCCCGGCAAAAAAATTGTCCGCTTTTGATCAGATTGCAGCATCGGCCCCAGCAAAGCGGAGCTGGAGCTTGGCGCCTGAAAATGTCGGCTCGATCGCATCCTCCGCTATTGTTTCGAACGGCAGGCAGATCGCCGGTTGAGACTTGCATGACACCAGCATTGCGATTTCCTATAAAAAAATTGTTGACATTTTTTGCAGAGCGTAAATAACGTGGAGTTGTGGCGAGGGACGGTGAAGCGGGCCCCGACCTCGTCGTAAGCTTTTCCAAATCATTGCCGATGCGAGCGGGCTGGAACTCCAAAAAGAAACCAGCTGGTGGGCGGAGCTCTATCCACCGCTGCGACACTCCGACCCATGTCACGGTGCACTGGCTGTCTCGCTCACAGCACGGTCGGTGGGACAATGAGCATCTTCTGGGCGACCGAGAGCATCTTGTTCGCTTCCGGGATGATGATTTGCGTCACGAATACCATGGTCTTTGCGACGGTGAAGATCGCTTCCGCAGCCGACACGATCTTCTTCGCTGCAGAAAAAATCATTTCCGTCATCGGGACCCCGGTCTTCGTGAAATCGACCATCTCGTTCGTCGCTTCGACCATCTTCTTCGTCGACGAAATGATCATTTCCCTCGCAAAGACCATGGTCTTCGTCGACAAAATTATCATTTCGGTCGCAAAGACTATGGTCGACGACGACCGATAAACCATTGAGTATGCTTATATTATCTCGGTGCCAGATTTTGACCATGGTATTTGTCACTGAAATGATCATTTCGAAGACGGAAATGATCATTTGCGAGCCGGAGACCATAGTCTCGCATTCGGAAATGATCATCGCCGACATCCGGACCTCTGTCTACGGTTCGGAAATGATCATCTCTGACCTGCGGACCTCGGTCTCGCTTATGGAAGCACTCATTTCCGTCGTGGAGAAGATGGTATCCGTGGCTGAAATCATCATTTCCGCGACGGACACAGTTTTCCTCGAGGCGGACACTGCTTTTGCCGTCTCGGAGAAAACCGTCGGCGGAGCGCCGGCGGTCATGTTTCACAAGCAACCAACAATGAGAAGCTGTGAAAAAATCGGCGGGGGAGCGTCCCACGCTCTGCGTGAATCCGGAGCGCGGCGACCGTTCCCCCGTCTTTGAGTGACCGACTCGATTTTCTCACACCTTCTTGCTTTTAAGGAGGTCAAACCATGTTTCCACAGATTCGCATTGCGGACGGATTCAGACTCCAGTCCGCCGAACAGCTCGTCACCACCGGCTGCGCCATCATCCAGGGGCTGACCGGCAACGCCGCTTTCCCCGCGCCCACGGTCGATCTGAAGACGGTGCAAGCCGCCGTCGACGATCTGAGCGCGGCCTTGGCTGCCCAGGCACAGGGCGGGGCGGCCGCCACGGCGGAAAAGAACAACAAGCGCGCGGCTCTGGTCGCGCTTCTGCGCAAGCTGAAGCACTGCGTCGAGGATAACTGCGGCAACGACCTAGCGGTCCTCATGTCCAGCGGTTTTCAGCCCGCGGTAAACACTCGCACGCGCTCCCCTTTGGCGAATCCTTCGATTCTCGACATCAGCCGCGGCAACTGCGCCGAACTCGTGCTGCGAGTCACGCCCATCGCGCATGCGAAGTGCTATGAAGTGCGGTCGGCGGCGGTGGGCGCCGGCAACGCTCCGGGGCCGTGGCAGACCGCCGGCCTGTTCACCAACTCGCGGTCGATGAGCATCAACAGCCTCACGCCCGCAACGACCTATTTCTTCCAGGTGCGGGCGATCGGCGGATCCACCGGCTATAGCGACTGGAGCAATCCGGCGTCCCGCATGTGCGCGTGACGGCGTCGCCAGTCGCCAGTCGTCGGCGGTCGGGATCATCAGTTCCGTCGGGCAACCGGCAAGGGACACTTAAAAACGGGCTGCTGGTTATTGACTCTGCGCGTAACTGGTTTGATCTTATCCACCCGGGCCGCGGCTTTCGATCCGCGGCCCACCCGGAGGATTGCGTTGTTGATAAGAGGAATAAGCCGCATTTTGGGGAAATCGGCGTTTGGAATTTCAGATAACTGCAGCTTATGTAACCTGCCATTTTCCCATTTGGCCGTTCATTCCGGCGCCGCGCGCGATTGTACCAAAGGTCGGCGTAAAATAGCTTGGAGTTTTTGCATGCTATTGCCATGCCGCCTGATTTGCGCTTGATGCTTGGCACGGTTTATGCCCTAATCGCCGATATATGAATCCTGTACTGCGGGAATTTTTAAACGCTCTTATTTTAATTATATTGAAGTTAATAAGACATGAAAGGAACCTCGCCCATGAGCAAACGCGTTTACAAATTCACACCAGCGCAGTATGGAATCTGCAACTTGCAGAACAAGCGGCTTAAGCTATCAACAGTTGACGACCTAAACGATCCATTTGACCTTTGTCCGCTTGATACTAGCCCTTAAACCAGCGTGCTTAATTGAGAAAACTTGCAAATAACCCTGGAATGTGCATCACTATTGGTTATAATAGGATATTGCAAATAACCAATACAACCAAGAGGAGCACATTCCAGGTGAATAAAAGAGACCACAAAATCTATCTTCGTGACAAGGAAAATCTCAACGCCCGGCTGGTAAGAAAGCAATATGAGGATCAGCGCGATCCTATGTTCAAAGATTCCAACATCCACTATGAGATTGCCGAAAGAACCCGGGCAATCGGTTTCGGCGGGATCGGCGCCCTGCACAAGCTGGTGTGCAAACTGAAATTGGACAGGACGATCAATAAAAACATCGCGCTGCTGAAGGTCCATGTGCCGTACTGGGAATCGGGTCATGTGCTGAACATTGCGTACAACGTTCTCACGGGCGGGACCTGCCTGGAAGACATCGAGCGGCTGCGCAATGACGAAACCTACATGAACGCACTCGACGCCGAAAGGATCCCGGATCCGACCACGGCCGGAGATTTTTTGCGTCGGTTCGATGAGACCTGGATTTTTGCCCTGCAGGAAACGATCAACGAAACCAGAACGAAAGTCTGGGCATTGCAGGACTCTTCCTTCCGCAAGGAAGCCATCATCGATGTCGACGGGACCATTGCCGGAACAACGGGCGAATGCAAGGAGGGGATGGATATTGCCTACAACGGAATCTGGGGATACGCGCCGTTGATCGTGACTCTGGCCAACACCAACGAGGTGCTCTATCTCGTGAACCGGCCGGGTAGCCGTCCATCTTCCGATGGAGCCGCGGAATGGCTGGATCTGGCAATCGACCGGGTCGCCCCTGTTTTTAAAAAGGTATGGCTCCGGGGCGACACCGATTTCTCTCTCACTCACAACTTCGACCGCTGGGACGAGAGGGTGGGATTCGTCTTTGGTTATGATGCCAAGAGAAACCTCATCGAGATGGCCGATGCCCTGCCAGAGAGCCTCTGGAAGCCGCTCCAACGGCCCACACGTTACGAGGTTAAAACCGAAGAGCGGCAGCGTCCGGAAAATGTTAAGGAACAAGTGGTCAAGGAAAGGGAGTTTACCAACATCCGCCTCCGGAGCGAACAAGTCGCGGAATTCGATTACCGCCCCGTCCATTGCAGCAAGACGTACCGGATGGTCGTCGTTCGGAAAAACCTCTCCGTCGAAAAGGGCGAACGTCGGTTGTTTGATGACGTGAGGTATTTTTTCTATATCACCAATGACCGAAAGAGGACCCCGCAGGAGATTGTTCTCTTCGCCAATGACCGCGGCAACCAGGAGAACGTCATTGGTCAGCTCAAGAGCGGGGTCAACGCACTGAGAATGCTGTCGGATGGTCTGATTTCGAATTGGGCGTATATGGTCATTGCTGTCCTGGCCTGGAATCTGAAGGCTTGGTATGGCTTGGTAACTTTGGAACCCGCGGCAGGTCGCGATATCTTGCGGATGGAATTCAAACGTTTCCTCGGGAATTTTATCCAAATTCCCTGCCAGATCGTAGCTACCGGCCGCCGCCTGGTTTACAGAATATTGACCTATAGCCGGCATCTGGAGATCTTCCTGGCAACTTTCGATCATATACGGGAATTGAAGTTTGCGTGAGTATCACAGCGCCATGCTCTACCCGGTCCTGGCGCTAAACGATAAGCGGGTGAAAGGAGGAGACACAACGAAGACATACGGAATCAGCCGGAATAAACAAAGCCTCTGGAAGTGGTTTGTCTTTGTGTGTCTGTTCTTCATTGACGCCTACGGAAAGAGCGGCCGGGAAATTGCACGGAATTACAATATTGCGATGTTTCCCGCGCACTTTTTATCCTCGCTTATTTAAGGACTAGCGTCCCGGAAATCTTACAGGCATCAAAGGAAATTACTGCTCTCTTTCGGAAAAAGATAGGAATCCTATGCTTCAGCCGGAATTGGGACAATCTGTTGCTTTGGAGTCATTATGGTGACTCACATACCGGCGTCTGTTTAGGCTTTGATATCCCAGATGATGCTTCCAAACCCGAACATAACTATGACACCGATGTCCTTTACCAGCCGAACCTCCTTCAAATCCACCGACCGGAGGATGTGAACCTTGATCTTGCAGACCGTGTATTTCGTACTAAACACGAAAGCTGGAGCTATGAGCAGGAAGTGAGAGTGCTTGTAAGCCTAAACGACCCGCCCAATTCGAAAGGACTACGTTGGATTGAGTTCGGACCGGAACTCATTCTCAAGGAAGTCATTATCGGAGCGCAATGCAGTCCAAAGATGAGCAAGGAATTGGTGGATGCAACCAGACCATATGGCAAAACGGTTAAATGCTGGTGGGCAGGCATGCGCCATGATGCTTTTTTGCTAGTCAGACTAGAAAGTCCGCCTGATTGGCATGCAGAAGTAATGTGATTGCGGTCAAAGAAAGGTGTGCCTAGTTTTGTATGATACAAACATAGCGGCCCTGATCGGCTTTTGCTCAGTATGCATCTGCCGATAGCAATTCCGATAGCGAACTACTTGCCTCCTTCTTTATTTTCGAAGCGGCTCTACCGCTGACTTTCGCCTACACCTTTTCCCAGAAAACTATTTCTGAGATGGGCTTGCGCGGCCTGGGCTTTGGATTTTCATCGGCGTAGCCCAACAACAAAAGATCGTGCACAAACCACCTGTTCGGCAAATGCAGCATCTCCTGGGCGTCTTTAGGAGATATCGCTCCTGCCCAACAACTCCCCAGTCCCTGATTTACGGCTTCCAGCGTCATAAAGGCGATGGAAATCATGAGCTGTTCACTTGCCTTTCGCGTCATCACTTGTTTACCCAACCGATACGGGGCGAATAGATCGCTGTTGATAAGAGGAATAAGCCACATTTTGGGGGAATCGGCGTTTGGAATTTCCGATGACTGCAGCGTATGGAACCTGCCATTTTCCCATTTGGCCGTTCATTCCGGCGCCGCGCGCGATTGTACCAAGGGCCGCCGTAAAATGGCTTGGAGTTTTTGCACGCTATTGCCATGCCGCCTGATTTGCGCTTGATGCTTGGCACGGTTCATGCCCTAATCGCCGATATATGAATCCTGTACTGCGGTGAGCGTACATCCGCGCCAATCTGCGTCGATCCGCGGTTTATTCTCTTCGCTTTAGCCTCAACTTCGGGATTTAGGTCAATTCCAAACCTTGGGTTAGGGGAGGGAAAAACTCGGCCTGCATTTACTCTTTACTTGCCGGCGCGACATACACCTGCTGCGGCGCGTAGACTTTGCCGGCTGGATGGTCCAATTTGAGATCCATGCGCTGGATCTCCGGCTTGCTCTTCAAGGCGGAGTGAAAACTGAGCCGATACTGGTTTTGCAGCCGCCATGCAATCCCGTCGAGGCATGGGCCGAGAGAAACCGGTTCTCCGTTGCCCTCACAACAGTAACCTCCACCGGTCATCTGGGTCGCCATTAACATCAGGCCGCCAGTCAAGGTCCCATAGGTGGATCTGCTCCCACGACCCCAGCCGGCCCAGCAAATGGAATGGACCACCAGTCCGGTCCTGACCGAATCAGCGATTGCAACCTTGAAATAAGGATTTTCCGGATTAATGGATCCCTCTCCATCGGTAATCAGCACCGCTTCGCGCTGCGCCGAACGATTCTCGGAGGGCCAGTGCTTCGCCAGATCCGAAAGGCAGGAGTAAGGGCTGCTGGTGGTGCCACCGCCTTTGGGAATCCGGAGTTTGCTCGCAATCTGTGTATGGTCGGTGGAGAGTGGTCCGACCAGATCTGCGCGCCCGAAAGTCATATAGCCGAGGGCAAGTTTCACATTGGCGGGAAGGTGCTGCATGAATAGCGTGAGTTCACCGAACTGGTGCACGAGCGAATCTCGCGCACAGTCGTCAATCAGGATCACCAGCTCAAGATTTCTGTTAGATCCTTGGAGCGGCGCCCAACTGGTGATGCTGGATTTCTTCCCATTCACCTTCAGTTGCAGGTCTTGCTGAGGGATTTTTATGGACGTGTTCTTGTCATTGTTTTGAGGAAGGATCGTTACAATCGCTTGTCCCTCTCCTTGATCTGTGGCGGCTTCCGGAAACGCTGTTGCAGTCAACGCCAGCAATCCGGCAGCCATGCAGACGGCCATGCCCGGCTTTTTTATTCGCATCGTTGCCTCATCTGCCTATGCGCGCCACCCGCGTTTTGGGCGAAGCTCTGTGCATTGCCTTAAATCATACCACTTCGCTTTCCGAAAAATGCTTCACTAAATTGGATGCATACTGGTCGGCGGATGATTCAAAATACTCTATCTACGAAATTGGAATTTAGCGGCTCCGCCGTACTGGTTGATCCCTTCAACTGTCTTGCTGCGGCTATGAACTCTCGGCCTGGGCAATGCCATCCGTATTGCACTTCGCCACCGCGGTCAGGACTCCATTTGCGGCCGCATTTCACATCGGCAGGCAGGTCACCTGCACGGTCACGATTCCATTTGTGTCCGTCAGGCCTACGACCTGGAAAGTGACTTGCTGATACGTGAGCAGCAAATCATTGTTGGTGTCGTAATTCAGCTCGACTGTGGCCACGCCCTGGGTTTGTGCTTTCAGCTTTGTCAACTCATCGCTTCCATGCTCAAAGCGGGCAACGAGTTGATAAGAGGAATAAGCCGCATTTTGGGGGAATCGGCGTTTGGAATTTCCGGTAACTGCAGCTTATGGAACCTGCCATTTTCCCATTTGGCCGTTCATTCCGGCGCCGCGCGCGATTGTACCAAAGGCCACCGTAAAATAGCTTGGAGTTTTTGCACGCTATTGACATGCCGCCTGATTTGCGCTTGATGCTTGGCACGGTTTATGCCCTAATCGCCGATATATGAATCCTGTACTGCGGTCTGGAAATGCGTGGTCCGCGACCCCCCTATTGCGGGGCAGTCGGATTGGTGGAAGGACCTATAGCACCTAAGATCGGAGTTATCTTAAGGAATAGCTCACCCATTCCCTGGTGTAAGCGGAAGATGATTCACATTGCACTTTTTATGGTACAATAGCCAAGGTAAATGGATGAAAGACGATCACCCGCGAAAGATCCCGCTCGTTTTTTTCCGTACATTGGCCGGAGGCGAACCTGTACGAGAATGGCTGAAGGGATTGCCGGAGGCAGAACGGCACATCATAGGCAAAGACCTATTGCGGGCACAGTGGGAGGTGGCCAGTAGGGATGCCGCTCTGCAGACCATTGGGAAGCGGCTTGTGGGAGATCCGTACGGACTTACCGACAAAACGGACGGTGCGCGTGCTGCTGTGCCTGTACGGCGACCATCTGGTAGCGTTGCACGGATTTATCAAGAAAACGCGCAAAACTCCGGATGAGGATTTGGAGATTGCCCGAAATCGTAAGAAGGAGTTGGAGCAATGAGCAGGAAACACATGGGATCAAGCATTGATGACTTCCTCAAGGAAGAGGGGATCTTCGAGGAAGCGCAAATGCAGGCGGTCAAGGAGGTCGTCGCCTGGCAACTTGCAGAGGCCATGAAGGAGAAGAAAATATCCAAGAATCGGATGGCGCAGCTTTTGAAAACCAGCCGTACCCAGGTTGACCGCCTGCTTGACGCGAAGAACGATATCACGCTTTCGAGCCTGCAGCGCGCGGCAGCCATTGTAGGCCGCCGGCTCACGATCGAACTTATTTGACTCTCTCAGATTGCCTTTGAGCTTTCCGCTTCTATTGTTGCTGAAAAAAGTAGTCTCAATCCACCCAAAGAATGGACCCGCATAAAAAGCATCAGGAAAAGAACCGCGATCGCATCCTGCCGATAGGTAAAATAAGCGGGGTCTCTCGTTGAGGGTTTCGCTGGAAGCCTTCCTGACGGCCGCGTGTCGTATCGGCTCAGGCACAAATGGCGAGATGGAATCTTCTGTTGTGCATCCACATAGTAAACGCCATCAAGAATCAGGCTGTGCAGGTGGATATTGAGATTTATCGCCCCGCCAAAGCGCTGCACGAATGTCACGGCACCGCATTTATAGAGCTTTGTGATTTGCTATAATTTATTGACTCTTATGGAGCCAGCGCCCGGACTTGAACCGGGGACCTACTGATTACGAATTGAGTTCCATCTCAATGGAATCAATGACTTACGCGGTTCTAATACAGATTTTCCGCCTTTTTCCACCTGAATCGGCAAACAAACCGGCAAGCAATCGGCAAACGCGACTATCCAGATCTTTCGTCCGAGAACAGTCCGTGCTCGGCATGAATGCCAGCGAGATTGCCTTTCAAGACCGGAGGTTGCAGATGGGACGACGGTCAATTAAGAACTGTCCGTGTCAGCCAGACGGAAGGTTTCCCAAAGGGGACACAAAACAGAAGCATGTTTCTATTAGCAGCGGCGATACTTAGGTCCCGCCAATGTACTTTTAGGTGATTGGATCTTTTTAAATCTCTCCTTGCTCCCAAGGGCAGGAGGTTGGCCGCGTTCAGTGGTACCATCCCAGATCTGTTCCATGAGACGATTTTGAATCTGTCCTGAAACTTTTTCGAGATTTAGCAGTCGGGTGCAAGTCTCTGTAATGAGCGATGTCCAAAGCTGTCACCGGAGTGCTAGCGGGGAAGCCTGAGTCGGGTCTTTCGTTGTTTAGATCCATGAGGACTTTCTGGTAGCAAAGGTCGGGTGCTTCCTGGAACTTCAAATCGTTTCTCCGGAAAAAGGCATCCTCTATCGTTAGGACTACCTGTCGAAAACTCTTATCCTTCTCTGTAACCCGAAAGCCGTATTCGATATATCCGGCTTGGGGGAGTACACCAAGATATTTCAGCTGACAAACGATGTCCTTTAGCATGTGCTGGTCTCCTTCCAAAATGGCGGGGTTGAAACTATATCGATGATCACAAAGGAGATGTCATCACCGCTGATTTTCCCCTCGGATATTTCCTGGGGAATTCCAGTCTGGGTTTTGATTGTGCCGGTCATCTTGGGCTTACCTTTTTGCTCAAAGGTTGCGAGGGCAACCGACTGGTTTATGATTGTGCCGGTCAAATTGTCACCGGAGGGTCTAAACGTGAAGATCCGTTCCGATTGTGATCCCGACGGGCTAGTGATCTTAGCAACCCACATGCCGTTGATATCAGCCGCAACCGCTGCAATGGCAAACAATATTATTGCCAACAATACAGTGTAAGTCTTCATAGGCTTTTCTCATGTTTGATTGATGATGTTTCTCTTTTTGTTGACTGGGAAAAAGCAACATACGCTTCTCGGGAGTAGTGAGAACATACGCTGGTAACATCAAACGAGATAATCCGGACAACAAGCCCGGATTGTCCCGTTTGTAAACCTAACAATTTAACGGGTCATAAGGCTTCGGGTATTTTGGCCTTGGTGTCCGGGCCAATTGCCTTGATGTCAACTTTCACGGCATCTTCCATCGGATCTTTGAATGGCACCTCTATTCGGAGCAGGCCGTGCTCGTAGGTCGCTTCGGCTTTGACAGGTTTCACCGGCCAACCTAAGGCCAGTGCTGAAACATACTCGACGTCCCTTGCCGGCGCTGTCAGGTGGATGCTGTCTTCCAGGATCTTCACATCGATGGTTTCCGTTGGCGCTCCTGGGATGGCGAACTCCACTACTAGCTTGTGTTTCTCTGCGTCGGCATACACTACTGTATTGGGCGCAACCTTAATTCGATATTCCGACATCCTGATACCCTCCTTTTTTCACCAAGTCATTGATTTCATTGAAACAGCCATGGTTGATGTTCTGAAACGATCCCCCGCAAGATGAGTTTTCCGGTCTTTCGAAGATGCCCTTCGATGCCGGCTCCGCCTCCCACCAGATACTGGAGATACTTTACCTATACCTTGGTGGTAATCCGGTGTCAGGTCGAAACTGATCACAAGCATGGTCAAAACGGCTCATTGTCGAGAAACTCGGCGACGAGCATTTGTTGGAGTGCACGAAGCAAAATTCTAGAGGGACAGCTTGTGGGACTGAGGCAGTGTTGATGCAGTGGAATTGAACCGTAGACACATTGCTCTTGAGTCACGGGTCCTGCCGTCCACCGAGTCGACAGTCTCAATATTCCCCAAATCGTCCGGCCGGTTGGAGCGCATACATTGACACACTTCCACTCGGATCCTATGTTATAAGCACTCGCCTTCATAGAGTGCTAATAACCGTGGATTGTACGTAGGGATCAGAGTGTGCTGATCATAAGGGGGATCTAACGATATGAAAGCAAGACCTTTACACGATCGAGTAATTCTGAAGCGCATTGAGGAGAAAGAAACGGTCAAGGGCGGCATCATCATTCCCGACACGGCGAAAGAAAAACCGATGGAAGGACAGGTGATCTCTGCGGGACCGGGGAAAATAATGGAAGACGGCAAACGGTCACCCATGGATGTTAAGGCAGGAGATCGGGTACTGTTCGGAAAATACGCCGGGACGGAGATCAAGATTGATGACGAGGAGTGCGTCATCATGCGTGAGGAGGAAATTTTGGCGGTGCTGGTGAAAGAGAAGTAAGCCGTTCCAAGCACAATCAGTTTGCTAATTGTGGGAAGACAAGAGGGGAGAACTCATGGCTAAAGAGATCATACACGGTGAACGGTCGCGTCAGGCTTTGTTACGCGGGGTGAATCAGCTGGCGGATGCAGTAAAAATCACGTTGGGCCCGAGAGGCCGGAACGTGGTATTGGACAAGAAGTTCGGGGCTCCGTTGATCACCAAGGACGGTGTGACGGTCGCAAAAGAGATCGAGCTGAAGGACGGCCCCGAAAATATGGGTGCGCAAATGGTGCGCGAAGTGGCATCGAAAACCTCCGACGTGGCCGGGGACGGAACGACGACAGCAACGGTGCTGGCGCAGGCGATTTTCCGTGAAGGCGTGAAAAACGTAGCGGCCGGCGCGAACCCAATGGGCCTGAAACGCGGGATTGAGCAAGCAGTGGAAGCGGCCGTTGCAGAGCTGAAGAAGCTGAGCAAGCCGGTGAAGGGTGAGATGATCTCTCAGGTTGGTTCGGTATCGGCCAACAACGATAAGACCATCGGTGGCATTATCGCCGAGGCAATGAAAAAGGTCGGCAAAGACGGCGTGATTACCGTTGAAGAAGCAAAATCGATTGAGACATCACTGGAAGTGGTCGAGGGAATGCAGTTCGACCGCGGCTATTTGTCACCTTACTTCGTGACCGACGCCGAGCGGATGGAAGTGGAGCTGAACGACTGTTTGATTTTGCTGCAGGAGAAGAAGATCAGCTCCATGAAAGACCTGCTGCCGCTTTTGGAGCAAATTGCGAAAACCGGCCGGCCGTTGTTGATCATCGCAGAAGACATTGAAGGCGAGGCTTTGGCTACGCTGGTGGTGAACAAACTGCGCGGGACGTTGTCGGTGGCCGCAGTCAAGGCGCCCGGATTCGGCGATCGGCGCAAGGCGATGCTGGAAGACATGGCGATCGTGACGGGCGGTAAAGTGATTTCGGAAGAGCTGGGGATCAAACTGGAGAAGGTAGGCCTGGAGGATCTGGGCCACGCAAAGAAGATCACGATTAACAAGGACAATACAACCATCATCGAGGGCGCCGGTAAGCATTCGGACATCGAGGGGCGCGTGAAGCAACTGCGGGTTCAGATTGAGGAAACGACGTCGGACTACGACCGTGAGAAGCTCCAGGAACGGCTGGCGAAACTGGTGGGCGGCGTAGCGGTGATCAAAGTCGGAGCGGCGACGGAAACCGAGTTGAAGGAGAAGAAGGCGCGCGTGGAAGATGCGATGCATGCAACCCGGGCCGCGGTAGAGGAAGGAATCGTGCCGGGAGGCGGCGTGGCATTATTGCGTTGCATGCCTGCGGTGGAGAAGCTGAAGCTGGAAGGGGACGAGGCCATCGGGAGCAACATCCTGCACCGTGCCCTGGAGGAACCGCTGCGGCAGATCGTAAACAACTCGGGGTATGAGGGAGCGGTGGTGGTGGAAAGAGTGCGCCAGAGCAGCGAGCTGAACTTCGGGTTCAACGCCGAGACCGAGAAGTACGAGGATCTGGTGGCCGCAGGGGTCATCGATCCGACGAAGGTGACGCGGACGGCGTTGCAGAATGCGGCGTCGATCGCGGCGCTGCTGCTGACGACAGAAGCCCTGATCTCGGACATCAAGGAAGATCAGAAGGCTCCTGCCATGCCTCAGGGCGGCGGCATGGGTGACATGTACTAAAGCGCCGGATCTTTTGAATCTGCAAAAAGGCTCGTGGTTTCATTCCGCGAGCTTTTTTTATGAGGCACGGACTGTGCTGCCCGTTTTCGGAGGCAGACGCTCATACGTCCACTCCCCGGAAATTGAGAATGAGAGCGGGCCTGTCTATGGCGAATCGATACTGAGACCGATTCTACGGATGACAACGTCCAAAGCGAAGGGACATCGTTTCCGAAATTCACCCGATTGGCAGTGAAACGTTCTAACCAGTAAACCTGGGGCGCAATCCTAAGCACGGAATCGTTTCTGAAAGTAGTTTGCTTCGCGACCCCGTCGTGCCGAACATCTGTGCCAGGCTGTCCTGACTTACTCCAGGAAGCGCAGGTTCGAATCCGCTATCCTTACCGAGCTGAGCGAGCAACAAGAGGAATCGAGCCTGCGGCTGGTTGATAAGAGGAATAAGCCGCATTTTGGGGAAATCGGCGTTTGGAATTTCCGATAACTGCAGCTTATGGAACCTGCCATTTTCCCATTTGGCCGTTCATTCCGGCGCCGCGCGCGATTGTACCAAAGGCCGGCGTAAAATAGCTTGGAGTTTTTGCACGCTATTGCCATGCCGCCTGATTTGCGCTTGATGCTTGGCACGGTTTATGCCCTAATCGCCGATATATTAATCCTGTACTGCGGGCTGCTGGCTCCGGAATTGGATGCAAATGAGTTTGCTTCCGAGCTGCTACTTCCCTTTGGATATGTTCGTCCCATGCTGGCTTCGGGGCATCCTGATTTCGCCAAAATCCAGATGACAGCGACGGAGTATGAAGCGAGTTTAACCGCGACGACTCGCAAGTTCCTTCAACTGACCGACGATGCCTGTGCCATGGTGTGGAGCACTGCCGGTGTGATCAAGTGGTATCAGAGATCAGAAGCCTTTACGGTATTTATCCGGACTGGGCTGTTAGACCCTGGGTCGAGGGCGGCCCGCCTGATCACGGGAGGCCGCCAAGAAAGGCCGAGCTTCGAGGGGGTCAACTCGGATGTGTGGATAAGCCCTCCTGGCGACGAAACCGTTGAGCGAGTGCTCGAATGTTCCATTCTTCTGAAGAACTACTCTTCGGTACTTACCCTACTTTGGATTGAGGACTTACCTCCGACACGCAGCGAATCCGATGAGCTTTTGGAAGATCTTGATCCGAGCGAGTTCACACTGGACCGCAAGACATGGCCCAAGAAGTGATTGGAAGAGCATTTATGATTACATTCCCGTTCCCTGCGCCAGAGAGGAACTCATCTTTGGAGACAACATTGGGCTTACACCCAACAATTCACCCACTCTGCGGTGGCTCATCAAGGTGTGTCCCACTGATAGACGAATCCAATTCCAAAACGCCCGTTGAGCATCAATCCGTGCGGAGAAGATAAAGGAACATTCTCGCCCTCGTTGAACAGACTTGTTTTGGGCAAACCGTAACGAGGAACGCTTGAAATAGTGCCGCTAAACTGTGCATTTATAGCCACATGATCAATCACCAGAAACTTCGCCCCGCCGCCCCAATTAGCGTTTGCCTTCCAGGGGTCGCTGGGCCATATGCCGAGCGCAGCAGCAGCTGTTTTTGTGTTTTTATAAATATAGAACAACGTCACGCCTGGACCGGCAAAGACGTACGGTCGGATTCGGTAGCTGCGTGATCTGGGGTAATAGAGGATGTCGTATGCAAACCTGTGCACAGCCTGACCGATCTGAAACGAAGGAACTGCATCCGCAAGATTAGTGACCGTCATTGGCTGGTTTGAGAAGCTGTATTCTAGTGTTGTCCCCCAGTGTTGGCCAAGATTCTCCGTGACACGGAAGCCTAACTCACTGGCGAAGGCAAACTTCAATCCTATCGTCCTCGCATACGCGGTAATGTTGGTATTCCCCCCGATCGAACTCATGCCGCCAAACGCGCCGAATTCCCACTGACGGTGAAATGGGGATAAAACCTGGGCCTTTACGCCGACTGGCAGCCAAAGCATCAAAGCCATCAACATCAACAATCCTCTTGTCATTGCTCCTCTAAATAATGGGGCTAAGTTTTACCCTAGATATCCTCGATCTTCAACCGCAATTTTTGCTGGAGGGTCGAAAACTGGCGCAGTTGCCCTTATGTGAAGTCCTTGCCAGTCTCCGTGGTTGTTGATAAGAGGAATAAGCCGCATTTTGGGGGAATCGGCGTTTGGAATTTCCGGTAACTGCGCCTTATTTAACCTGCCATTTTCCCATTTGGCCGTTCATTCCGGCGCCGCGCGCGATTGTACCAAAGGCCGGCGTAAAATAGCTTGGAGTTTTTGCACGCTATTGCCATGCCGCCTGATTTGCTTGACAGGACCCGGCAACATGCAGTGGTGCAATTTGCTGAAGAACACCATAGATCATTTGATGAGATACCGACGCCGATACCGACCTTAGCCAAATCGTCAATCGTCATTCGTAAATCGTCAATTCCTTGACCCCCGGCAGGTCAAATGAGTATCATGTTTCCAGCCCCTGCAATGTTGGTGATGGCAACAATTATTTGAGCCAACATTCTATTTGATGGGAGTTCGTATCGTTCTGCGGTGTGCGAGCTTTTCCTTTAGGAACTTGCTTGCCTGATGCAGGATGTAGGACACCCCCTTGGTAACAAGGTTCAAATGGATCTGCCACACGGCGGCGCGGGGGTGTTTTTTTGTACAGGCGTGCGGCCCATGCACGAAAGAGCTTCATAGATGAGAACGTTATTTATAGGCGATGTTTTCGGCAAACCCGGGCGGAGATTGCTGCAGGAAAAGCTCCATTCGCTCATCCAGGAATATCGGGCTGATTTCTGCATCGCCAATATCGAAAACGCCGCTGGAGGTTTTGGGATCACGCCGCAAATCGCCGATGAGTTTCTGCGCTCTGAAATAGACATTCTTACATCCGGCAACCACATCTGGGACAAACGCGCGATTCTCCCGTATCTGGCGGAGCAGCCAAGATTGTTGCGCCCTCACAATTATCCCAACGGGACTCCGGGAACCGGCCTATACATCGGAGACACGAATTGCGGGGTGCGCGTTGGAGTGCTGAACCTGCAAGGGCGCGTTTTTATGGCCAGCATTGATTGCCCTTTCGTTTCGGGGCTGGCGGCCATTGAACAGATTCGCAGGCAAACTCCGGTCATTATCGTCGATTTCCATGCAGAGGCAACTTCGGAAAAGCAGGCTTTTGGCTGGTATGTCGACGGCCGGGTCAGCGCTGTCGTTGGAACGCACACGCACGTCCAGACGGCAGACGAGCGGCTTCTCCCGCGGGGGACGGCCTTTATTACCGATCTCGGCATGACAGGTCCACACGATTCCGTGATCGGCTCGGTGCCGGATCTGGCACTGGACCGCTTTCTCCGGCAGATGCCCGTTCGCCTGGAACCCGCTTCGGGGAACCTGAGAATCTGCGGAGTGCTCATCGACATTGATGAATCGACCGGCCGCGCGCTCGGGATTCAACGCCTCAATCTGCCATTTACGCTTTGAAAGCAAAAACACCACGGATTCCACGGATTATCACAGATTGTAAATTCATGTAATCCGTGGAATCCGTGGCGTTTTTGGCTTTTTTTAGGGGATGATGCGGTCCAGCAGGGAGGTGCATGCAAGCGCGCGGCGACTGACCGACTCATCGAGCTTTTTGAGCTCTTCCTGAATCTTTTGCAGATCGTCTGCAAGACTGAGCGCAACCAGAATGGCGAGCTTGAGTGTATCGACCGATCCCGAAGATTTTGTCAATTCGCGCATTCGCTTGTCGAGGTTGGCGCACAAAGCCAGGAGCCGGTCGGGATCACCGGTCGTTCGGAAGGCGTATTCCCTGTCATAGATTTTGACCCGGACAGAGCTGGCCTCCGGCTGTTTGCTCATAGGCCCGTCCTCGCATGGAACGCAGGGAATGCAATACGATCCGAGTCGGTATCGATCTCGTGACCGTAATTGGCTTCCACAATCCAATCACGATTGCGATACCGATTCAACATATAGATGCGTCCACTTTGCTAGCGCGCTTCCAATGTAGCAAGAAGATTCAACGCTTTTTCGACACGATCTCTCAGCTCTTCGCGTTCTTTCTGAAACTGCACCAGATCATCCCGCGCCGTGGATTCGTGTTCCTGAAGGGCTTGGACTTGCTCCTTCAGTCGGGCATTCTCCGATCGAAGGGTTTCATTGTCTTTTCGAACTGTCTTGAACTCCTCGACCATGCGAAAGATTTTATCTTCCAGGTGCCCAAACCGTTCCAGGCCTGTGGATTCCCATTGAAGTTTGGTTTCACTCATGTGGATCTGAGCCCCGCTCCGTAAGTATTAATCAAGAATGAAAGAACAGTATCGACAAAACCCTGCACGCGGTCAACTGTAAGGGTTCTCTCGCGGTCCTGAAACGTGAGCCGCAAGGTCAAGCTCACCTTACCGGACGGGATTTTCTCTCCTTCATACACGTCAATAAGATCCACGCCGGTCAACTCTCCAATCCCGAGCGCGGCAATCCCCTTCTGAATGGCCCGATAAGCCAACCCTCTGTCTACGACGATTGAAAGATCCCGTTCAACCAGCGGATATCTGGGGAGAGATTCATATTGTATGGGAGCGAACGCATGCCGGGCCAGACGCTCAAAATCCAGCTCAGCCAGGTAAACGGGCTGCTTCATTTTATATTTTTCCTCCAACCCGGGAGATAGGGCTCCCAGCACGCCGATGGTTTCTCCGGCGATTTTCAGAATTGCAGCATCGGCAGGATTCAGCCAGCCGGCTGCGTTCGTGCTTTCGATTTCGAAAGAATGGATCCGGATTCCTCGAAGAAGCGCGGCGAGCACCCCTTTCATATGAAAGAATGTGTATTCGGCTCGCGGATTTATCCAGTTTTGATCGACGAAACCGCCCGTGCCCAGGATGCCCAGGGTATTTCGCTCGCTGGGTTTACCGTCTGGCCCGGGGCGATATACTTTCCCGATCTCGAACAGACGGACGCGGTGCTGATCGTAATTGAAATTCCGCTTGGCCGATCGCACAAGTCCGGGCGCCAGCGTGGTTCGCATGTACTGGGTGTCTTCGGTCAGCGGATTTCTCACTCCAATGCGATCCCCATCGAGCGGGGGAAATTCCGTGTGATCCGTCTCCGATGCGAAGCTGAGGTTTACGGCTTCATAGTAGCCTTGGCCCGTCATTATCGCTCGAACTGCTTTTTCGATTCCAGAAACCGGGGAAGGACTTCCGACGCTCTTGCCCGGCGGAAGCGTCGCCGGAATATTCTGGTATCCGTAAAAACGCGCCAGTTCCTCGATCAAGTCCGCTTCCAGTTCCATGTCGGCCCGGTAAGTGGGGCACACAACATCCCAGGAATCCTTCCCTTTGGGCTCCAGTTGGAATCCAAGGCGCTTCAGGGTTGATTCGACAAATGCGTTCGACAAGTCCACACCCAGCAATGCCGCCGCATTTTTCCGCTGGAGGGAAATGCGGACAGGCGTTTTTTTGCCCGGATAGACGTCCTGCACACTACCGGCAATCCGTCCGCCGGCAAGTTGCTCGATCAGCAGGCAGGTTCGGGCAATGGCCGGCACGGTATTCTCCCAATCGGCGCCACGCTCAAACCGATAGCTGGCTTCGGTTGAAAGCCCCAGTTTTTTTGAAGTGCGCCGTACGGAGGCCGGTTGAAAATAGGCGGATTCCAGAAGAACTCTTTTTGTGGATAGCGAGATCTCCGAATTCAGTCCTCCCATGACTCCGGCGATGGCGACCGGGCCACCGCCATCGTTGATCAACAGCATTTCACCGTCCAAAACGCGATCGGCGCCGTCGAGAGTTCGCATTCGCTCTCCGGGTTTCGCCCGGCCAACGACGATCTTCCCCTGGCGCAGGACATCAAAATCAAAGGCGTGGAGCGGGTGTCCCATTTCCAATAGAACATAGTTGGTGATATCGACGATGTTGTTCAGCGGACGCATCCCTGCGGCTTCGAGCCGTCGCTGCATCCACTCCGGCGACGCGCCGACCCTGATTCCATCAAGAACGAGTCCCACGTACCGCGGGCAGAGATCGGCATCTCTTATTTCGATCTTATAAGGAACGCGGTCCGGAGAGATTGAGAGGTTCTGCTGGATTGCAGGGTAGCGCAGCGGGCGATCGTATAGGGCTGCGATCTCGCGCGCCATTCCGATGTGACTGAGACAATCCGGACGGTTCGAAGTCACCTCAACCTCCAAGACAACTGTGCCTTGGACATCGGCGATCGCTTCGACCAGAAGCCCGATCATCGAAAGATCTTCCTTCAGCTTTTCCGGGCTTTCCTTTATGTCGACATATTCCTTGAGCCACTCAATGCTGATCTTCATGGAGAGAACTCCTAATCAACGGTGACAGCCACCGGTGTCCCTGGTGGCTGTCACCGTTTTAAAATTGCCTCAAAAACCTCAGATCGTTATCAAAGAAAAGCCGGATATCATCCACGCCGTACTTGAGAATCGCAACTCGGTCGATTCCCATGCCCCAGGCAAAGCCGGAATAGCGGGAATCATCGATTCCCGACATTTGCAGAACTTTGGGGTGAACCATCCCGGCGCCGAGGATTTCAATCCAGCCGCTCTGTTTGCACTTGGGACAACCCTGGCCGGAACAGAAGATGCAGCTGATGTCCACTTCCGCTCCCGGCTCCACGAACGGGAAAAACCCCGGCCGGAGGCGCATCCGGATATCGGAGTGAAAGACGCGCTTCAGAAATGCTTCGAGTGTGCCCTTCAGATCCCCCATAGTAATGCCCTCGTCGATCACTACCACATCAACCTGGTAAAACATAGGAGAATGGGTTGCATCAAAGGGGTCCCGGCGATAAACCTTTCCCGTGCTGACGGCTCGAATAGGAGGCTTCATCGCCTCCATGGCATGCACATCAACAGAGGTGCAGTGCGTCCTAAGCAGCTTTGTGTCGTCAAAGTAGAAGGTGTCCTGCGCATCCCGCGCCGGATGGTTGCGAGGCATGTTCAAAGCTTCGAAATTGTAATAGTCCTCTTCGATTTCGGGCAGGTTGAAAACCTGGAATCCCATGCTCACAAAAATTTCCTCGATCTCCGCCTGAAGCTGCTTGATCGGGTGAGCATTTCCCGGGGCAAGCGGGAATCCCGGTCTGGTCACATCGATTTTCTGCTGCTTCGCGGACAATTCATCCTCTTTTACGGCGGCCAGCTTTTCCTGCAGTTTCTCTTCTACGAAAGTGCGCAGCTCGTTCATCGCCTGACCAAAGGCGGGCCGCTCCTCTTTCGGAAGACTTCGCAGCCTTTTCAGCTCTGCCGTAATCATTCCGTTTTCCCGGGCAAGATATTTATCCCGGACGGATTTCCAGGATTCCATCCCGGATATTTTGGAGAAATCTTCTTCGAAAAGCCGCCGCAGTCTATCAATGGATTCATTCATACTGGCCTCATTTTTGAATTGCGGATTTCGGAATGCGGATTGCGGATTACTGGTGAGAGCGGGGATATCTTTATTGATTTCGGATTGCAAATTTCGGATTGCGGATCACTCAGGGAGCAGGTCATCTTGCCCGCAGTCCGAAATCCGCGATCCAAAACCCGCAGTCCACAATTCTCAGGCCGCCAGTGCCGCTTTGGCATTCTCGGCGAGTTGGGTAAAGGTTTCAGGATCTTTAATTGCGATCTCTGCAAGGATCCGTCGGTCCAGGGTGATGCCTGCTCTCTTGAGACCGCTGATAAATCGACTGTAGGAAATATTATTTTCCCGGGCCGCAGCTCCCAATCGTATGATGAACAGGCTGCGAAACTCCCGTTTCTTGTTGCGCCTGTCCCGATAGGCAAAACGGAGCGCCCGGTCGACAGATTCCTTTGCCGAACGATGCAATTTGCTCTTGGTCAGTCGATATCCTTTTGCCAGTCCCAGAATTTTCTTCCGGCGCTGGACACGCTTGTTCCCTCTCTTGACTCTTGGCATCTCTCTACTCCAAAGTCCGTTTCCCGTTTCCGGTTCCCCGTTCCCCGTTAGAGCTTGAACGGGAAACGGGGAACCGGAAACGGGAAACGCAAAAATCAAATGTTCAGCATCTTTTTGACGCGTTTTGTATCCGCCTTGCTCACCAACGCGCTGTCCACTAATTTCCGCACGCGTTTACGGGACTTCTTGGTCAGGATGTGACGGGCATGGCTGTGACGGCGCATGATTTTGCCCGTCCCCGTTACTTTAAATCGTTTTGCTGCGCTCTTGGATGTTTTCCGCTTCACAGTATTTCTCCCAACGGACAATCAATCACAAAATTCCGGCCATTACGTTGAATCACAAAGCAAGCATCGACGCAATGCCAATAAATTAATGTTTCTTCGGAAGGAAGATGGCTACAAGCGCATATCCCTCCATTTTGGGCGGGCGCTCCGGTTCGGCGATTTCCTTCAGCTCATCGACCAGCTTATCCATCAGCTTACGCCCCAGTTCCTGGTGTGTCATTTCCCGTCCGCGGAAGACCACGGTAGCTTTCGCCTTGTTGCCTTCTTCCAGGAATCGCACTATGTTATTTTTTTTGAACTGAAAATCGTGCTCTTCCGTTTTCGGCCTGAATTTGACCTCTTTCATTATAACTTGTTTCTGGTGCTTCTTTGCCTCGTGGGCTCGCTTGCTTTTCTGGTACTGGAACTTGCCGTAATTCATGATACGACAGACGGGAGGATTGGCTCCGGGAGCCACCTCCACCAGATCCAGTTCTCGCGACCGGGCAAGCTCAAGCGCTTGCTCCGGAGTCATGATTCCCAGTTGCCCGGCAGCTTCGTCAACCACCCGGATCTCTTTGGCTCGGATCAATTCATTGACCCGGACCTTTACTGGCTTGGCTGTTGTGATTGGCAACCTCCTTTTGTTTTCGAGGTGAATTCAGGACCGGGCCCTACGGCCGAACTGCCCTGGACAGTATAAGCCCCTCGATTTTTTCCAAAAAGCTTTCCAGGGACTGCGCTCCCTCATCCCCCTGAAAGCGATTGCGGACCGAAACTCCTCCCGATTGTGCTTCTTTGTCCCCGATCACCAGCATATAAGGGATTTTCTTTGTTTGCGCGGCGCGAATCTTATACCCCATTTTTTCGTTTCGGTCGTCGATTTCCACCCGGATATTCGACTCGGCAAGGCGGCTCATCACCTTCCGGGCATATTCGTGATGCCTCTCCGAAATTGGAATCACGACTGCCTGAACAGGCGCCAGCCAAATGGGAAATGCTCCCGCATAATGTTCAATCAGCACGCCCAGAAATCGTTCAACCGACCCCAGCAGCGCGCGATGCAGCATTACCGGCTGATGAGCCTGGCCGTCTGCGGCAATGTAGGAAAGACCGAATCTTTTCGGCAGAGTGAAATCGAACTGGACAGTCGACAGCTGCCAGGGACGGCCGATGGCATCAATCAGCTTGACATCAATCTTGGGCCCGTAGAATACGGCTTCCCCTTCCATCCGGGTCCAATCGATTCCCCTGGTGCGAAGGGATTCCGTAAGCGCTTCCTCCGCCATCTGCCAGTCTTCTTCCGTACCTGCATAGTCTTTCTTTTTCGATTCATCACGAACAGACAGTTCGACCTTGTACTGGTCGAACCCGAAGCTTTTCATAATGAACAGAACCAGATCCATCAGGTCGGAAATTTCCCCGTACACCTGCTCGCGCGTGCAGAAAATATGAGCGTCATCCTGCGTGAAGCCGCGGACACGCAGCATGCCGTGCAAGACTCCACTTTTTTCGTACCGATAAACCGTCCCGAATTCGGCGAAGCGGAGCGGCAGGTCTCGATAGCTCCTCATCTGAGATTTGTAAATCTGAATATGTCCAGGGCAGTTCATCGGTTTAATGACGAATTCTTCGTCATCAATGCTGAACACGTACATGTTCTGGCGATAGTATTCATAATGGCCGGAGGTTTTCCAGAGGACATCTCGCGCCACATGCGGGGTCGTCACGAACTCATATCCGCGCCGATACAGCTCCTTGCGCAGGAAATCTTCAATGACCAGGCGCACGCGCGTGCCCTTCGGGTGCCAGAATACCAGGCCGGGACCCGCTTCCTCCGAAATGCTGAACAGATCCAGTTCGCGCCCGAGTTTTCGATGGTCGCGTTTTTTGGCCTCTTCCATCTGCCTCAGGTATTCCGAAAGCGCCTCGGGAGTCAGGAATGCAGTGCCGTAGATCCGTTGCAGCTGCTGGTTGTGTTCATCTCCTCTCCAGTAGGAACCTGCAATGCTGAGAAGATGGAAACTTTCAGGATTAATTTGCCCCGTGGAGCAGAGGTGCGGTCCGGTGCAGAAGTCGACCAGATCCCCCAGCTTGTAGCAGGACAGCTTCTCGCCTGCCTTTTCCTGAATCAGTTCAACCTTGAGATGCTCCCCCTTTCGAGTGAAATACTCCAGAGCTTCCTCTTTCGAAATGATGGAGGGTTCGAAACTCAGGTCCCTGGCCGTCAGATCTTTCATTTTGGTTTCGATCTTCTGGAGATCTTCCTCCGCGAAGCCGGCCGGCCGTTCAAAATCATAGTAAAATCCGTCGCTGATTGCCGGCCCGATTCCTAAATGAGTTCCGGGAAACAGACTATTCACCGCCGCCGCCATCAGATGGGAAGTGCTGTGGCGATAGATCTCCAGGGCGGCACTGGGATCCGCGATCTCTCCAACATTTCCATCCGCATATCTGATGCTCAGTGACATAGTCTGTAAATTGACTCTTGCCTCATTCATTCAAGAGGACAAGAAAAAAACCTTTCCTGGTCATTAGTCTGTAAGCTGGGAAGGAAAACTGGTCCGATGGGTAGCGTTCATTGGGCTCATTCATCCACCGAGGAACACCCGCTTAAAGAAACTTGCACGTGCACATCTAAAAACCCCAAAATCCCCTTGGTAGGCGCGAGCGGATTTGAACCGCTGACCCCTTCCGTGTCAAGGAAGTGCTCTCCCCCTGAGCTACGCGCCTAAAAAATAAGGACTTAAACTAACAGAAAGGTCAAAATAGTGTCAATATTATTTGCCGGCTAGGCCGCCTTTTTTGCAGGCGCCCTATCCTTGGACAGGATCTCCAGTGCCTTATCAAGCTGGATTTTGTCCGTTTCCTCCTGGAACTGCTTGTATTTCTCGGCATTATCCTTTTCGTCATAGAGCGAGTCAGCCAGATCCTGCCTCTGATCATCTTCCGGAGCCTGGACGTCGGGAAGAATCCCGGTCTTACTTCCACTCTCGTCCTGGATGATCTTCCCGCTCGGCGTACAGAATTTCGCAGTGGACAGAATCAGCAGGCCCCCACTCTTCAGCTGGATTGTTTTCTGAGCCGATCCGATGCCGAAGGATTTCTCCCCGACAACAGTTGCCCGCTGATTGTCCTTCAGCGCGCCCGCGGCTATTTCAGCAGCGCTTGCCGTGCTTCCGTCGATCAAAACCACCAGTGGAAGATCCGTGACATATTTCTCCGGACTGGCTTCGACCACCTGAACCTTTTCGCCTTGCCGGTTTTGGCTGAAATAAATCACGCCGGAACGCATGAAAAAATTGGCCAGATCAGCTCCATCGCCCGGAGTCCCGTCGGCACAATCCCGCAGATCCAGAATGAGTTTCTTGGCCCCCGCAGAAATGAGAGTCTTCAGTTTGATCTTTATCTGTTCGGCAGAAGCATTGGAGAGAGAAGACACATTCAGGAATCCCACATTCCCATCCAGCATTTTAGAACTCACAGGATTGGAGGTTGGATTTTTCAAAACCAATTCGAGAACCAGAGGCTTGGTTATTCCGCCCCGGAATAGAGTAAGTTTAACCTTAGAGCTGGCTGGTCCGTGCAGGAGGCTATCGACCTCCAGAATGCTCAGATTTTCCACATCCTGATCATTGACAGAAATCAGGTAATCGCCGGGACGGACCCCGGCTTCGGCAGCAGCGCTGTCGTGCTCGACTGCCACAATATAGATAACATCGGCCCGCTTGGAAAGGACGATCCCAAGGCCCGCATTTCCACTCGCCTTGCGCTTTTGCAGAGAATCATACTGCTCTCTTGAAAGAAAACTACAGTACGGATCCAGCGCGTCGATCAGTCCCCGCATTGCCCCTTCTTGGACCGTATTCATATTGGGAACTTCCACATAGTCGCTCTTCACTCTGTTGAAAACGTCGATGAAGACGCCCAGCTCTTTATAGGCCTCATTCCCTGCAACCACCTTGCCATAGAAAATAGCCGAAAGGCCGTAAAGGGCAATTAGAAAGGACCCTGCAAAAACCAGCAATTTCCCCCTGTGGAACATTAAACCTCCCGAACGGGTAAGATAAAACCTTCAAATAGTATAGCAATCCATCCTGGCTTTCAAATGGTATTGGGTTTACGCGTTCACGCGTTTACGCGTTTACGCGTTTTGGCGCGCTCTCCTTATACACCGTGCTAAATCAAAAAAGGGTGTTAACGCGTGAACTCGTAAACTCGTTAACCCATTAACGACCTTCTGCATCTTGCATCCTGCATCCGGCCTATGTTCCAATGGCTTGATGGATCGCGGCAAACGGGTTCTTTCCGTAGATTATGGTGAAAAGAATATCGGGTTGGCTTGCAGTGATGAACTCGGTCTGACGGTTCAGCCATTGCCTTCGATCCCCAATTTGGGATGGCGCGATTTCGTCAGAAAATTGCGAACAATGATTTGTTCGCTCGGTATCCAGGAATTGGTGCTGGGAATTCCGGTGAACATGGACGGCACCCGAGGCGATGCGGCACTCCGGATGGAAGAGCGGATGGAAGGACTGGAGAAGACGCTGAAGATTCCGTCAACCGGGGTTGATGAAAGGTTGTCTACAGTGGAAGCTCTGGAATTCTGGCAAAAAATGAGTCCCCGCCGGCAAAAGAGATATCGTACTATCGACTCGCTGGCGGCAGCCTTGATTCTGGAAAGATACCTGAGGGAAAAATAGTTTGCGAAGGTTAAGACGCACCGTTCTTGCAGCAGTTGTCCTCTTCGTTCTCGCTTCGGCTTCATTGGCCATCTGGCTGCGCTCCGATCTGGAAAGAACCTACTACGGGGCCAGTTCAAGCGAGGTCTTCCTGGAAATCCCGCGGCGCGCCAATACGAACCAGGTTGCGAACCTGCTGGTAGATTCGGGCGTTTTGCATTACCGGCTGCCGTTTATCTTGTACCTTCGTTTCACAGGTTTGGGACGCCACATCAAGGCCGGCGAATACAGGTTCGCCGATCCGGCAACACCAAAACAGGTTGCACAAAGATTGATTCGTGGGGACATCACATTCCGTTCCATCACCGTTCCGGAAGGCTTGACAGCGCGCGAAACCATCGACCTTCTGGCAAAAAGCGGTTTTGGAGTTCCAGACGAAATGGAGCATTTGCTTTTGAGAACGGATTGGATCCGCGATTTGGATCCCAAAGCACCGAATCTGGAGGGATACCTTTTCCCCGAGACGTATCGATTTGGCCGAAAAGTTGATCCCGAAACGGTAATCAAAACAATGATTCATCAGTTTCGAATGAGAATGGCCAAAATAACCGCCGTCCATCCGATTCCCGCCGGTTCGAGTTTACGCAACGTGGTTATCCTCGCCTCCATGATCGAAAAGGAAGTAAAGAAGGCGGAAGAAGGTCCCTTGGTGGCCTCGGTCCTGATGAATCGTCTGGAAAGAGGAATGCCTCTATCGTGCGATGCCACGATTATCTACGCGTTGAAACTGACCGGGAATTATCAGGGACGGTTGGGCAAAGCGGATTTATCGATCGAATCGCCTTACAATTCATACATTCACACCAACCTGCCGCCCGGTCCTATTTCAAACCCGGGCGAAACTTCCATTTGCGCCGCCCTTAATCCAGCCCGCACAGATTATCTCTACTATGTCTCGCGGAATGATGGGACGCACCAATTCTCGAGGGACCTCGTTTCCCACCAGAATGCGGTAAACAAGTTCCAGAAATCCGCCGCAAAGCAGATTGCACGAAAAAGATAAGTGACCTTCATTCTTCTTCAGGCGGCTGCGGTTTCTTCAGCTCATCGGGGAGCAGTTCGGAAATTTTATGAGCAAGTTTTAAGAAGCACTCGAGAGTGCTTTCCGTCCCCCACTGTTGAGCTGCTTCAGAATCCAGCGGCTCATCTTCGTTCATGTCCAGCATGTGGAGGAGGTGTTCCTGTTCCGACCGGTTCAGTGGACAATCCAGAGCCAGGCAGTGTTCTGCAGTTTGGCAATTCCCGTCTTCGACATAGATATTGTGGATAAAAGCCCGTCGCACAGGATCCTTGCCGATGTACATGTGACGCACTTTTCCTGAATATCCGCAGACAGCGACTGCAAAGTCCTGGCCGGTTGGCAAACGATAGTCGACCCATTTCGTGGGGTATTTAGGCATACGCTTCATCAACCTTAACAAGAGTTCCGATTCAGCATATAAGGCCGGAGCCATGAATGCAAAACAAAACGGGGACAGTGGTGACTGTCACCGATTGACTTGGACTGGACCCGGTGCTAGGATCTTCCCGTGCGCCTAGAATTGCAGATCACTCAGCATGTTAGATGCATTTTAAGGGGGGCCGCTTTTGCGGCGCTATTGGGATTGAGCTCTGCGTCTCTCTTGAATGCTCAATCGCAAAAACCCAACCTCCCGGACCCTGTCAAGTTCATGAACAAATTTGATACCGTGCTCAGGGTAGTGCACAGCGTGCTCGAAGACATGGGGCTCAAAATCGAACGGGACGATCGTGCGGCCGGCAGGATCGTCACCAGGCCGTATGAGTTCATAATCGGTTCCCTGACGCCGGTCGAAGTCGAGAAGGTGGCCATCATAAATGACCCAGTCACGGGCAGCTGGCTCAAGGCGCAATACTCCGTGGAGGCCGTAATCGAGATAGTGTCCCCTTCCGAGACAATGGTCACGATAAGAACAAAGATTCAGGCGCTGAAGCGGGATGTCGATGGAACAGAAAAATGGGTCACCCTCGAATCCCTTGGCTCCATTGAGAGACGCGTTCTGGGAAAAATAAGCACCAAACTGATGTTGGGAAATGATCAGCCAAGCGAAAAGAAGGGCTTTTGGAATAAAAGCCCTCAGCCAGTCGAACCACACCAACCCGAGTTCCTAGTCCCTTCCAGGTAATTTATTGATTTCAACGCTTTTCAATAGAAACTTGCGATTGAGTTTGACTCCGGCCGGTGGGATTCCTCATGCACCGATTTATTTTGGGTATCAAAAAAAATAATGGAATGAAAAAAGCAAAAGGACCCTTACTGCTCCTGAATCTGGACAAGCCGGGCCCTCCGCCGGAAACTGAACCGATAGGGTCTGCTGCGCCTTCGGAGAACGTGGACTCCTCTGCGCCTCCACCATTCGAGAAACCGGCCTTTGTCGCGCTGCAGAAGCGGCCCTTGCTGTCGATCGATCTGCTCCGACTGCTGCTGGTCGTCCTCAGTCTGGTTGTTGCTGCGGGATTCATTCTCATATTGTTGTCCCAACCGAGCATCGACCGGATGACCCGGGATCTTCAGGAGCGGCATGGAACTCCGCAAGAGAAGATTTCGTTCCTGTACCTGGGTGATGAAACCAAAGACAACGAACTCCATATCCGGGGGGTCCTGAGAAACATAACGACGGCTCCCATCGAGCAGTTGGATGCGGCGATTCGTTTGTACGGCCATGACGGAAACGTCTTGGAAACATCGATTGTTCGCATGGATAAGGAGACGATCGCCCCCGACGAGACCGCACAATTTGAGCTGGTCTATCCTAACTACAAGATGGAATTTGCGAAATATTCAGTAGAGTTCAAGTTGCGCGACAGCGGAGTGGTACCCTATAAAGATATGAGGGCAGCCCGTTAGCAGTTTATTGCAGGATTGCCGGGTTTAAATCCCCAGTCCGAATCCGCAATTGGGATCAATTCTCCAGCCAGCATGCTTTTATGAACGAACGAAAACATCCCCTTCTCTATCTGGTGCCTTATCTGGGCAGATATCGTTCCCAGATGATCTTGGGCTTTTTGATGGTCGTTCTCACGGTCGTCACCGGAATGTTCTCGCCTTGGGTCTTGAAGTATGTAGTTGATGGCCTGAACCACGGAATTCAAAAAGCGAAACTTCCTCAATTTGCAGCGCTCATTCTCTGTATTTCAGTTCTGGAGGGCTTTTTTCGATTCTGGATGAGACGGATTCTCATCGGTGTGAGCCGGCTGGTGGAATATGACTTGAGAAACGATTTTCTCGCGCATATTCAAAAAATGTCTCTTTCCTTCCTCCAGTCCCGGAATACCGGAGACATTATGTCCAGGGCGACCAACGACCTCAATGCCGTCCGGTCGGTGCTGGGCCCCGGGATAATGTACTCGATGAATACCGTAACTCAGGCGATCCTAGGCACTACCATTCTGCTGCAATTGAACTGGAAGCTGACCCTGCTCGCGTACATTCCGCTAGCACTCGTTTCCATAACCGTAAAAAAATTCGGCCATAAAATTCACGATCGGTTTGAGACCATTCAGGAGCAGTTTTCAAATATCAGCACCAAAGCTCAGGAGAACTTGTCCGGGATCCGGGTCGTTAAGGCGTTTGCGCGCGAGGAATCCGAGATCGAGGATTTTCGCAAGCTCAATGTCGAATATGTCCAGCGCAATGTAGCTTTGATACGCCTCTGGGGCCTCTTCTATCCCATGATGACGGCGCTGATCGGAATGTCGTCGGTTGCCCTCCTCTGGTTTGGCGGACGACAGGTAATCCAGGGGAAATTAACGCTGGGAGAGTTTGTCGCCTTCATGGGCTATCTGGCGATGCTGACCTGGCCTACGATTGCCACCGGATGGGTCATTAACATACTCGAGCGGGGTGCGGCTTCGATGGGAAGGATCCTGGAAATAATGGATTCAGAACCGGAAATCCATGACGAGCCCGGTGCATCCGTGCCGGATTCCATTCATGGCGCTCTGGAAATCCGTAACCTTACATTTCAATACCCCAACTCCACGACCCCGGTGCTCAATAGCGTTACCCTGACCGTTCCCGCGGGAACAACTCTGGCTATTGTCGGGCATACAGGAAGCGGCAAGTCAACACTGGTGAACCTGATCCCCAGGCTTTTTAATCCTCCGCCAGGAACGGTGTTGGTCGACGGGAAGGATGTGCATCACTGGCCATTGTCGGAATTGCGTAAAACCATCGGCTATGTTCCGCAGGAGACATTTCTTTTTTCCGATACGATCCGGGAAAATATTGCGTTCGGAAACGATTTCGAAACCACCGACCGTGAAGTGGATTGGGCTGCTCACGTTTCCCAGATTGCGGATGACATCGACACCTTTTCCAATAAAATGCAGACCTACGTAGGCGAGCGAGGAATCACCCTCTCCGGAGGGCAAAAGCAGCGCGTTGCAATCAGCCGGGCCGTCATTGCACTTCCCAAAATCCTGATCTTCGATGATTCGTTGTCAAATGTGGACACCTACACGGAAGAGAAAATCCTCGGCGAGCTTACAAAAATCATGAACAATAGAACGACCATCCTGGTTTCTCACCGGATCTCTACCGTTAAAAGCGCTCACCAGATCGTCGTGCTCAAAAATGGATCCATCGTAGAACGCGGGACCCACGAATCGCTGATGGCGATGCAGGGCGTGTATGCAGAGCTTTATCGGAAGCAACTCCTTGAGGAAGAGCTGGAATTGGAGGGTTCCCCGTTCCCAGTCCCCCGTTCCCCGTTGGATTCGGTTGATGATCCGGCGGCCGGAGTTCAGAAGGATTAACGGGGAAAACGTAAAGACCTGACCATGAACGATGATATCAGCGAAGAACAGGTGCTCGGAAAAGCTTATGACGCGCGATTGATGCGGAGGCTGCTCGCTTATCTCCGGCCCTATCGTCGCTCGGCACTTCTGGCGATCGTGTGCCTCATTGCGGGGTCGGCCCTTTCGATCATTCAGCCTTATTTGACAAAAATTGCGATCGACCGATACATCCGCAATAATAACTTTTCCGGGCTGAATCAAATCGCCGTCATTTATGCCCTTACTCTCGTTTGTGTCTTCGCCCTGAGTTTCAGTCAGACATGGCTCATCAATTTGATGGGCCAGAAAATAATGTATGACCTCAGGATGCAGATATTCCGGCACTTGCAGAAGCTGGATGTCTCCTTTTTTGACAAAAATCCGGTCGGGCGCCTGATGACCCGTGTCACAACGGATGTCGACGCGCTGAATGAGCTGTTCACTTCGGGCGTCATATCCGTTTTCGATGACATCTTCACCCTCTCAGGCATCATCATCTCACTTTTCTTGCTTAATTACAGACTTGCACTGGGAATTGTCACTATTCTTCCATTCCTGATCCTGGTCACTCTTCTCTTTAAGATCAAGGTGCGGGATTCGTTTAGGAAGGTGCGAACCGCAATCGCCCGCATTAATGCCTTTCTGCAGGAAAACATAACCGGAGCTGCAGTCGTGCAGCTGTTTAGTCAGGAAAAAAAGCAATATCGGCAGTTCACGCGAATCAACAAAGATCACCTCGACGCGAACCTGCAGTCAATCTTCTACTATGCGATTTTCTTTCCGCTACTGGAGTTGATTTCGGCTTCCGCCGTCGCTCTCATCGTCTGGTACGGGGGACGTCAGGTTCTAACCGGAGCGCTGACATTGGGAACGCTTGTCGCTTTCATCCAATATTCGGATCGCTTCTTCAGCCCGATTTCAGACCTCAGCGAAAAATACACGATTCTGCAGTCTGCGATGGCGTCCTCGGAACGTATTTTCAAGCTTCTGGACACGGAACCTTCAATCGCCTCGCCATCAAAGACCGGATCTCTTACCGTCGAACGAGGCAGCATCGAGTTTCGAAACGTGAGCTTTTTCTACAATGCCGGGGAGCCTGTACTCCATGATGTTTCATTCAAGGTGGAACCCGGAGAGAAGATCGCCGTGGTTGGGGCAACCGGCGCAGGCAAATCCACGATCATCTCCCTCTTGAGCCGGTTTTATGACGTGCAGCAGGGAGAGATTCTGGTTGATGGTGAAAACATCCGGAATTTCAATCTGCAGGGGTTGCGGAGTTCAATCGGGATTGTACTCCAGGATGTGTTTCTGTTTTCAGGAAGCGTGTCCGAAAACATACGGCTTGGGAACCATCGGATTTCCGACGAGCAGGTGCAGAAAGCGGCAGAGACGGTTCATGCCTCGCATTTCATCCACAAACTGGAGCGGCAATTTTCCACCGAGGTTGGAGAACGGGGTTCTTCTCTTTCGGTAGGACAAAAGCAGCTGCTCGCCTTTGCACGCGCCCTGGCTTTCAATCCGAAAATCCTGGTTTTGGATGAGGCGACTTCCAGCATCGATACCGAAACCGAACTGCTGATCAGAGATGCTCTCGCCAAACTAATGGCGGGCCGCACTTCAATCATTATTGCCCACCGCCTTTCAACAATTCAAAATGCCGACCGGATCATCGTTCTTCACCGAGGCCGGATTCGGGAGGTCGGTTCGCACCAGGAGTTGCTGCGGTTACGGGGAATCTATTGGAAGCTGTACCAGTTGCAGTACAAGGATCAACCCAACGCCGCTGCAGTTCTGGAAAACTGAAAAACGGCGTTGCTTTTCATTCGTCAATCGTAAAGATCACCTGGCTCCCTTTCCGAAGATCACTACGGGGAAGGTGCGCAGCAAAATCTTGAAATCCAAAAGAAGGGACCAGTTATCGATGTAGTGGAGGTCCAGCTTCATCCATTCCTGAAAATCGATCTCGTTGCGGCCTGAGACCTGCCAGAGGCATGTGATCCCGGGCTTGACCGACAATCGCCGCCTTTGCCACCGCGTATATTCCTTCACTTCGTCGGGAAGAGGCGCGCGCGGGCCTACGAGGCTCATGTCTCCCTTCAAGACATTCCAGAACTGCGGCCACTCATCAATCGAGCTTTTTCGAAGGAAGCGCCCCAGCGGAGTGACACGAGGATCATTGCGCATTTTAAATACCGGTCCGGCCATCTCGTTGAGATGCTTGATCTCCCACAAAACGTCTTCTGCGCCGTCGAACATGCTGCGAATTTTATAAAGCGTAAATTTCCGCCCGTATAAGCCGCAGCGTGTCTGGCGATAGATGATGGGTCCCTTCGACGTCAGTTTGACCAGCAGCCCAATCAAGACCAGAAATGGAAAAAGCAGAAGGAGCAAAGCGGCCGATATCATTACATCCAGGACTCGCTTGATCAAGAGAGAGAATACATGTTCCGGAGCGGAGCTGAACGTAATCACCGGAACGTTTTCCAAAAACTCCATCGAGACATTGGTGGCTTTTGCGGGAAAGAAATCGGCGGCCAGACGAGTGCGAATCCCTTGTTCCTTGCACAATTCCAGTATTTTATCCAGCATATCCAGATTTGGGCGATCTCCGGCAAAGATGATCTCATCCACAATGTTGTTTTCGATGATTTGGGGCAGATCCGATATCGATCCCATAGCTTCACCGCCGGTCTTACCAGTGTCTGCACCATTCACATCCACGTAGCCCAAGATCCGAAACCCCCAGTCCGAATAGCGCGAAATCAGGGTCCCCATTTTGTGCGCCTTATCCGCGGTTCCCACAATCAGAATATTGCTGCAGCCCTTTGACGAAAAAGCCAATTGCTTCCTGCGAATAAGGATCAGCACTCTGGTCCCCGTGAGGGCAACGGCTTGGTAACAGACAAATAGCGCGATCAAGGGACGGCTGAGGTCAAGCTTCAGTGCAAATGAAAGGAATGCGAGAAACCACCCGAGGATGACGGAACTTTCCAGCGCGATCCGCACTTTCTCCCAGCCGGAACGTCGCATTGAGATCCGATAAAGTCCCAGAGAATAGCCGGCAGCAGCCCAGCAGCCACCCGCTAATCCAATCATCCAAAAATACTGATTGAGGGGGAGCAACGCCGGATTCAATTGCCGGTTCAAAGCAGCCGGCAAAACCTCCGAGAGATGCGTTCGGCTCCAATACGCGAGCGGAAAGACGGCAAATGTTATCAGAATGTCCGCAATAAACTGGATCCGGTTAAACAGCTTGGCGCGTTCTTGAAACATCTGCAAATCCCTTTCCTGGGGCGCAGATTATACATCAGTCTTTGTTCGCCAGTCAGCAGCAAGAGAACTTAAAAACTCAGGAGTCCGAATTCAAAATATACAGATTCCAGACAGCTCGTTTTGACACAAGGTTTTCTTGAAAAAACTTAATAGTTAGTGCCAGACGGCTATGGAGGACTAAAATGACTCATGAGGTCCCGCATTTCCAGCACGCCTTTAAAATGAAACGCTTCTCCTTTCCGCTTGCCGATCAAGGTCCCGTAAAAGGAGTGGACGTTTTCTATATGAGTCAGGAAGTCCGGATGGCTCAGGTTCGTCGGCGGCTCGAGGCTTGCAGGATCGAAAAGCTGTGATCTGTAAGCTGCGATTGCCGCACTGCGTTGTTCAACAAAATCGGAAACGTCGATTACAAAGCTTGGAACAACATTGGTTGGGAGCTTAAAGAAAAGAAGGGTTGGAGGCCGGTAGCGCACCTGCCCGGTTTCTATTTTTGCCAGCCCAGAGTGGTGGACGGCTTCCGCAACCAGCCTGCTTGTATTGATATGATCGGGATGCCTGTCGTCCCAATAATGGGTGAGCACGATCAGGGGACGATATTTTCTCAGAACACGGATTATTTTCAGTCGCGCTTCAGCGGTGACCCGAACGTCGCCATCGGGAAGGCCCAGGTTTTCACGGACTTTTACCTCGAGTATTTTGGCCGCGCTGGCCGCCTCTTTCTTGCGCAATGCCGGGGTTCCTCGCGTCCCCAATTCTCCCCGCGACAGGTCCACGATTCCGGTTGAATGTCCAAGCGCAGCCATTTTTGCCAGCGTTCCTCCAGCAAATAGTTCGACATCGTCCGGGTGCGCGCCAAAAGCAAGTATGTCTATCTGCATCTTCTAATCCATCCAAATGAGTTGGTGTTCAAAGCTCAGGATATCCAGCTTCTCGTACAGATGCCGAAGCCCCTCGCTCGCATAACGTAACGGGATTTGAACAGCGGCAAGCTCTCTTTCCTGAAGCCGTCGGTGCGGCGCCAGAAAATTGCACGCCTGATGGATATGGCGGCTCGCCGTATGCTCCTTTGTATTTAGAGCAGATTCGAGCAGATGCTCCAGGCGATCGATTTGGTAGAGTATTTTTTCTTTGCAGGAATCCGCCGTTTTCGAAAACCCACCTTCTTCAGAAACGAGACGCTTCAATTCCGAAATTCGTGTCTCGACTTCAGACTTGATACTGCGGAGCTTTCCTGCCGCCGCCCGTGGCAATGCTTCCCGCAGAGTGCGCAGCACCTCTTCTTCTCCGGAATAAAGCTGTGCAAGACTGAGGCTATAGCGCCTGAGAGTTCGGCAGCACCGTACATCTCCTACCGTCGCACTCGCTTCGGGCCAAACGATCGGCTGAGCCCGACCGATCTCCTCAAAGACCGGCAGAACATTCGCCAGCGAACGAATTTCGAACGGGTCCGTCACATGGACAAGAACGGGAAAAAGCAGGCTCTGGATTAAGGATGCCGGAATCGCTGTCGTGCTGAAGGAACCATACCCTAGCCCGGCAAGTGTCGACGCAGTGCCTTGCATCAGGAATTGGATTTCCGAATTCCGGGCTTGAAGCGTAGCGACCGCCCTAGAGATAATCGGCCGAAATTCAGGCGCGCCAGGGTCGAACACGATCATCCCCCATTGCCTCGTCAGAGCCGAAATCAACCGCGCCGACGCTGCCGACAAGGAACCGCCGGGCCGAAAAGCAGACTGCAAAATTTCAAGGACTTCCGTGTCAAAATCGCCACCTCCGAATTTCCCGATCTGCGAAATGAGATCGGAGATGTGATCTGGAATTGTTTCGCCAGGAGAGATTTCCATGGAATGAATCTCGCCATCGGCATCTAGCAGGCTTACGGACCAGTTGGAGAAGTCCGCCGGAGAATCTGAATTGATCCAGCAGATCGGAATTGCACTGACTCCTTCTTTCACAAGCTCTTCACAAAGCTTTATCGCCGTCAGGCATTTGATAATATGCACCACGGGCCCTCCGAACAGCCCGGAGTGAATCTCTGTAACAACCGCTACTGAATGTGGCTGACCCAGCCGTTGAATATGTTCAAGAACTCGAGAGGAATCCGGCTCTTGACCGGCTAAAGCGCGGACAAGATCATTATTTTTCGTTCTGCGCCCTACAACAGCGTCTGCATGCGCGACTAGACTCTTCACACTGGAGGGAGCGGACAGAATGGGTATCCTGGATCGCAGGAAATCAAGCCAAATCCCGGGAATTCCAGGTAATTCCTCGAATTTCAAGGCGATTCCCTCATATCTCCTAGTCAAAAACAAAAGAATCCAGGAGTCAGGAGTCAGAATTCAGAATGAAGGGCGCACAATCCCTTCCCATTTCGATTTCTGACTCCTGGATTCTGAATTCTACTTTTTCCAGGTCCTTGGAGAAATAATATGCAGCATCCGCCGATCGTCGCCCGCATCCTCAATTTCAACAATAATGGCATCCTCAAGATCTTCAGCGAGCCGCTCGCTCCATTCGATTATCGTAACGCCTTCCCTTCCCAGAAAGTCGTCAAGACCGATTGAATACAAGTCCCTTTCATTCCCAAGACGATAGAGGTCCACATGGTAAATCGGGCAGATCCCATTATAAATGTTAATCAAGGTGAAGGAGGGACTGTTGACCAGACTTGGATCGTCTAAACCAAGACCCTGAGCAATTCCGCGCGTCAGAGTAGTCTTGCCTGTCCCAAGCGCGCCACGCAGCAGTACTATGCCGGGAATCGACAAGGATCGGGCGATCTCGAATCCGGCTCTCCGCGTTTGTTCGGGAGACCTGCTAAAAATGTGCGAAACGTGCCGGGTTTTCCCGGTCCTGCGAACCTTCATTGGACTGATACTCTCTTGAATGCATCGGGCAGGTATTTCAGGAGGTCGGTCGCGATCAGTGACTCCATTCCTTCCTTCTCGGCTGCGAGATCCCCTGCCAGTCCGTGAAGATAGACGGCAGCGCAGACGAAATCCGAAAGCTTGGCGTTGCGGTCCCGAGTGCTCTGGTTTTTCCAGCCAGCCACAAAGCGGCCCATAATGCCTGAGAGAATATCGCCTGTGCCTCCTGTTGCCATGCCCGGATTTCCCGTATTGTTAATGTACAGCTCTCCTTCCGGCGCCGCGATTACCGTCTGAAAGCCTTTTAAAACCACATAGCAGCGCAGGGTTGCCGCGCAGTGCCGCGCAGTTTCCAGCCGGTTTTTCTGCACGTCCGAAATTTTCTTGCCTATGAGCCGAGCCATTTCCCCAGGGTGCGGAGTTATCACAACAGGTTGGCCTGCTTCGTTTTTGAGAGGCTCGGCCGGCGGCACAAAAGCATTGATCCCATCTGCATCCAAGACAACGGGAACGGGAGAGCGTCGAACGAGTTCCCAAACCAGCTTCCGGGTGGATGGGTGGGTTGTGATCCCCGGCCCCAACACCAGGGTATCCACGTCAGCTAACGAGGTAATTAGCTTCTCAGCACCCGAGCGATCCGAAGTTCCTTCTTCGGTTTCCGGCAGGATTTCAGTCATCAGTTCAGGGAATTTTCCCACGACATGCTTTTGAACGCTCCTGGGGAGCCACAAAGTGACCAATCCGGCGCCGGACCGGAGCGCGGCAATGCCTGTCATCAGCGCTGCCCCACTCTTTCCACGGGAGCCGGCCACCACATAGACATGGCCGAACGAGCCTTTGTGGCTTTCACGCGCTCTGCGCGGCAAAGTCTTGCGCACCTGCGCCGGATCCACCAGGTTCAGCCGATACTCCGGATTTTCGAACAAGGCGGGCGGCGAGCCTATGGGCGCGAGAACGACTTTTCCCGAAAAATCCGAAGCAGGAGGAACGACATGGGCAAGCTTCAGGGCCGAGAAAGTGACCGTCAAGTGAGCTTTGACCGCGGGACCCGGGATCTCATGCGAGTCCGCCATAAGGCCGGAGGGAATATCGACTGCAGCAACGAATGCTTTGGATTGGTTAATCCACTCGATTATGGGACGGAACTCCGGTCCAATAGGTTTGGAAAGCCCGGTCCCAAACAGTGCATCCACTACAATGTCGGGAGCAACTGCCTTCTTAAGATAGGATCTAATTTCAAGCGGCTTGGATAAGATGTGAATCTGCAATCCCATTGCCTTCGCAATTTCCCAATTGGCCAGGGCATCGCCCTTCAATTTCCCCGGATCGGAGAACAGGAGGATGGATGGAGCGGCGCCGCGCAGCGCAAGATAACGGGCCACCACAAAGCCATCTCCTCCGTTGTTACCCCTGCCGCAAAACACCATGATGCTTTTCTGATCCAGACCAGGACAGGCTTTCTCGATCTGGTCGGCCACAGAGCGGCCTGCATTCTCCATTAACAGAATGGAGGGGATCAAATACCGCTCCGTGGTTAGCCTGTCAACTTCCGCCATCTGCATTGCGCTCAATATTTTCATGGTAATTGCCCGTTTACGGGTTTACGCGTTTACGAGTTGACGCGTTAGCGCGTGAACCCGTAAGCGCGTAAACGGATCTACAACAGGTTGACACCCCTCCGGCAAGGAGCCTAATATGTTAATTATGAAACATCGGAAGGCCGGAGACATCTAACCTTTTGAAAAAATAGCCGGCCCCGCCGATATAGGTTCACCACAATGCTCTAGCATATCGAGGCTTGCCGGAGAAAACAACCGCTCGAGTGGAGGATCTCTATGAAGAGGCTGTCTGCGAAAGTATACGGATTTGCCCTGGTAACGCTGCTTCTTTCCCTGCCAGGCTACGCTGACAGAAAACACGGCGATGTTGAGAACATCGGGAACCGCAACGTCGCTGGAAAGATCTTCGGCGTTCTTCCGAATTGGGTATCGCAGGAAAAAGAGATAGCCCTGGGCAACCAGATCGCTTCTGAATTCGAACAGACTGCCCGTCTCATTGATGATCCTGTCGTCAGCGAATACGTGGATAGAATCGGTCAGAACCTTGTCAAGCACTCTGATGCTAAAGTTCCGTTCCACATTAAGGTTGTCGATACGGACGAGGTCAATGCATTTGCCTTTCCCGGCGGATTCTTTTACGTCAACAAAGGCCTGATCCTTGCAGCCGACAATGAAGCGGAACTGGCGGGAGTGATGGCGCATGAGATATCCCACGTAATCGCGCGGCACGCCACTGCCCGCATGTCCAAGGGCCAATACCTCCAGTTGTTCTCGATACCGGCGCTTTTTGTCGGCGGATATTGGGCGCAAATGGGAATTCAAAATGCCATGGGGCTGGGACTCAATTTAGGGCTGATGGGAATTACCCGGGAATCTGAAAAGGAGGCTGACCAGCTGGGGATTCAATATCTCTGGAATAGCGGCTATGACCCGAACGCTTTTGTTTCATTTTTCGAGAAACTGCTGGAACAGGAAAAAGGCAAGCCCGGCCGTTTTGGCAGCTGGTTTCGTACGCATCCTTCGACAGAAGATCGCATCACGGCTGCCCTGGATGAGCAGCGATATTTGCCCGAGAAAGACAATTACATGATAGACACTTCGGAATTCGACCGCGTAAGAGCACGCCTGCAATCCATCGATAACGCGGAGAAATCCGAGGATGCCTCGGGCAAGCAGGATCAAAAGCGCCCCACCCTGAAGCGAAGGACGGAAGGTGGCGGCCAGGAACCTGGAAACACGGGCGGGAGCGGCGGAGACGACGGTTCACAGCAGAAGCCCCGCCCAACTTTAAAGCGGCCCACAGATCCTCCGGATCAGCAGCCCACAAATTGATGAAAGCGGAAATGGAAAGGAGACTCCCCTATTCGCCTGTTTCGGTTTGATCAAATCGATGCTGGTCCGGGCGAAAAGTGGGGCGTCACTGGTTTTCCGCTGTCCCATTTAAGTTGATTTCAATTCATCCCTTTGATGTTTCTCTCGCCCGTGCGGGTTGCTCGCACACATTTGTTTAAAATCCGGGAATTCCTGCCTAACTGGAAGTTGCCTCAATCTCCATCTTTGTGAAACAGTTTTCTTCCATTCAACGTATTCCTTAGGTGTTCGCAGTATTGGTATTTTTTAATGTTAAGGAGACCAGTATGAATGACAGTTCCGCATTGCCGCGCCGGATTTTTATCGTGTCGGGCATCTTGTGCCTGGTTCTCATATTCGCTTCGATGTCGCCATCGATTATGGCGCAGCAGCAGGCTGTCCCTCCTGCTAAGGGAACCACAACACAGACCTCGGCCACGGCGGATCTTCCGCCTTTGCCGCAAAGCACGATTGAAAAGGCTCAGAAAGATGGCACGGCGATCCAGCTTTCTATGAAAGAGGTTACGAAGCTGGCTCTTCAGAACAACCTGGACATTGCGATCCAGGACACGCAGGAGGCGGTGTCGCAGCAGAGAATAATGCAAACCTATGGGGATTACGATCCCAAACTCACCGGCACGGCGGGTGTGAATTCCCAAAAAACCGCCGTCACTAATCTCACCAACACATCAACAGTCGGATTCAATAAAAACGACGTTGCCCAATGGAATTTCACTTTTACCCAGAGTGTTAAGACCGGCGGAAACTTTCAAGTGAATTGGAACTCCGGGCGCACGGACAATAACAGCACAACCGCTAGTTTCAACCCGCAGTACAGCGCCTCAGCAAGGGTCAGTTTTACTCAGCCGCTTTTGAAGAATCTTCGCATCGATACCACGCGCGCCAATATCAAGCTGTATAACCTGGACCTCAAGAACACGGACAGCCAGTTCAAACAGAAGGTCACCGAAACAATTTCCAATATTCAAACCCAATACTGGAGCCTCGTGTCGGCGATCCGGGACTATGACATCAAACGCCAGTCAATGCGGTTGGCTCAAATCAGCCTTCGGGATAACAGGAAAAAGGTGGATGCCGGCACACTGGCCCCTATCGACGTGATCGATTCGGAAGCCGACATGGCGCAGCGGGAGGTCGATCTGATCGCTTCCGAGGAAACAGTCCTCAACCAGGAAAACGCCTTGCGCGCCCTGATCTCCAGTAACAGGAATTCGGAAATCTGGAACCAGGTAATTGTTCCGACTGATAAACCGGACTTTGTGGAATATAAGGTTGACGTTGATTCCGCCTTCGCCACAGCCCTTAAAAACAGGCCCGAAATGGAGCAATCGGATATCAGCTTGAGAAAAGACGATATCAATAAAAACATGCTTCTAAACAACAGGAGGTGGCAGTTCGATCTCACCGGGCAATTCGGAAGCCAGGGCACGGCGGGCCCCCAAGGCTGCCAGACAAACTTTTTAACGGGCCAATGCATCACCGACCTACAGGGCCATCCACTCCCCAGTACCCCAACGGCGCTGGTAGGGGGCATCGGAAATGCCTATAAGACTATTTTCACCGAAGGCTATTCAAACTGGTCGGTCCAATTCCAATTTACCATTCCGTTGCGGAATCGAAGTATGGATGCCCAGATTGCCCAGCAGGATATTTCGAAGCGGCAAGATCTGATGAATCGGAAGAAAACCGAGCAGGGAATCCTGATGGATATCCGCAATGCAGTGCAATCGCTTGAAACCCGCCGAAACCAGGTTAAAGCTGCCAGTGAATCCACGCGTCTCTCGGAAGAACGGCTGCAGGGAGAAGAGAAGCGCCTGGATGCCGGGCTGAGCCAAGTCTACCTGGTTCTCCAACGGCAGGATCAATTGGCCGCAGCTCAGGCTGCGGAACTAAACGCTCAGATCAATTATAAACGGGCGATCATCACTTTGCAGAAGACGATGTATACGCTGATCGATATCAACGATTTCGAGATCGCCAAAGGAATCTCAAGCAACATATCAAATCAAAAGTAAAACCCAGGATTTGGGATTGACGATTAACGATTGACGATTTGAAAATCGTCAATCGTCAATCGATTTGCCTCTCAGATTTCCAGTCAAATAAAATAGAATAGCCAAATGCAAATTGCGCTGGTTATCTATGCCGTTTTCGGGCTTGTAATCGGAAGTTTTTTGAACGTATGCATCTACCGGATCCCACTGGGCAAGTCGATTGTATTTCCAGGTTCCGCCTGCCCGCATTGCGGAAACCCGATCCGACCCTATGACAACATACCGGTCCTTTCCTATTTGCTGCTTCGCGGCAGGTGCCGCATATGTGGGAATGCTATTTCCGTTCAATATCCGCTTGTTGAATTGTTAACGGGCGCCGCCTTTTTTGCCTGCGCATGGGAATGGAATTTTACGGCCCCTGCCTTTGTTAATTCACTCCTGCTTTCGGTTCTTATCGTCCTTGTGTTTACCGACTACCATCATCAGATCCTCCCGAATGTTTTGACCCTGCCCGGAATAGCGGTGGGCATTCTCCTAAGCCCGTCCCAGCCGGTTTCGTATTATTCAGATGCCCTTTCGACCATGGCTGCCTCCTGGCTTTGGCCCGAAAATCCCCAACTGATTCTGCCTTGGGTTGGTTCCCTTCTGGGTGCCATCATCGGCGGGGGACCTCTTCTGTTTTTGGCAATTGGCTATGAGAAACTTCGGAAAAGACAAGGGCTCGGGATGGGGGATGTAAAAATGATGGCGATGGTCGGAGCCTTCCTGGGTTGCCGCATTGCATTTCTTACCATACTTGCAGGCTCTTTTTTGGGCTCTATTGTCGGGGTTTTTCTCATACTCTTTCGCCACAAGAATCTCCAAACCAAGCTGGCCTTTGGTGTATTTCTGGGCATAGGCGCAGCCGTCTGCCTTTTTTATGGTCTGTCGGTCTGGGACTGGTACTTCAGATTTCCTCGCTGATTTTTTCGCTCAAAGCTGCGTTCGCTCATTAGATAGCTGTGACAAACGGGAGCGCTTCGGAAGGTTCCAGCCTTGTTGAATTGATGGTCGTTCTAATGTGTGCTGCCGTTCTGATTTCCGCAGCGGCCCCGAACCTCACCAGCCTGCAGCGGGAGTGGACGTTGTGGGGGAGCGCCCGGACTTTGGAGGCATCGCTGCAGTGGGGAAGGATGCACGCAATTTCCTCCAATACTCCAATACTCTTCGCGGTTGATAACGGCGGGCAAAAGTTCTATTGGGTGGATCCTGACAGTGGAGACGTTTATACAGGGTCCAAGCGGAGTCTTCCCACCGGGTTTCGCATAGTCTCTTTCCCAAAACGTCCGCTTCGCTTTTATCAGCACGGGAATGCTGCACCTGCCGGAACCTATACCATTGCAGGGACCTCGGGATCTTATTCCGTAGTTGTGAGTCCGGGGGGAAGGATTCGCATACAGAAAAACTGATTCCAGATTCCAAATTCCAAACTAAAAAGAATCCCTCAAATCTGGAATCTGGAATTTGAAATTATCCCCGATTACGAAATTGGAAATGACGCAACAAAAAGCGCCGAAGGCGCGACGCAGCGCTACAATCGAATTTGAGGGCAGATAGCGCGGCACAAAAAGCAACTTCGGGGATGTTTGATTTTCGCAGGGCAATCCCCTGAAAACAAACGAGAACGATCAAAGCTGGAAAACATCAATTTCGGAATCGAGGATTATAGCTTGTTCGTGAGATCGATGAGTCGGGAAAGGCAGGACATTGCATTGCCGGATCGGATCGATTCCCGGGCGAGTTCAATTCCTTCGCGCAACCCTGTGGCCTTGCCGCCAACGACCAGGCCGGCCGCGGCATTTAAAAGTACGACATCCCCGCGGGTGCCACCCTGATTGGATAGGATGTTGCATATGATTTCAGCGTTTTGTCGGGCATCCCCCCCCTGAATTTCGCTTATAGGAGCGCGGGAAATTCCGAAGTCTTCGGGAGTCACATAGTACGTTCGTACGTCCCCGTCCCGCACTTCGGAGATTTTGCTTTCACCGCTGATTGTAATTTCGTCAAGTCCGTCGGAGCCATGGACAACAAAAGCTTTTTCGGTCCCCAATTCGCAAAGGACCTGGGCCATGATCTCGGTGAGATCTTCGTTATAAACACCGAGCACTTGAGCCGTAGCCCGGGCAGGATTGCAGATAGGTCCGAGGAGATTGAAGACGGTGCGGATCTTCATTTCGCGTCGTGCAAGAACGACATAACGCATCGCCTCGTGCAAAAGAGGAGCGTACAGGAACCCGATCCCTACCTCGTCAATGCACCTTGCAACAGCCTCCGCCGGCAAATCAAGCCGTATTCCCAATGCTTCCACGACATCCGCACTCCCACAAATACTCGAGACGCTACGGTTGCCGTGCTTGGCCACGCGGATGCCTGCCCCGGCGACAACAAAGGCGGTGGCGGTCGAAATATTGAAGGTTCCGGTCGCGTCTCCACCGGTTCCACAGGTGTCGACCAGCATCTCTCGATCCGTTCCGGAAAAAGACGCAGCTACGATTCTCTGCGGCCGGACGGGAGAAGCCTTTTCGCGGATTACCTTGGCGAAGCCGATCAGCTCTTCAACCGTCTCGCACTTCATTCGGAGGGCAGTCAGAAACGCCGCAATCTGAGCATCCGTAGCGTTGCCGGTCATGATTTCATTCATAACCGATTCCGCTTCGGAACGGCTGAGGTGTTGGCCTTCGACCACTCGCCGGATGGCGTCAACAATATGCATTTTTTGAGTATATACAGATCATTGCGGAATATAAAACAAAAGCAGCGAACTTAACCGCGGATTTTCTCGGATCTTGTAACGGCCGACACACTATCCGTGCTAATCCGCGGTTTCTTTTCTGTCGATTAAATGAGGGGGTGGTGCAGCTTATGCGGGGATTCACTTTGATTGAAATGATGCTGGCCCTTGTGGTTCTCACTTTTGGGCTGCTTATCGCAGGCCAGATGCTTTTTGTTTCCGCATCGTCGGGCTCGCTCGCGCGTTCAAAGGGAACCGCAGCAATCATCGCGCAGCACAAGCTCGAATCGCTTGCAAGCCTCTACCAGCAGGATCCCTCGACCGCAGATCTTGCCTTCGGCAATCATGGCCCGGAACAGACCGAGATCAAAAATCCGGCCAACGGAACCATCCTGAATCGAAACAATATCACGTGGAACGTGAGTGCAGTCCCCGATCCGCGGGGTATTCTTCCTGGTTCCAGACTTGTGACCGTAACGGTTACCCCGGCGTTGTCCGGCGGAGGTGAAAACAGCAAACCGGGTCTGAACAAAATCCTCAACGTCACCACCATTTTCAGTCCGAGAACGCGATGAGAGAAATGATCTCCAAACAAACCAGATCCGCGCCGGCCGGCATTTGGAGAATCCCCCAGGCAGGCTTCAGCCTGGTGGAGCTCCTGATCGCTACGTTCATCACGCTTGTCGCTGCTGCATCCATATATGGAGTACTTGCCGAAATCCAACAAAGTGTCAGCTTTCAGACCGAGGCGCAATCGGTTCTCGACAACACGCGGCTCGCGCTCCAGACAACGGGCCGATATATTCGGCAGGCGGGAAATGATCCACGCGACATCGGGCTGACCGGAATAACGATCATCAGTCCAACAGAAGTGCGGATCCAATCGGACCTCACAGGATCGGCTGGCCCTGGAAATCCGGACAAAGGAGATCCGGATGGAGACACGAACGATTCGGCCGAAGATGTCACCATTCGCTATAACGGCAGTACAAGATCGCTGGAGATCATCCCTGAGGGCGGTCCCGCACAGGTCGTTGCAGGGTATATTTCCGGTCTTTCTTTTCAGTACTACGATGCCGATGGCAAGCCCACATCAAGCGGAAATGCCGTACGCAAGATAAATGTCACGGTTTCAGGCGCCAGCTTATTGCCAGATCCCCGGACGCATCAGATTTTCGGGGTGCAACTAAGCAGCGATTTCCAGGTGGCAACCTGACCGAAAAGGTTAAACAAGATGATTCAATGGGCGATGAATAAAAAGTATAATTAAGTTCAATCCTCACCAGGAGGATGAAAAAGAGGCGCCATCATGAAAAAAACCGCCATGCTCATTCAGACGGCTCTCTTTATCGCGCTTTCTTCGGCTGCCTACTCACAATCACTGGCCGATCTCGCGGATAAAGAAAAGGAACGCCGGCAAGAGGTCACCAACGACAAGGTAATTACAGACGAAGAGGTGGCTAAATATCGAAGTGAGCCCTTAACGAATCCTTCGGATCGACCGGAGGCTAAACCGGATTCAGGCCAAAAAGCTGCAGAACCCCATGAAACCTCCAAATCCGAAAAGACGGAGTCTGACGAGCCCGTGGATTTCCAGGGAAGGCCCGAAAGCTATTGGCGCCAGACCATGGCAGATGCCCGCCAGAAAGCGAAGGACCTGGAGAACCAGGCAAATGTGATCGTTTTGAAGATAGCCGATCTGCAAAACCAGTTTTATAGAGAAGATGACGGATTCAAGCGCGAAGGGATTCAAAGAGAGATTCAAAAAAGCTTTTACGAGCAGGACAAAAACAAGGAAGAATTAGCCAAGGCACGGGATGCTCTGCAGGATTTGGAAAAGGAAGCCCGAAAGACCGGCGCATTGCCCGGCTGGATCATGGAAAAATGACGAATGACGAATTACGAACTGAAGAATTGAGTGCCAGGAGTGAACAAGAACCGACAACCTGCAGTCAGTTCGTAATTCGTCATTCATCATTCGTCATTTTTCATTTGGTTCCGATGACCAGCACGGCGATTCCGGCCGTCAGCAACCTGGCCTCCACATCGGTGAATCCGACCGACGCGACTCTCTTCTTTAGCACTTCAGCGGGCGGGAAAGATTGAACACTGGCCGGCAAATAGCCATAAGGGCCGTCAATCCCTGAAACCAGCTTGCCCAATCTGGGCAACACGCGAACGAAATACCACCGGTAGATTGCCGTCAATATCGGATTCCGGGGCATACCAAACTCCAGAAATCCCATGACGCCCCCGGGCCGCAAAACGCGCATCATCTCCCGAAGGCTTTCGTCAATATCCGCCAGGTTTCTCAGAACGAACGCCGACACCACGATGTCAAAAAAGTTATCGGCAAAGGGAAGCTTGAGCGCATCCGCTCCCACCAGGAATATCCGGTTCCCGCCATTTCGGGCTGTTTTTTTTGCAGCAACGCTCAGCATCGGGTGGCAGAAATCACAGCCGAATACAGGCCCCAGTGCGGAGAAAGAGATTGAAAGATCTGCAGTGCCGCAGCCGACATCCAGAATTCTGGGTTTTGGAACCCGGATCCTTTTGGCCACTTCCTTTACGCAGGTTCGTCTCCAGCGGCGGTCGATGTTTGCCGAAAGAAAGTGATTCAGGAAATCATACCTGCCCGCGATTGCTCCGAACATCTCGCGAACCGTGCGTGACTTTTCGTTCTCTCTCATCCGGAATGCCTCTACGCCTGCGCGCCTCCGCGTGACCTGTTTTCAGTCAGAAACTTTCCGAGGAATTGTCGAAGCGAAGCCGGTTCAATGCCGTCACGAATCTCGGCTTCGCCGAGGCGGCGAAGAAGCACCATACGAATATCTCCCGCACGGAATTTCTTGTCGCGGGCAAGCGAATTCCACAGCTTGTCAACCGCAATTCCTTTCAGAGATGGGAGGCAGCCCACTCGACCTATGAGTCGGATCAGTCTTGCAATCTCCTCCGCTTGCAGCAAGCCCAATTCCCTGCCGTACTCGAGAGCTGCAATCATCCCCCAGCCGACGGCCTCTCCATGCTTGAATCTCCGATAGTCCGTTTCCGTTTCGAGAGCATGGCCGACCGTGTGTCCATAGTTCAAGACCATGCGGATTCCGCTCTCTCTTTCGTCCGATGCGACAACGTCGGCTTTGATCTTTGCCGTGTTCACAACGATTTCTTCTATTTCCCGTGGCCGGCAACTCAGGATTTCAGGAAGTTTCCGTTCAAGATAGCTCAGCAGCGATTCGGATCGAATCGCTGCACTTTTGATCACCTCATAGAGACCCGAAGCCAATTCTCTTTTCGGCAATGTCTTCAAGACAGCAACATCAGTCAGGACAGCCGTCGGCTGGTGGAACGCACCGATCAGGTTTTTGCCTTCCTTCACGTTGATCGCCACTTTGCCTCCAACGGAGCTGTCAACCTGTGCCAGCAAGGTGGTAGGAACCATCACGTAACGGATTCCTCGCATGAACGTGGCAGCGGCAAATCCCGCGATGTCTCCGATCACCCCGCCGCCAAACGCAAGGATCCATGAGCGCCGGTCCGCATGCGCGCGAAACATGGCCTGGTAGATTTTCAACAGGGTGGAATGATCTTTGAACCGCTCTCCATCCCCGATGCGGATTAAGGAGATGGGGCCGAATGCTTTTTTGATGGACCGCTCCAGGACCGTCCCGTGAAGTCTCCAAATTTTTGCATTGGAAACAACGATCGGAGCGGTCTTGAATCCGCTCTCCGACAACAGCTTGCCGGCCTCAGACAAGAGACCCTGGCCTGTCATGATCGGATATTTCCGCTCCGCTAAATCCACATAAAACTTCTTCAATTTCGCATCCCCTTCCGCATCAGCGTTTGTTTCGCCCGGTCATTGGAGATCTCCTCGTTCAGCGGCGCTGAGCGAAGCTCCAAATACTGGTTCATCAGAAACTGGAGTATTTTGTCCAGACTCTTGCGGCGGTTTTCAAACGGTTCTTTTTTCAGTGCGTGCTCGACTTCGCGGATGCTCTCAGTGCAGAAGAGATCGGAGTAGTCCGCGTATATGGTTACCGTTTCGAGCTTCTCTTTGAAGCCGGAACAGTATCGATACAGCTCCCGCTGAAGGTTCTGCTCGAACTCTTCGATGCGGGTTCGGTAGGATTCGATCTGCATCAGCGGGAGATGCCCTGGAGCGGGCTGCTGGCGGAAGCATAAAGCTTTTTCGGGATGCGACCGGCCTTGTAAGCGATTCTCCCTGCCTGCACCGCCAGATTCATTGCCTCGGCCATTGCACCGGCATCTTGGGCTCCGGCAATTCCGGTATTCATCAGCACTGCGTCGCACCCCAATTCCATTGCTATCGCAGCATCCGAAGCGGTCCCCACGCCCGCATCGACGATCACCGGCACGGAGATACTCTCCAGAATGATACGGATATTCGCCGGATTCTGAATGCCCATACCCGAGCCGATGGGCGCCCCCAACGGCATCACTGCCGCCGCCCCCGCGTCCTGCAGTTTGCGAGCCATGATGGGATCATCGTTCGTATATGGGAGGACAACGAATCCGTCTTTGACCAGCGTCCGGGTAGCCGAAAGCAGAGCTTCGGTATCAGGAAAAAGCGTTTTCTCGTTTCCGATTACTTCAAGTTTCACCCAGTTGGAGAGTCCGGCCTCACGCCCGAGACAGGCAGTGCGAATGGCATCCTCGGCCGTGTAGCAACCCGCCGTGTTGGGCAGCAGAGTGAAGCGGCTGGTATCGATGTAGTCGAGAAGCGATTCCGTGGAGCGATCCAGATTAATGCGCCTCACAGCGACAGTCACGATCTCCGCTCCGGATTTTTCCAGCGCTTCCTTCATCAGGGTGAAAGTTGCATATTTCCCGGTCCCTACCAATAGACGAGAGCGGAACGAGCGCCCTCCCAAAGTCAATGCATCTTCTGATAACGAGTATGTCATGAACGGCTCCGATTATCCGCCTCCAACGAACTGCACGATTTCGACCCGGTCCAGGTTTGAGATCGGGGTTTGCTCCCATTCTCCCCTGCGGATGATCTTTCGATTTACTTCAACGGCTACGTGGCTTCCGCTGATCCCGAGGGTTTCGAGGAGCGCCCGCACATTCGGCACCGGAGTAATTTCCCGGGTTTCACCATTGATCTCGATCGTTATTGTTTCCATCGAACTGACATCATACGCACCCGGTTCGATGTAAATCAAGTATCCCAAAAAACGTCACGGATTCCACGGATTTTAATCTGTGAAATCCGTGGAATCCGTGGCTTGCTTTTGTTTTTCCTGCGATAATGAAAGGGATGAATGAAGTTGAAACGTTGAAAAACAGGTTGCAAGGAATTTATTCCGAAACGACCGTTGATCACATAGTACAGCCGCGAAACACCCAGGACATCCCAAACCCGGATGGCTTTGCCACATCCCAGAGCGGCTGCAATGAAGTTATGAAGATCTGGCTAAAGGTCAGAGATGACATAGTGGTCGATTCCGGTTTTTGGACGAATGGGTGTGCCGCTACCATCGCGTGCGGCAGCATGGGAACGGAACTGGTCAAAGGCAAATCGATTGCGGAAGCGCTGGCGGTGACCGCCGAGGATATCGCGCGAGCGCTTGTGGATTTGCCTGAAGGGAATTTTCATTGTGCGGAACTGGCTGCCGGAACTCTTAGAATTGCGCTGAAAGACTGTCTATCCACCCGACAGCAGCCTTGGAAGAAACTGTATCGCAAGTAAACGGACCCGCTCATCATGTTCGAACGCGAACTCCAGAAGGCACTCGAAATCACACGGAAAGCCGGGAAACTGGCCTTGGAATACTTTGATATGACAACCCCGGCCGAGGAAAAAGAGGATTCATCCCCTGTCACCATTGCCGATCGCCAGTGTGAACAGCTGATCGCACGGCTGATTCAGGAATACTTCCCCGATGACGGAATCCTTGGCGAAGAAGGGAGTCTGGTATCTTCCCGGTCCGGCCGACGCTGGCTCATAGACCCGATTGACGGCACCAGGGATTTTGTCCGCCGGAATTTTTTCTGGTCTGTCCAACTTTCCATGCAGATTGGAAACCGGGTTGTCCTGGGTTTGATCTATTGCCCCTGCACTGACGAGATGCTGTTCGCTGCCGATGAGCACGGCTGTTTCTGGAACGACACGAGGGTTTCGGCATCCAACATAAACCGCCTGGACAAATCCATTCTTATGGTAAGCGGTTTCAAATCGGCATGGAATTCCTGGCCGCCTCAAGCCGTCCGCTCTTTGACCGAAAACTGCTGGACAGTGCGATGCTATGGCGGATGCTATGACGTCATGATGCTGGCCCGGGGGAAAGCGGATATCTGGCTTAGCGGAAGCGGAATGGAGTGGGACTACGCGCCCGCTCAGGTGGTCGCAAGAGAATGCGGCGCCTGTTTTCTGACCCGGTCGGGGACTGATCGGATCGATGCCCGGCATTGCGTGCTCTGCGCGCCGGGGATCGAGAAAGAGGTTCGCAGAATCCTCCAGATTTCAGATTAACGGATTACTGGGGACACTCCCCTGTTGCCCAGACACACTGCATTGAATTCCCGAAGCATCCACGGTATACGTATAGCATTCATAAACGGCGAGGGGAAAATGAGTGCGATCCAGCTTTACAAAGAGCATCCCGATACATACGAGCGCGAGATTGTCGGCACTCTCACGGAAGGTCAGTTGGATTTCCTGATGGAAAACCTCGAAGAGGAATTCGAGGAAGATGAGGAATATTTTTTAGACTCCGACACGGTTGGTTATCTCAAGGAGCAGGGAGCCGACGGCAAACTCGTCGACATTCTGGAAAAGGCGCTGGCCGGAACTCAGGATGGCGTTGATATTTTTTATGTCCTCGGCTAGCTGCATTTCTCACAGGGTTTCGTAGCGAGGCTGCGCAGACGGGCGTGGATACAAGGCGCGCGACTGAGGGCCCCGCAGACGTACTCGATAATACGTCGAGGAGCCCGACGGAGCGCAACGCAGTAGACATGCCTGGATGTGCCGCCGCAGTAGAAAGCCCGCGAGAAATACGGGCCTGATCTATCGGCGCAACAAATCGATCGGATACTCGCTGACCTGAGGCCGGAAGGATGCAGCCCATCTGCCGGGAATTGCTTGCGCGCAGGAAGGACAGCAGCCCTGAGGCGTCAGCTTATAACTCAGGATTCTAAATCCGCGCCGCTCAATAAGAAGCTCGTCACATTTTGGGCAGTACGTATTTTCCCATTCTCCTGCTCTCCCCGGCAGATTTCCGGCGTAGACATACCTTAATCCGCTACTTTTCCCGATCTCCACCGCGTTTAAAAGACCGCCGGGGCTGGTATCTTCCGGGTCCGTCATTTTGTAATCCTTATGAAATGCAGTGACATGCCATGGAATCTCGGCGGACACGCTGCAAATAAATTCAGTCAGGTCCGTCAATTCTTCCCGCGAATCATTAAAACCGGGCACAAGCAGAGTGACGATTTCCAGCCAGATCCCCATTTGAAAGAGACGGCGAATCGTGTCCAGAATCGGCTGGAGACGTCCTCCCAATTTTCGGTACTGCCGATCGTTAAAACTCTTCAAGTCCACTTTATACAAATCCAGCCAGGGCTGGAGGTATTCCAAAACTTCGGGAGTGGCGTTTCCGTTTGAAACATAGGCGGTCATCAATCCGGCGGCTTTGGCTTCCTTGAACACCGCCACTCCCCATTCACTGGTAATCAACGGTTCGTTATAGGTGCTGACAACGATCTCCGCGCCCTGGGCGCAAGCCTCTTCTACAAGTTCCCTTGGAGTGGTCCGTAAAACCGGAGTGATCGACCTGGGGTCCCGGAGGGCTTGAGATGTCACCCAGTTTTGACAGAAGCCGCAGTGAAGATCACAGCCCAGCATCCCGAAACTATAGGCCAGCGCGCCCGGACGCGCATGGAAAAAGGGCTTTTTTTCAACCGGATCGCATTGTGCCCCGGCAACGTATCCAAAGGGAACCCGCAGCGTTCCGCCGCTGTTGAAGCGCACCTTACAGACACCCGGAGCGCCATCCGGAATAGGACAGCGATGTCCGCAGGCAACGCAGCGCACGCGTCCCCCATCAAGCTTTTCATACAACTCTCCGGGCACAGTATAGGTCCCGAGCACTTCCGCTAATTTAGCCATATCGCTTAAATAAAATGGTAGCGCACTTCCCCGCTCAAATACAGTCGCAGGAAAGCTCCGCGCCGCAGCCAAACCGGAATCAATTGGCCGGGAGTTCCCGACCTGCGTAGGGGCGACGGCCGGTGGCGGCCAAGGCCTGTTGAAGGCTCACATGCCTTTTCGTTCCTTCCGGCGAGTTACTCCCAGAAACGTCAGAGACAAAACAAGAGTGGCCAGTGAACCGGCACATCCCAAATTAAAATACCTGGGCCGAAATCGCAGCTCGACTTTGTGCGTGCCTCCTGAAATCTGAATTCCGCGAAAGATTCCGTCCACCCTGCAGACCTCCATGGGATTCCCGTCAACGGTGGCTTCCCATCCTGGATAATAAACTTCGTTCAGAAGCAAGAACCCCTCATGCGAAACCGTTGCCGCTAGCGAGATGCGGTTGGCCGCATAGGCGAAATCACGGAATGCAAAAGATTCGGGCTTGGCGGGAGCTGTCTCGGGAAGCCGCACTAGCCACACAGAATAGAGATCCACCGGTGTTTTGCGATTTAAAGTCAGGGTGATCAGGTTTGTGCCCGGCTCGAGAGCGAATTCGCCCAACTCCGCCGTGCGCTGGCCGGCGCAACTGTAACTTGAGGTTCGCGGCAGAAGCACCGCTGGCATCGATTGAAGAGTTCCGCCATTCTCTACTGACAACCCAACAGAAGCAGCCGTACTGGGATCGGCGGATGCGTATCGAAGGAGAAGCGTGTAGCGTCCCGGTCGATCCGGACCAGTGACGCGGAACCGTACCCAACTCCCGTCTCCATTCCAGTCCCGGAAGTACTTCTGTGGTTGAGCACAGGCTTCGTCGGTTGCCACTCGACCGCCCGAGGCAGCATCTATTTGGTTGGGGAGAAGATGTGTCGCAGAAATCTGTTCGGTTAAATGTGCCGCTTCCTCCGGAACATCTCTGCGATCGATCAGCAGCGTCTTTCGGGCTTCGAACCAGCGTGATTTCATCAGGGCCGTCGCCAGTTCTTTGTCTGGGACCGCGTAAGCCCGTGGGAAAAACCATGCACGCGAGAGATAATCCTTGTTCTCGAACACCGACCACCAATTAGAATCCGTCAAGACACGCCTGAGTTTGCCGGATTTCATCCACGAACCGCCGATTGCTTCTCCCGCGGAGACGAGATACTTCGTGCCGAGCAGATCCAGCATTGGAGATGCCAGTTCGTGATCCCCGATTCCTGAAGGGGATGTGTATGAGGCACACTGGATGAATTCCTTAAAATAGTTTTCATAGGATTCCAAAGTGAAGGGATTCCATCCGGAAATTGAAGGTATCCGCCAGATGTTCCACCCATTAGCGTTCAAAATAGTCTCGGCCAAAGCGAAAGTACGGAAATCCTGGTTAGGATCTGAGCGCAAGAAAGAGATCAGCCCAGGGCTGCCGACGGCCAAGTCGTGCGTGGCATAAATCTCCGGATTTTGATGCGAGCAGTTGAAGATCTGGTTCATGTTGTAGTGGATGACCTGGAACAAAATCAACACTGAAACGGTTCCCAGAGCTATTCTTCGTCCGATCCAATTTCGTAAATATGCGACAACAGCCAAAAAGAACAAGCCAAGTACGGCAAGCATGCCGTACCAGCCGTGAACCGAGGCACCAAGATGCAGGATCACTCCCAGTATTGACCCGCAGACCAGCAATGCCCCCAAGACCCATGGAAGAAATCTCTTAACAGGAGTCCACAGATCTTCCCTAAAAAGCGCGTGCGCTCCCAGTGCCGCCATCAAACAAAGCAGAAAAAATGCCGGATCAAAAAGCATTCCAGGATTACGGAAGCGGTTCAACAAAGGGATCGCATAAAGGACTTTGCCGAAAGGGCCATGCCAACCCAGGGACAGAAATATAAGCGCGCTCAGCGTGCCTATGTAGAAGAAATTGCGCCTGCGCAGCGTTTCCAATATTCCCAACAGCGCCAGCAGCAGGCCCGGCACCGTGATGAAGACGTAGAAAAGGCTCAAATCATACGGGCCTCGGGGGACTCCATTTATTCCGCCAAAAAAATTGGGCAAAAAAAGAGTCAAAAGATATGAAGGCTCATTGCCGGAAGTAATATCCCAGTAAGTCAAACGATTGCGGACCGATTGAAATCCCAGATCGATGCTCGGCAAAACTTGAATAAGGGCAATACCGACTCCGATACCAGCAATCACCAGGAGCTGCAGAATCCAGCGGGGCCATAGCTTCGAACGAAGAGGACCAAACAGCGCGTGCCAGGCGAAGTAAAGAAACAAAATCAGCCCCATGTAGGTGGAGTGTTGCCAGTGGCCTACGAGGAGCTGAAGACCGAAAAGCAGGCCGGATACAATCGTCCATGAGGGCTTGCCATTGAATAGCGCCCGGCGTGCCACCAGAAAAATGAGGGGATACCAGGCCATTGAATCAACGATTGCCATGTGCTCTGTGTGCGCGACCATAGAACCGCTCGACATGAACAGCAGACCGGCTATCAAAGACGGAACCACTTTGCCCGTCACATCTCTGGCGAGGAAATACATAAATACTCCAGCCAGGAAGAAATGAAAGATAAGCTGAATTTCCACTAGCCTGTACGGCAGTGAAGAGAACGGATGCAATGCGATAAGCAACCAGTTGATAGGATAGAAAATTTGCGCTTCCATGTCGCCGATTATGGGATAGCCCGACATTACGAACGGATTCCATAGCGGCAGATGAAAGTGCCTCAATTCCTCATGCACAAAATTAAGATATGGATAGAAAAAGTCCGCAGCGTCCCAAGGGAACATGAATCGGTTAGTGAAGAGCACTTTCCAGTAAAAGATGATTGCGAAAACAGCGAACAAGGCGGGAATAGCTGACCACCTGCCAAAATTCCGAAAAACCTTATACCGCACTCTCAAATTTACTCCTGCGATACTGCTGCCTTGAATTTCCATTCTGTGGTCACGGTCAGATGCCAGTCAAGGTTAAATTCACCGGGAAGCCGGTGTCGTTCGTTTGGCAGTAAGTCAACTGCAAGGCAGGATCGGATTTGGGTTTTTCGACAGGAAAATGCTGACAGATTTCGATTGGCGCCGGCCCTCGCTGCAGCCTGGATCAGCATTATGGCGCGATTTTTCAATTGAATGCAGACTGGAGCACGATTAGACTGTGCGCGTTGCGGGCACTAAAATCCAGGACTTTCGCATTGAGTTTGCGAAATGCCGTTTAGATCCACTGCTGTCCCATTAACTTTTGAGTATTGTCCCTGAATTCTTTTTTTTTCAGGATGTTATAACAACAAATGGGTGTAATCGATTTCAATTTTTTTTAAACTCATTCGGACACGATCAGCCT
>Ga0187874_10000130_pt1 | contig 99976 bp, 89 predicted proteins | sample June2016WEW_16_1_3_FD_132993 | JGI IMG/M metagenome (GOLD analysis project Ga0187874, IMG submission 132993) | Peatland microbial communities from SPRUCE experiment site at the Marcell Experimental Forest, Minnesota, USA - June2016WEW_16_150 | ecosystem: Environmental > Terrestrial > Soil >... | reverse complement strand
GGTTGACGTTCATTGGGTTCTCCTGTTTGAAGTTTCTGAGCCGGCTGTTCAGAGCCGGTCTCGGCATTGTACCCTTCAGGAGAACCCTTCGCCATTTCAGCCCTTATACATTCAAACAGACGCATTTACGCTTCCGCGCCAGATTCCAAAACCTTACCGCGCCAGCGCCTCTAACACCGCCCCGCGATTCTTGGCGATTACTGCGAGGTAGGCACGGGTCGTTGCATCCGGTTTTCTGCGGCCTTGTTCCCATTCCTGAAGCGTCCGTGGGTTGATGCAAAAGGCGCGCGCGAACTCCGCCTGGGACATCCCCGCCTTCGCTCGGATGCGCTTCACATCGACTTCCTCCGGCAGTAAGATCCGTCTGGTAGGAAGTACCTTCTCTCCCTTCACGTGAGCGAGGATTTCCCTGGCGCTTTCTTCCAGCGCCAGCCCCAACCTGGTTCGTCGCTTGGCTCCAGCCTTCTGAATGCGTACGCTCATTATCAGTGCCCTCCTTTCGCTGCTCTCTTGATCTGTGCCGCAAGTTTCGCAAGCACGTTCTGATCGGCTGCCGAAAGTGTCTGCTTTCGCGACTTGGCGTATGCTGCGGCCATGTAGACGCACCCCGGCCCGGCCAGAAAGAAGTAGATCACCCGCACTCCACCGCTCTTCCCCCTGCCGAGTTGAGCCCATCGGGCTTTGCGAAAGCCGCCGGTGCCAGGGATGACGGGATGATCTTCCGGCGCGCAGGCGATGAAGAACTCCATGGCCATCCGCTCTTCCTCATTCAGGAGCGCCGAGACCTGGGACTCGTATGCCGACAGACTCACGATTTCGGCGATCACTCCTATCACTATACGGCATTGACGTATAATGAGTCAAGCGGCTCTATTGCCAGATGTTGATGCCTCTGAACCCTCGATTTCAACTTTCTTCTCCCGCAGAATCAATAAGGTATAGCGAATTCATTGCTCCAGGCGTCTGCTACCCTCTAACCAGGAGGAGCGTTTGTGAACCCGGAACCCCTGAGCGCGCCTCGAACCATCGTTTCTCCGCGATTACCTTTCACCATGCCCACGCACCAACTCATCCCGCCGGCCATCTGCACCCGTTCACACGAAAGATTGCGAAACGAACCCAATTTCACCGGCCGATCCCGCAACACGCCGGCAAACATCATTTACGAAACGAAGCCAATTCCGTCCGATCGGCACCGCCGTCCGCTGACCCTCCACACCCGCCAACACGAAATTACCAAACGAACCCAATTTCGCCCGCAACCGATTGCAAACAAAACCTATCTGCCTCCCCAGGCGAGCCCGATTCCATCCCCATCCTACAGCCATGCCACCCCGCCATCGCCAAGCCCTTTTGCGCCACTTGTTATACTGGCATTTCCCATGCTCAGAGTCCGTTTCGCGCCTTGCCCCACTGGTTTCTCGCACATCGGCAGCGAAGCGCTCGGCCGCGAAACCTGCCTGCGCCGCATTGGACAGGCCATCGGAAAGTTGAAAACGTCATGAATCCGCCGAATCCCCCCGCGCCGTCTTCGCCCTCGGCCGGCCCCTCCAATTTCGTCCGCGACATCATCCTGGAGGACCTGAAGACCAGTAAGTTTCAAGGCCGCGTCCATACCCGCTTCCCTCCCGAGCCGAACGGTTACCTGCACATCGGCCACGCCAAGTCCATCTGCCTGAACTTCGGCCTGGCCGCCGAGTTCGGCGGCAAGACCAACCTGCGCTTCGACGACACCAACCCCGAAAAGGAGGAGACCGAGTACGTCGATTCCATCATGGAGAACGTCAGGTGGCTGGGCTTCGATTGGGAAGACCGGCTCTTCTACGCGTCCGACTATTTCGGCCAGTTGTACCAGTGGGCCGTCGATCTGATCCGCAAGGGCAAGGCCTACGTCTGCGATCTGACAGCGGACGAGGTGCGCCAATACCGCGGCAACCTGACCGAGGCCGGCAAGCCCAGCCCCTACCGCGATCGCACCGTCGAAGAAAACCTCGACCTGTTCGAGCGCATGAAGAACGGCGAGTTTCCAGATGGATCGCGCACCCTGCGCGCCAAAATCGACATGGCATCGCCCAACCTGAACATGCGCGATCCCGTGGTGTACCGCATCCTGCACGCCGATCACCACCGCACCGGCAGCACGTGGTGCATCTACCCCATGTACGACTTCGCGCACGGCGAATCCGACTCCATCGAAAAAATCACCCACTCCATCTGCACCCTGGAGTTCGAAGACCACCGCCCGCTCTACGATTGGTACGTCGAACAGTTGGGAATTTATCATCCCCAGCAGATCGAATTTGACCGCCTCAACCTCACCTACACGCTATTGAGCAAACGGAAACTGTTGACGCTGGTGCAGAACGGTCACGTGCGCGGCTGGGACGATCCGCGCATGCCCACGCTTTCCGGCATCCGCCGGCGCGGTTACACGCCGGAAGCCATCCGCAATTTCTGCAAAGCCATCGGCGTCTCCAAGACCAACGGCTCGATCGAGCTCGGCCTGCTCGAACACCACGTGCGCGAAGACCTCAACCGCCGCTCGCCGCGCGTCATGGCCGTGCTTCGCCCGCTCCGCCTGGTGATCGACAACTATCCCGAAGGCCAGGTGGAAGAGATGGAGGCCGTCAACAACCCCGAAGACGCGTCCGCCGGCGCCCGCCGCGTGCCGTTTTCGCGCGTCCTCTACATTGAGCAGGACGACTTTCGCGAAGATCCGCCCAAGCAGTATTACCGCTTGTCGCCCGGCCGCGAAGTGCGCCTGCGCTATGGCTACTTCGTCACCTGCACCCACGCCGTCAAGAACTCGGCCGGCGAAGTGGTGGAGATCCATTGCACCTACGACCCGGCCACGCGCGGCGGCAACGCGCCCGACGGCCGCAAGGTGAAGTCCACCATTCACTGGGTCTCCGCCGCCCACGCCATCGGCGCCGAAGTGCGCCTCTACGACAACCTCTTCATCAAGGAAGACCCCAACCTGACCGATGAAGGCCGGGATTTCATCGCCAATCTGAATCCCCATTCGCTTGAAGTGGTGGTGGGAGCCAAGCTCGAACCCTCGCTCGCGGGCGCTGTCGCCGGCAACCGGTACCAGTTCGAGCGCCTCGGTTACTTTGCGGTGGACTCCGATTCCAGCGCCGCCCGCCTGGTCTTCAACCGCACCGTTGGGCTGAAGGACGCCTGGGCGAAAATCGAGAAGCGGAGCAAATGATCATCCTCGGAATCGGTGGAATCCTGGGCGATGCCTCGAGCGCCGTCCTCAAGGACGGCGAGCTGGTGGCCGCCATCGAGGAATCCAAGCTCGCGCGCGGCGCCCACACCGGCAGCCGCGGCGAACTGCCGGAACACGCCATTGCTACCTGTCTCGAACTCGCCGCCGCACGGCCCGAGCAGGTGGACGCCGTGGCCGTGGTGCGGCCCATTCCCGAATCCGATTTCCATTTGAAGCTCCGCGCGCGCTTCCCGCAAAGCCGCATCGTGGTCCTGGAACACCACCTGGCGCACGCCGCCTCGGCCTACTACGCTTCGCCCTTCGACGAAGCCACGGTTCTGACGCTCGACCGCGGCGGCGACTTCCGCTGCGGATCGCGATGGCAGGCCCGCGGACCGCACATGACCCTCGAGCACGAGCAATACTCGCCCGATTCGCTCGGCGATCTCTACGGCCGCGTCACCGAACTGCTGGGCCTCGAAGCCAACCAAGAGGAACACAAGGTGCAGTGGCTCTCGGTGTCCGGCGACGATCGCTATGGCAACCTCTTCCTCGAAATCCTCCGCCTTTCCGACGCCGGCCCGCGCCTCGACCGTTCCTTCCTGTCCACCGACCGCCTGCGCAACGGCGGCTTCGGCCCGCGCTTCTATGAGCGCATCGGATTGAAGGACGGCCAGCCGGTTCCCGACGAGCTGTGCAGGCACCTCGCGGCCGGCATCCAGCAGGCCGTGGAAGCCGCCGCCATCCGCATGTGCGGTTCCGGCCGCAACCTGTGCCTGGCCGGCGGTCTCGGGCTGAATGCCCTTTTGGTCTCGGCGCTCGAGAACCGTTCGGGATACCAGAACGTCTTCGTGCAGCCGGTTTCCGGCAATGCCGGAACGGCCATCGGCGCGGTGCTCGAAACCTGGCATACGGTCTGCCGGCAGGAGCGCCGCGTCCCCTTCCACACACTGGCTTTGGGGCCGGCCTATGCCGCCGCCGAGATCAAGCAGGTGCTCGAAAACTGCAAGCTGCGCTTCCGCTACCTGCTCACCACCGAAGAGGTGGTCTCGACCGCCGTCGAGCAGTTGAGCGACAACAAGATCGTCGCCTGGATGCACGGCCGCATGGAGTTCGGCGCCCGCGCACTCGGCAACCGCAGCATTCTGGCTTCGCCGCTCGACCCCTATTCCACCGAAAACCTCAACATCTTCATCAAGCATCGCGAGCCGTTCCGCAAGTTCGCGGCCTCCGTGCCGGCGGAGCTGTGTTCTGAATATTTCGAGGTGGGCTCCAATGCGCGCTATCTTTCCACGGTGGGCCGCGTGCGGCCGGAGCATCGCGACCGCTTCGCCTCCGCCATCCTGGCCGGCGATATGGTCCGCGTGCACGCCGTCGATCGCGGCGAGAACCCGCTCTACTGGAAGCTGCTGCACGCCGCCGGCAAAGTTTCCGGACTGCCGGTGCTCTACAACACCTCGTTCAACTTGTTCGGCGAACCCCTGGTCTGCACGCCCCGCGACGCTGTGCGCAGTTTCTACTCTTCAGGGATTGATGCCATGTTCGTGGGTAATTTCTTCCTGCAGAAGTAAGTCGCCCCGGCCTGGAAGGTTGATCTGGTCGTGTACCGGGCCGACGCGTTTCACCAGCGCGGCGCGCCAGTCCGATTCGAGTTTGGAGAGATTCTTGCCGTAGACCTTCTTGAGTCCTTTGCTGCCCTTCGTCCAGGCGATCTGCAGGTACTCCACGCCATAGGTTTCGTACAGGTACTGCACGAAACCGCCGAGCTCCGGATAGGTATCGTCGGGGTAATAGATGGAGGATTCCCATGCCGGATTGACCATGAGCTTGAGCGGAATCCACTGTTTGCTCTGTAGCAGGCCCAGGCACTGCCGGTTCATCAGCGACGAATTGTTGTCCACCACATAGTTCGCCAGGCCCTCCTGCAGCCAGTGCTCGCCCGGTCCCCATAGGTTCGAGACAATCTCGTGGGTCAGCTCGTGGGCCAGGCTCAGTTCGGAGAAGGGCGCCACCACGCAGAACACGGCGTGCTGTGTGGGCCTCGAACGGCCGATCACTTCGGCCCCGATCAGTTCGTTCATGCGCGCGATGGACCCCACGAAGAAAACGTGGATCACGGGATCGTAACTGGTGGCGCCCAGCACCTTGAGGACGGAAGCGCGCCCGAGTTCGGCCACATCCTTGAGCTGCGAGAGCCGGCGCTCGGCCTCCGAATTGGCCTCGAAGTTCAGTTCGAAGTGGGGCTCGCGCTCGATCTTCCAGGAGAAGCCCGCGTGCTCGTAGTAAGGCCGCAGGTGCTCATCGATGAACGACTCCCCGGCACTGGACTGGGCCTTGAGCCAGGGCGTCAGAGCCAGGACCATCATCGACAAGGCGCAAATCGAACGAGGATACATCTACTGTACTAATTATCTCATGCGAGCCGCGGCTTGTCGCACGGCCGTGACGGAGCGTTATTCGCGGAATACGAGAATGTATTTGATGAAGCGGTGTACTTACTCATTTCGCGGCACTGTCATTTTCGGACCAGGGCGCCACGTGTACCGACGTGGTCTTCACGATGGCGCTGACCGCATCAGCGGGCTGCAACCGCATCTCCGCCACCGATTGCGCCGTGACCACGGCCACCAGCGGCATGCCGCAGTCCAGTTCCACGCGCGCCAGCGGGCCTTCCAGAATGACGGACCGCACGCGGCCCGCCAGCCGGTTGCGCGCGCTGGAGGTTGCGGCAAGATCGCGGCTGATGGCGACATCTTCGGCGCGAATGCAGGCGACCACCGGGCCGGCCTCGCCGGAATCGATCGATTGCAAACGCGCCGCGCCGATTTCCAAGGTGAGCAGGCCGTTTGCGCGCGCCGCGATGCGCCCCGGCAAGATGTTTTCGACGCCCACGCATTCGGCCACCTGGCCGTTGGCGGGATGGCGGAAGACTTCCTGCACGCGCCCGGCCTGCAGGATGCGGCCGCCCACCATCACCGCCATCCAATCGCCCAGAGCCACCGCCTCCATGCGGTCGTGCGTGACGATGATGCTGGGAACGCCGGCGGTGAGCAGCATGTCGCGCAACTGGTGGCGCGTGCGCAGCCGGGTGGCGGCGTCGAGCGCGGAAAGCGGCTCGTCGAGCAGCAGCAAGGCCGGCTCGGCGGCCAGCGCGCGCGCTAGTGCCACGCGCTGCTGCTGGCCGCCGGAAATCGAGCCGGGCAGGCGGCCCGCCAGATCGGCCAGCCCGAAGACTTTCAAGAATTCCCCGCCCTTGCCGGGACGCGCGGCGAACGTAATGTTCCGCGCGACGGTGAGGTGCGGAAAGAGCGCGTAGTCCTGAAACAGGAAACCGGCGCGCCGTTTTTGCGGCGGCAGGCAGATCGAATGGGAGGCGTCGAACCATCGCTCGCCGCGGAAGGTGATGGCGCCTTCGTCGGGGCGGTCGAGGCCCGCCAGCATCCGCAGCAGCGTGGTCTTGCCGGAGCCGGAAGGGCCGAACAGCACCGTGACCGGCGATTGATCGAACGGAATCCGCAATTGCGCGTCGAGTTCGAAGCCGGAATCGAGGCGTGCCCGGCACGCGCAGCTCAGTTCGCCGGCCATATCGCCCAGACCCGGCGCTGCAGCCCGTAGGTGGCCGCCAGCACCGCAAAGGAGATGGCCAGCAGGAACAGCGAAGTCTCGGTGGCGGCGCCGTAATCGAGCGCCTGCACCTGGTCGTAGATGGAGATGGAAACCGTTCGGGTGACGCCGGCGATATTGCCGCCCACCATGAGCACCACGCCGAATTCGCCCATGGTGTGGGCGAAACTGAGGATGGCGCCGGTGGCGATCCCGGGGGCGGCCAACGGCACGATCACGCGCCGGAAAGTGGCCGTGCGCGAAACCCCCAGGCACCAGGAAGCTTCCACCAGTTTGCGGTCGACGCCGGCGAAGGCCGCCGCCACCGGCTGCACCGTGAACGGCAGGCTGTAGAGCACCGAGGCCAGCAGCAGGCCCTGAAACGAGAACGGCAGCATGCCGCCCGTGAGCTTGGCATACAGCGCGCCCACCGGGCTGCGCGGCCCCATGGCCAGCAGCACGTAGAAACCCAGGACCGTGGGCGGCAACACCAGCGGCAGCGCCACCACGGCTTCCACCAGGAATTTCCACCGCCGCCGCGAAAAGGAGATCCAATACGCCAGCGGCACTCCGACCGTCAAAAGGATCGCGGTGGTGGAAGCCGCCAGCCGCACGCTGAGCCAGATGGCCTGCCAGTCCATATCATTTACCGGGCAACGAGAAGCCGTATCGAACCAGAAGCGCCCGTCCCGCGGGCCCCGTCAGCCAGTCGCGAAACTGGCGCGCCGCGGCGGAATTTTTCAGAATCACGCCACACTGTTCCATCTTGGGATACGTCTCCGCGGGCACCTTCCAGTATCGCCCCTGGCCGCGCGCCGCTGGAGCCGAGGCCAGCGAGAGCGCCACGATTCCCACGTCGGCGGCGCCGCTCTCGACGAACTGAAAGGCCTGCGAGATATTTTCGCTGAGCACCAGTTTCGCTTGCAGGCTATCGTAGAGGCCCATGGCCCGCAACGCGGCTTCCGCGGCGCGCCCGTAAGGCGCATGTGCCGGGTTGGCGATGGCCACGTGGCGCACCGAGGGATCGCGCAGCGCCGTGGCCGGATCAAGCGCCGATGCGGATGGCACCCAGACGACGATGCGCCCGGCGGCATAGTTGAAGACGGCGCCAACTGCCAGCCCGTCGTGGGCCAGCGTCCGCGGGTATTGCGCATCGGCCGACAGGAACAGGTCGAATGGCGCGCCGTTGCGGATTTGCGCATAGAAATTGCCGGAGGAGCCGTAGGCCACGCGCAGTTCGGTATCCGGATGCGCCTGGTGGAAGGAGCCGGACGCGTCTTCGAGCGCAAACTGCAGATCGGCGGCCGCGGCGATGGAGAGCGTGTGGCTCTGGGGCGCTCGGGCGCAGCCGGCGCAGAGCGAGCAGGCGGCCAGAATCGCCGAAGCGCCGAACTTCCGGGTCGAGATCATTTGGGCAGGACACTAGTATGTTAGCAGTGACGCGCGATGAGCCGAAGAGGCGCGGCCTGTTTGGTATAATCAATCTACACGCCCAATCCGGTGAGGTGCGAGAGCGGTTGAATCGGGCGGTCTCGAAAACCGTTGAACCTTTGCGGGTTCCGTGGGTTCGAATCCCACCCTCACCGCCAGAACAACATCCATAGCTTGCAACCAAAGCCGCGCCCCCGGCGCTGAATCCACCGCGGCCCCTTCCCCTACCCGCCCGCCGGACGCGCACCTTCCTGCCCCGATTCCCAGACCACCGGGCGTCCCTGCTTCATCCAATCGTCGACGCAGGGTTGATAGCGGTTTTCCAGAACGTTGCGCTTGATTTTGAGCGTGGGCGTGATGAAACCATTGTTGACCGTCCACGGCCCCTGGGCCACGGCCACGAAGCTTAGCTGCTCGTGCGGATCCAGTTGGGTGTTCACCAGGTTCATGAGGTCCAACAGAGTCTGCTCGACAGTCGCCCGCTCGGCCGGAAGCGCGGTAATTTTGCGCATCTCCTCGGCCAGCAGGACCACCGCGAAGGGGTGGGCCATGCCGGCGCCCATCAGACAGCAGGCGTCCACCACCGGGTGGGCAAGTAGTTGACACTCAATGTGAGTGGGCATCACGTACTTACCCTTGCTGGTTTTGAACTGCTCCTTGACCCGGCCGACGATCTTGAGTTGCCCGTCGGGATCGATGCGGGCCAGATCGCCGGTTCGGAAGAATCCGTCCTCCATGAAGGAAGCCCGAGTGCCTTCGGGGTCCTTGTAGTAGCCCAGCATGTTCATGGGGCTGCGGATGAGGAGTTCCTGATTCTCATTGACCTTAGCCTCCACGCCAGGGATGGCGCAGCCCACGTAGCCGGGGCGCAGCGAGCCGGGGGCGGGCAGGTGGGTGATCAAGGTTTCGGTCATGCCATAGCCTTCGGAAAGGTTCAGGCCGAGCTTGCGGTACCACAGCAGAATCTCGGTGGGCAGCGGGGCGGCGCCGCTGGCGGCGTTGAGGACGCTGTCCAATCCAAGCTTGCGCAGGATGCGTTTCTTGACGGAGCGGTTCAGGATGGGGATGCGCAGCAGGCGTTCGAGTTTGTGCTCGGGGATCTTGGCGAACACGCCCTGCTGGAACTTCAGCAGCAGCCGCGGCACGGAGAGGAAGATGGTGGGCCGGGCGCGAGCCAGGTCGGTGAGGAAGGTCTCGATCCCTTCGCTGAAGAAGATGCGATATCCCAGGTAGATGGCGGTTCCTTCCATGCCCGCCCGCTCCACGATGTGGGCCAGCGGCAGATAGGAGAGCACGCGTTCCTTGTCATTGAGCTTGATGAGCCCGGCGAGGACTTTGGCGTCGAAAGCCAAGGTAGCAAAGGTATGCATGACCCCTTTCGGGGTGCCGGTGGTGCCGGAGGTATAAATGATGGTGGACAGATCGTCCCCGGGGCGCGTGGGGTTGCCGGCAATGGGACGATTGGCGGTAACCAGAACTTCCCAAGTGGGCCAATCGTTGGGTTGGGCGGTGGGAAAGCGAACACAGGCTACGCCGGCGGGGATGCCGGCATCGGTGGCTTCCCGCTCGTCGGTGGCGCCGAGGAAGCAGGCTTTGGCGCCGCAATGTTCCAGAATCTGGCGGATCGATTGAGCCTTCAGCGAAGGGTAGATCGGGACAGTGACATATCCCGCCATCCAGATGGCCAGGTCGGCCATGATCCACCAGGCGCAGTTGCGGGAGAGGATGGCCACGCGGCTTCCCGGTTCCCAATCCTGCGCCTTCAGCCAGGCGGCCATCGAGCGGATCTCGGCCACGGCCTGGCCCCAGGTCCAATCGCGCACTTTGCCGCCGCCATAAGGTTGTGTGAGGAAAACAGTTTCGGGCCGCTCGCGCTCCCATTTGTAGATGCGCTGGAGCGGCAGATCGTCTGCACTCAGGATGCCCGGCATCGCTCCTCCATGGAGAACCGAAGGCTCTGCGCCACGCAAGTAATCCTTCTTGCGTTTTTATCTTACCGGTGGGTAAGATAACAGGAGCGCCGCCTCATGTCAATAGGCGGGTGCATCGTTCGTCATGCCAAGAGACGCCTCCGCATCGCCATCGCCCCGCAAGGCATTCGCCGACCGGCGGCGCGACCCAGCCACCAAGCGTGAGGCGGTGTTGAAAACCGCTGCACAACTGTTCCTCGAAAAAAGCTATGGCCGGACGTCCATGAACGACGTGGCCGACCGGCTGAACATCACCAAGCCTGCTCTTTATCATTATTTCGACAACAAGGAAGATATTCTCCTTGAGTGCTACCGCCTGGGTGTTGGGCTAATTGAGGAGATTCTCAACGAAATCGCCGATCACGGCGGAACTGGACTGCAGAAGGTGGAAGCATTTATCCACTCGTATGCCACCGTGATGACGGTCAACTTCGGACGGTGCGTGATGCGTCTGGACGAGGGCGACCTCACCAGCGACGCGCGCGCGGAGATGCGGGCCTACAAGAGAAAGATCGACCGCCGTTTGCGCGGGTTCATCCAGGAAGGGATTGAAGATGGATCGATAGCTCCGTGCGGTACGAAAATCGCCGCATTTTCCATCGCGGGCGCGCTGAACTGGATCTGCATGTGGTATGAACCCGACGGCGCCCTGTCCCCGGAGGAGATTGCCACTCAGTTCGCGCGTACTTTGACGCAGGGGTTGGTCGCCGGGAAGCGGAGCAGCAAGTTGCGCATAGTTCCAAACAGGAGTAATTCGCATGAGCGTTGAAGCAGTTGTCAAACCGGTCCTGGCTGGAGTGTCTTCTCCAAACCGCGCGCCGGCCGGCATGATCCGCAAAGCGGCGGTACTGGGGGCGGGAACCATGGGGTCGCGGATCGCGGCGCACCTGGCCAACGCCGGTTTGCCCGTGGTCCTGCTGGATATTCCGTCGGAAAAAGGCGCGCGCAGCGCCATTGCGTCGCAAGCACTCGATGCCCTCAAGAAGAGCAAGCCAGCGGCGTTTTACGATCCCGCGTATGCGGCCCACGTTTCCGTGGGAAATTTCGATGACGATCTGGCGTTGCTGGCCGATTGCGACTGGGTGATCGAGGCTGTCACCGAGAACCTGGCGATCAAGCAGGCTTTGCTGGATAAGGTGGCGCCGCACTTGAAGCGGGACGCGATTCTGACCACTAATACCAGCGGCCTGCCGGTGGCGTCGATTGCCGCCAATCTGCCGGAACCGGTCCGGCGCCGTTGGTTCGGAACTCACTTTTTCAATCCGCCGCGCTATATGCGGCTGGTGGAGATCATTCCCACGCCGGAAGCCGATCCGGCGGCCATTGCCGCCGTCGCGCACTTCGCCGACCTGCTGCTCGGCAAGGAGGTGGTGTTTGCGCGCGACACCCCCAACTTCATCGCCAACCGGATCGGCGTCTTCATCATGTTGGAATCGGTACGCCTGATGCGGGAGGAGGACCTGACCATCGAAGAGGTGGACGCACTGACCGGAAGCGCCATCGGCTGGCCGCGTACGGGGACGTTCCGGCTGGCGGATATGGTGGGAATCGATGTGCTGGCGCACGTGGCCGCCAACTTCGAGGGATCGGGCGTGGTGCCGCCGTTCATCCGGACCATGCTGGAACGCCGCTGGCTGGGAGATAAGACCAGGCAAGGTTTCTACAAGAAAGAGAAGGACGCCGAAGGCAAGGAGATCCGGCTGGTGCTGGATTGGAAGACCCTCGAATACGCTCCGGCTATCCGGCCCAAGATCCCGTCGATTGAAATGGCGAAGAATGCCGAGCAATTGCCCGAGCGCCTGGCCCAATTGCTCTCGGGCGATGTGCGCAAGGACAAATTCGCGCGCTTTCACTGGCGGCTGTTGAGCGCCTTGTGGAACTACGCGGCGGATTGCCTGCCGGAGATCGCCGACAGTGCGGACAGCGTGGACCGCGCCATGCGAACGGGGTTCAACTGGGAAATGGGGCCGTTCCAGCTCTGGGATGCGGCCGGCGTCCGCGGAACCGTCGAGCGCATGCGGGGCGCCGGGGAGCGGGTGAGCCCGATTGCCGAACGCCTGACGGCCGCGGGAGCCGGCGCGTGGTACCGGCTGGACGGCCGCGAGTGCTTCGACGTGGCGAGCGGCGCTTACCGGCCGGTCACGGAGGCCGAAGGCATCGCGCGCATCGCGAAGTTCCGCGCGGCCAACGGCGTGGTGCGGCACAACCCGGGCGCGTCTCTGGTCGATATCGGCGACGGCGTGGCCTGCCTGGAACTGCACTCGAAGAAGAATGCCGTGGGCGAAGACATCATACGGCTGGTGACCGAAACGTTCTCGCCGCAGAGCCATGCCGTGCGGGACTTCGAGGCATTCGTGATCGGCGGGGATGCGGAGCACTTCTCCGTGGGGGCCAACCTGATGCAACTGCTGTTGAGCGCCCAGGAAGGAGAGTGGGACGAAGTCGATTTCGCCGTGCGGGCATTCCAGCGTATGACGGCGGCGATCAAGTTCTGCCCGCGCCCGGTGGTGGTGGCGCCGTACTCGTTCTGCCTGGGCGGCGGGGCGGAGATCGCGATTCACGGCGCCCGGCGGCAGGCCCATGCCGAGTTGTACATGGGACTGGTGGAAACCGGTGTGGGCGTGGTGCCCGCTGGCGGCGGCTGCAAGGAAATGCTGCTGCGCGCGCTGGATGTGGTGGCGGCGGTTCACGGAACCGTCCGCGCTGAATCGGTGGAACTGATGGGAGCGCTGCGGCGGACCTTCGAAACCATCGCCATGGCCAAGGTATCCACCTCGGCCGTGGAGGCGCGCCACATCGGCATGCTGCTCCCTTCCGACCGCATCACCATGAATCGCGAGCGTCTGCTGAACGACGCCAAGCAGGCGGCCCGCGAATTGGCGGCGAGCGGTTACTCCGCCCCGCTGCCGCGCACCGATATTCCGGCGCCGGGTGAGAACATGCTGGCCTCCCTCAAACTCGGGGTGCACGTCATGCGGCAGGGCGAATTCATCAGCGACCACGACGTAAAAGTAGCCAACTGGGTGGCGTATGTGCTGTGCGGCGGGCCGGTCACGCCCGGCGCCCTGGTGAGCGAGCAGTATCTGCTGGATCTGGAGCGGGAAGCCTTCCTCTCGCTTTGCGGCGAAAAGAAGACCCAGGAGCGGATCGCTTTCACATTGAAGAGCGGGAGGCCATTAAGGAATTGATCCGAGCCGCGACCGTTAGGGAGCGGAGTGCTTGAGGAGAACACATGAGAGACGCAGTGATTGTGAGCGCGGTGCGGACGGCCGTGGGCAAGGCTCCCAAAGGAATGTTGCGGGCCACGCGGCCCGACGACCTGGCGGCAGTGGCCATCGAGGGAGCGCTGGGGCGCGTGCCCGGCCTGGACAGGCGGGAAGTGGAGGATGTGATTATCGGCTGCGCCATGCCGGAAGGCGAGCAGGGCATGAACGTGGCGCGGGTCGCTGCGCTGCGCGCGGGCATGCCGATTGAGTCCGCCGCCATGACCATCAACCGTTATTGCGCGTCCGGGCTGCAAGCCATCGCGCTCGCGGCAGAGCGCATACGGGGCGGGGGAGCGGATGTGATCGTGGCCGGCGGGACGGAATCCATGTCCTTTATTCCGTTCGGCGGCCACAAGATTTCCATCAACCCCTGGCTGCAGCAAAACTATCCGGATTCGTATCTGTCGATGGGGCTGACCGCGGAGCGCGTGGCGCGGCACTACGGCATCTCGCGCGAGCAGGCGGACGAGTTCGCACTGGCCAGCCACACCAAGGCGCTGGCCGCGCAGGCCGCGGGGAAGTTCCGGCAGGAGATCGTGCCGGTGACGGTTACTTTCTCGGCGCCGGACGCGAAGTCGAAGATCCGCAAGACGCAAGTGGAGTTCCAGTGCGACGAGGGGCCGCGCGCCGATACGTCCATGGAGGCGCTGGGCAAGCTCAAGGCCGCCTTCCACGCCAGAGGTACGGTCACGGCGGGCAACTCCTCGCAGACTTCGGACGGCGCGGCGGCCGCGGTGGTGATGTCCGAGGAACGCGCCCGGGCGCTGGGAATCCAGCCAATGGCGCGCCTGGCGGCCTTCGCCTACGCGGGCTGTCTGCCGGAGGAGATGGGGATCGGTCCGGTCTACGCCATTCCCAAGGCGCTCAAACTGGCGGGACTGAGTCTGGACCAGATCGACCTGATCGAGTTGAACGAAGCCTTCGCGACGCAGGCGCTGGCCGTAATCAAGACCTTGGGCCTCTCGATGGACCGCGTGAACGTAAACGGCGGCGCCATTGCCTTGGGGCATCCGCTGGGCTGCACCGGGGCCAAACTTACCGCCGGGCTGCTGCAGGAGCTGAAACGGCGGAAGGCCAGGTACGGACTGGTGACGATGTGCGTGGGGGGCGGCATGGGCGCCGCGGGAATTTTTGAGAACCTGAACTGAAAATCAACTAACAGAGCCGCGAACGTAAGAGAGCGGTCTTTGCGAATTAGGCAGTCCACAGAGGGAAAACATATGGCAACCAGCAACGTGCAAGCGATGGCGAAACGGGTCAAAGGCGGCAGCTTCCTCACCGAGGAACGCGATCCGCAGGACGTATTCACACCAGAGGACCTCTCCCAGGAGCACCGGCAGATTGCGAAGACCGCAATCGACTTCACCCAGAACGAGGTGATGCCGGCGGCCGGCGAGATCGAGGCCAAGAACTTCCAGGTGACCAAGGGTCTGCTGCGCAAGGCCGGCGAACTCGGGCTGATGAGCGTGGACATCCCGGAGGCCTACGGCGGCCTGGAAATGGACAAGGTAACGTCGGCGCTGATTGCCGAATCCATCAGCAAGCTGGCCAGTTTCTCGGTGGCCTTCAGCGCGCACGTGGGAATCGGTACGTTGCCCATCGTCTGGTACGGCACGGAGGAACAGAAGCGCAAGTACCTGCCGAAGCTCGGGACGGGCGAGTGGATCGGCGCGTATGCGCTCTCGGAATCCTCCTCCGGCAGCGATGCCATGAACTGCCGCACGCGGGCGGTGCTCTCGCCGGACGGGAAGCACTACATCCTCGACGGCGAGAAGATGTGGATCACCAACAGCGGCTTCGCCGACCTGTTCACGGTATTCGCCAAGGTGGATGGCGAGAAGTTTTCGGCCTTCCTGATCGAACGCCACACGCCGGGCTTCTCGATTGGCGCCGAAGAGCATAAGCTGGGCATCCGCGGCTCTTCCACCTGCCCGCTGATCCTGGCCGATTGCCAGGTGCCGGTGGAGAACCTGTTGGGCGAGATCGGCAAGGGGCACCACATCGCGTTTAACATTCTGAACATCGGGCGCTTCAAGCTGGGTGCGGCTTGCGTGGGTGGGGCGCGCAACGGCCTGCAGGACGCCATCGGCTACGCCAAGGAGCGCAAGGCTTTCGGCAAGACAATCGCCGAATTCGGCCTGATCCAGGAGAAGCTGGCCGAATCCGCCGCCGGAGTTTACGCCGGCGAATCCATGGTATATCGGACGATCGGCATGATCGATGCGGCGCTGGCCGATGTGGATGCGGGGGCCGAGGGCGCCTCCCGGGAAATCCAGAAGCGCATCGAGGAGTACGCGGTGGAGTGCTCCATCCTCAAGGTGTGGGCCTCGGAGATGCTGGACATGGTGGTGGACCACGTCCTGCAAATCTACGCCGGATACGGCTACGTGGAGGAGTATCCGGCGGAGCGCGCGTACCGCGATTCGCGCATCAACCGGATCTTCGAGGGCACCAACGAGATCAACCGGCTGATCATCACCGGCTGGCTGATGAAGCGCGCGGTGGCGGGCCAGTTGCCGCTGCTGGGGGCCATCAAGAAACTGATGGACGAGGTGATGGCCGGTCCCGGCGCCGCGGAAGAGCGCGAAGGCCCGTTAAGCGCCGAGCACCAGCTTCTGGCCAATACCAAGAAGCTCGCCTTGTTTGCGGCGGGGGCGGCTTCGCAGAAGTACATGATGGGTCTCGGGGACCAGCAGGAAGTGATGGGCGCGCTGGCCGATTGCATCATGGAAGTGTTTGCGATGGAATCGTCGATTCTGCGCGCGGAAAAGCTGATCGCCGCCAAGGGAGCAGGGGCGGCCAGGCAGGCCATCGCCATGACCCGGTATTACGCGGCTAAGGCTGCGCAGACGGTGGAGCTTTCGTCGCGCAAGGTGATCTCGACCGTGGCGGAAGGCGATATGCTCAGGACCCAGATGGCGATTCTGCGGCGCCTGGCCAAGCACGAGCCGGCGGACACCATCGGATTAGGCCGCCAGATCGCCAAACACGTGCTGGCGGCGGGGAAGTACGCGCTTTAGGAACGGAGGGTCTCATCGGTGCGCCGGCAACGGATTCCGTTACCAGCCGACTCGCTTCAGTCCGGCAACGAAATCGAAATGCTGGTCGCGGCTGAGTAGCGGCAAGGAGTGCTGACGCGCCAAGGCCGCAATCCAGAGGTCATTCCCAGGAATCGGGCGCCCGCTGCGTTTCAGTTCGTCGCGGACTTCGGCGTACTGTCCCGCGGTCCCCTCATCCACCACCAGCACGCGGCAACTCGCCAGCACTTCGGCCAGCCATCGTTCATACCGGGCGCGGTGACGCGACTGCCGGATGCCATATCGGTACTCGCCCAACACAATCACAGGGACTGCGATCTCGGCGGCCTGTTGAAGGAGCGGCTCCAAGCTCGTGTCGCCATCCGCCATGGCCGACAACCCGTTCGTGTCCAGAATCACTGCCAATCCTCGGGCTGGATCTGGCCAAACTCCGCCTCGACAATCCGGTTGATGTGCGCCGTCTCCTTGCGCAAACCGCGTAGCTTGCCGAACGTCTTCAGCCACGGCTTGTCCTGGGGTCCCCGGGCGCGCAACCTCTCCGCAAGCGCCTCCGACACCAATTCGCGCAACGGAATCCCTTGTTCGGCCGCGGCCGACTTAGCCCGCCTGAAGAGCGCGTCTGGAATTTCGAGGGTCGTCTTCATCCATTGCCATTGTCCCATATTTATGGGAGCCGCAGAAGTGATGAACATGGAAATGCGCCGATTCGGAGCCGCGAACGTGAGAGAGCGGTTGCCGGCACAAGATTAGAGCTCGTGAGACTCGAACACCGGCATGGCATCGCCCTGCTCCCTAACAACATACTCTATGGCCGCCGAAACGTGCTGTGGTTTCCACAGCCAACGGGTGCTGCCATGGCGAGCCCATCGCTTCCGGTCCGGTTCTTCCAGCCTCATGCGATTCAGACGGCGGCTGGCATAAGTCTTGAAGTCGTGCATGACCCGCTCCGGCGGAACCTCCGCTTCCACTTACCGTGTGCACGTGATTACTGCGCACATGGGCCGCCAGCAGACTCCAGCCACGACGCGTGCAGACCTCTTGAATGGCTTCCAAAACGGCGTCGCGACGGATCTGGTCCAGCATTGGCGCTTGGTCAAGGCTGATTTCAAATCCCAGTCCTCTCGACTTCCCCGACCGCCGGGCACCCTCACTTCCTCCTTCCCAGCGCCTCCGCCTTCCTGATAAACTTCTCGGTCAGCTCCCACGCATCAATGGCCATCTGTGCGCCTTCACACGCCATGCTGCTGCTCATTCTCCGGTCGGCTTCGTCGAACTGGGCTTCCGCCGCTTCGTGCGCCTGGCGCGCCTCTTCGTCGGCTTCGTGTAGGCGTTCCAGCGCCGCCTTCAGCTCGGGGTCGAGCGAGCGATGGCGCCGCGCCTTGGGACGGCCGTTGGCCGAAAGATCAAGGTAGGCTTGCCGCCACTCCTCGGCCCAGCCGGCCTTCACTTTTTCTTCGCAGGCTTCCAGGGCCTCCCAGGCGGCGTCCGCGGTGGTGCGCGCGTGTTTCTTCTCGATGAGCCATCGCCAGACCGACCAGTCCTTGGCTTCGTTGAACAACGTCTTCGCGTCTTCGACGGGGGCAAGTTTATGCATAGTGCAGACTAGTTACTGTTTCCAGACTACGCAACATCGGGCCCGGAATCCAGTATATTCATGCCTGATAATATCTGAACAAGGCCTTCGCCCTTGGACGACCGGCCAGGAGGCCGATTCCTGGAGAACCGGCGGCCAAGACCGCCGGCGCTGCAAAGAATCTATTTGCAACTGGCGCGTCTGGAGCGATAATCAATCGGACGTTTGGGTATGAAACTTTTCATGGTTGTTTGTTGCCTGTTGTTCCCCGCCGGGCTCCGTGCGCAGCAACTGAAGCCCGAAACCGCACAACAATTCGATTGCTACGTCCAATCCGCCGAAGCGCGGATGGATGCACGCAAGGCATTCCTGCTGGCCGATGCCGACACCGCTCTGAACGAGCAGATCGTTCGCGGCCAAAAGATCCAAACCATCGAGGCGAATGGACCGAACCCGCACAAACTGGCCAGCGGCCAACTCTACGACTGGATCGGTGCGGTCTTTATTCCCGGCGCCACCCTGGACCGGCTGGTCCGCATGCTCCAGGACTATGACCATCGCGACCGGTATTTCCCCGAGACCATCTCTGCCTCCAAGCTCCTCTGCTTTACCGGAACAGACCACTTTCAATATTCCATGCGCATGAAAGAACCCGCCATCCTGGATGTCGCGAGCGACGTGGTGTGGGAGCGGGTGGATGCACAGCGCTGGCGTTGCCGATCGCTCTCCACGCGCGTTGCCGAGGTGGGCAAGGACCACGGCTACTTGCGGCGCCTGAACTCCTACTGGCGGTTTGCCGAAATCGGGAAGGGTGTCTCTGTGGAGGCGGAAACCATCACCTTGAGCGACGAATTCGGGGCCATGACGCGTGCGCTCGGGTCGGCGCTGATGGGGATCAATCCGGAAAAATCGCTCAAGCACTCGCTGACGTCCATGCGCCAGAGCGTATTGAAGCCGGGGCTCGAAATACCCAAACTGCCGGAGGGATTGCCGGCGTGCGGGCAACCCGTTCCCCGGGCCACCTGCGCGGCCGCGCCTGGTAGTAAGTAATGGACTTCGACTTCATCGTGGTCGGTTCGGGTTTCGGCGGTAGCGTGTCCGCGCACCGGCTCACCGAGAAGGGCTACCGGGTGGGGGTGATGGAAATGGGCCGCCGGTGGACTCCGCGGAACCTGCCCACCACCAACTGGCTGTTCTGGCGGTGGATCTGGCGGCCGGGCCTCGGGTTGCGCGGTTTTTTCAACATCGATCCCTTCCGCCACGTCTTGATTATGCATGGCTGTGCCGTGGGCGGCGGGTCCATCACGTATGCCAATACCTTACTGGTCCCGGGAGACTCGATCTGGGAAAACGGATCGTGGGTGGGTCTGGCGGACTGGAAAGCGGAGATGCCGCGGCACTACCAAACCGCAATGCGCATGTTGGGCGTGATGGAAAACCGGATTATGGGTCCGGCGGACGACATCCTCCAGCGGGCGGCGGAACAGCACGGGGCAGGCGAAACCTTCTATCGCACTAGAGTTGCGGTCTTCGAAGGGCCGGAGGGAGAACCCGCGGGCCTGACTTATCCCGACCCGTATTTTGGCGGCGAGGGACCGGAACGCGCCAGTTGCATCGGCTGCGGCGGCTGCATGATGGGCTGCCGTTATCACGCCAAGAATTCGTTGGACCAGAACTACCTCTATCTGGCCGAAAAGGCCGGGGCACGGGTGTTCGCCGAAACCAAGGTGGTGGATGTCCGGCCTCTGGATGGCAGTCCCGACGGAGACAAGGGATACGAGGTGTTCACGGTTCCCTCCACGCTGCTGCCTGGGGGCCGCCGCCGCTTCACCTGCCGCGGCGTGGTATTCGCGGCCTCGGCACTGGGCACGCTGGACCTGCTGTGGCGGCTGAAAGAGAAGGGCTCACTGCCGGGGATCAGCGGGCAACTCGGCAACCGGGTGCGCACCAATGCCGAGTCGCTGATCGGGGTGCGCGTGCCCGGCAGCCGCGAGGACTTGTCGAAGGGTATTGCCATCGGCTCGGGCTTCTACCTGGACCAATACACGCACATCGAGGCCACGCGCTATCCGGCGGGGTCGGACGCCATGGGGCTGCTGGCCACCGTCCTGACCGGCGGGCAGCCCGGCCGAAAGCGCATCCTGCTCTGGCTCAAGGTTTTGGCGGCCTCTCTCTTGCGGCATCCCATCCGCACCCTGCGCAGCCTGCATCCGTTTGGCTGGGCGCGGGAGTCCCTGATCCTGCTTTGCATGCAGACCCTGGACGGTCACATTACCATGCGGCTGGGACGCCCGTGGTTCTGGCCGTTCCGGCGAGTGCTGCGGAGCCAGGGGCAGCGCATCCCTACCTTTATCCCGCAGGCCAACGAATTCGCGCGCCAGGTAGCCCGGGCGATCGGCGGTACACCGATGAGCATGGTAACCGAGATTCTCTTCGACGTGCCGGGCACGGCGCACATTCTGGGGGGGTGCGCCATGGCCCCGTCAGCCGCCCACGGCGTGGTGGATTCGCGGCATCGCCTGTTCGGATATCGGAACCTGTACGTCTGCGACGGCTCCGTGATCGCGGCCAACTTGGGGGTTAACCCCAGCCTGACGATCTGCGCGCTCACCGAGCGGGCCATGAGCCAGATCCCGCCCGCTGCGGAAACGGAGTGGAACGACGCTCCGTGATGGCGGCTTACTTCTTGATGTTCGGGCCGAAGTTGAAGGCCGGACCGCAGGAGAAGCGCACGGTGAAGCGGCCGCTATCCAACAGGTCGGGGAACAGGTGATCGTACACCAGGTCGGCCTGCGATCTCCAGGCGAAGTGCTTGCCGAAGAGAATGTCGAAGCCGCCTCCGAAACCGACGAACCAGACATGGTCGGTCTTGCTCGGCGTGGCTATCAGGCCGCCCACGAGGGCCTTGACGACCGGATCTTGCGGTTGCGGGGTGGCGGTTTCGTGGATGATTCCCGCATAGACCGGCCGCACAAAGAGCGTCACCTTGGAAAAGTGCCGGTAGACGAGCTCCGGACCGAGGGCGTAGGTCTGCGTCTTGGAATGCGCCGGAACGTACAAGCCGGCGTAATTATAGCTTGTAGGGGGAGGGAATACGCCTGCCGTTATTCCCCCTACTATCGCGTCCTGTAGCTGTAGATTCAACGCGGGAAGCAACTGGGCTGGCTTGATCGTCAGATCGCCGGACGCCGCGGTGAAGTCGAAACCCACAGACAGCCAGGTGAATGGGCGGACGCCGATTTGAAACGCGCCGCCGTTTTCAAAAAGATTCACCTTCGGGCTGTCCAGAAAACCATAACCGCCATAGAAGTCGAAGCGCGTGACATACGCTTGTTGACCGGAAAGCGGGAGGGCCGCAAAAAAAATGATACCGAGCGCGATCGAGATCGCGCGGTGTTTGTCGAACATAGCATTCTCCTCAGGCTGGCGGTGCTTCCGCGAATCTCCGTGTTGGACCGGGGAGTCGTCCCGGATCGGATTCGTGGTCCCGACGGACACCGCGCAAAGGGTGTACCAAGAACAGACTACACCATTTTGAAGACAGGTGTATCTTAAATATGATTGCGAGCGTGCGGGCTGTCTTTTACAATGCTGTTGAGGGCTCGCCCAATGATCCCTGCTGCGGAGTGTGCCGGGAGGATGGACGCATGACGGAGAATGTTTCAAGCCTCAGTGACGACCGCATTGCGTACCTCGAAGGACTGGTCAGGCGGGGCAGAACCGCCGCTGCCGTCTTTACGCAATTCTCGCAACAGGACGTTGATCGCATTGTCAAAGCGATTGTCCTGGCCGGATTGGACCAGGCTCAATATCTTGCCCGCCTGGCGATTGAGGAAACCAGGCTCGGGGTTCTGGAAGACAAGGCCATCAAGAACATGGTGGCCACGGAATTCGTGTACAACTACATCAAAGACAAACCTTCGGTTGGCGTCATCCGCGAGTTTCCGGAACGCGGTCTGGTGGAGGTGGCTGAACCCATCGGGCTGATCTTCTCGCTCATACCCGTCACGAACCCCACATCGACGGTGCTTTTCAAATGCATCATGGCCATCAAGACGCGAAACGCGGTTGTTTTCGCTCCCCATCCGAAGGCCTGGCACTGTTGCCAGGAGGCCATACGGATCATGTACGAGAGCGCGGTCGAGCACGGCGCTCCCGAAGGAGTTTTTACCTGTGTGGAATCGCCCACCATACCGGACAATAACTACCTGATGCGTCACAAAGAGGTCAAGCTGATTGACGCCACCGGCGGACCGGGTGCGGTCAAAGCCGCCTATAGTTCAGGCAAACCGGCCTTGGGAGTGGGACCGGGCAATACGCCGGTCTATCTGGAAAAAACGGCGCATCTGGACATGGCTGTCGTGGATATCATCACCTCCAAGACCTTCGATAACGGAACCATTTGCGCCTCGGAACAAACGGTGGTGATCGACGATGAGATTTATTCGCTCGCGATCCGGAAGTTTGCGGACCTGGGTGCGCACATCTGCAGCGAGAAAGAGACGGAGATCCTGGGGCGAATGGTGATCGATCCCGACACCGGATTCATGCGGCCCATGGCGGTCGGCCAGAAGGCCACCGATATCGCCCGCGCGTGCGGTCTGCGGGTTAAGCCGGATACGAAACTGCTGGTTGCGCCCATTCAAGGCGTCGGCCGGGAGTATCCGCTATCGGTCGAGAAACTGTTCCCCGTGCTCTCGGTTTATCGCGCGACCTCGGTGGATGAGGCGCTCAGGGTGTGCGTAGATGTGAATCATGCCGGTGGGCTGGGACACACGGCGGTCATTTTCTCGCGCGACGATGAGATCATCCGAACGTTCAGCGAGGCCATCAACGCGGGACGGATCATTGTGAATTCTCCGGGATCGATCGGAGCGCTCGGCGGGGTTTACAACGATATGGTGCCCACCTTCTCATTCGGATGCGGGACCGGCGGCGGCAACAGCACCACCGATAACGTGAGCCTGTATCATTACCTGAATATCAAACGCGTGGCCCGGAGGACGCAAGCACATATGTGGTTCCGTGTTCCCAATCAAATCTACTTCAACATGAACGCCGTTGAGAATCTGCGCCATTTCCCGTCGCAATCCACCCTCATCGTCACCAATCCCCTCTTGGAGCAGATGGGCCACGTGGACATTGTCCGGCGCTTCATTCCAGCGCAGACTCCCGTCCGCGTCCTCGCGATCCCCGACGCGGAACCGGAGGTCAAGGTCGTCATGCAAGGAGTGGAAGCGCTCAATCTCCACAGAGCGGACCAGATTATCGCGCTGGGCGGCGGAAGCGTGATCGACGCGGCGAAACTCATGAAACTCAAATACGAATCGCCGGAGGCCGATTTGGAGGAACTGGCCGCGCCGTTTCTGGATATCCGCAAGCGCGTGGTCCAATACCCGACCGAGAAAATCAATCGGGTGCGGATGATTGCCATCCCCACCACCAGCGGAACCGGGAGCGAAGTCACTCCGTTTGCCGTCCTGATCGACAAGGAGCGCGGGCGCAAGGTGACGCTTGCCGACTATTCGTTGAGCCCGGATGTGGCCATCGTAGATCCTCAGTTTGTGATGTCGATGCCGAGAAACCTTACCGCCGACACCGGCATCGACTGCCTGACCCACGCGCTCGAAGCGGGAGTTTCCATCCACGCTTCGCCATACACCGACTCCAACGCCATGCAAGCCATCCGGCTGGCGTTCAAGTACCTGCCCATCGCCTACGAGAACCCCCGCGATGAAGAGGCGCGCAGCATGATGCACAATGCCGCCTGTATCGCGGCGCTGGCGTTTTCCAACTGCTCGGTGGGAGTGAATCACGCGCTGGCGCACGCTTTCGGCGCGCGGTTCGGCGTCGGGCACGGCCGCGCCAACGCCCTCATGTTGCCCCATGTCATTGCCTATAACGCGTCGGTGCCCACCAAATTCATGCCGTCGCCGAACCAGCGCGGGTATATCGCACACAAGAAGTACGCCATGATCGCGGACTTGCTCGGCCTCGCCGGCGATACCGTCGCGGAAAAGGTGAAAAGCCTTGTGTCGGCGACGGAACAGCTACTCGACCGGCTGGAGATTCCGCGTTCCATCGCAGACCTGGGGATCTCCAAAGAAGAATTCGAGCGGGCCATGCCCGATTTGGCCAAGGTTGCCTTTGACGATCCTTCGTGGCGCTCGAACCCTCGCATGCCACTGGTGAGCGAGTTGGTCGAGTTGTTCTGGAGCGCGTATCGGGGGCGAAGCCCGGCCAACCTCGGCAGCGTATCCGAGCAGGCAACGACCAAGGAATGGGCGTCGGTATGACAAGCACCGCGGAGTGGATCAAGATTGACCCGGAACGCATCCTCCATGCCTTGCAACAAGAAGCCGTCGACAAGGTAAACAGCGCGCAGGGCGAAGTGACTCTGGATTTCTCTTCGGTTCTCCGGATCGATTCGAATGTGGTCGGGGCGATGGAACAGTTGGCTGGTCTGGCCGGGCAAAGATCCGTCAAGGTGGTGTTGCGCGCCGTCAACGTGGATATTTACAAGGTGCTCAAGCTATTGAAACTAACGCAGCGGTTTTCTTTCCTGACGTGAGTGGGACAGGCCATCGGTTTTTGGGGCCTGTCGCGCTGGCGGTTAGTCATTCTAAGCTGTGTGCCCGGACCTGAAGGAGCGAATCTGAATATGCGACTGATCCTGGGGGTGAGTTGCCTGACCGTAGCCTGGGTATGCGCCTACGGCCAGGCCGCGGATGCGCCGTCATTTGAAGTAGCCTCGATTAAGCCTGCCTCGCGTGGCGCTCGTATTGGGTGCAGCGGCGGGCCCGGTACGACCAGCCCGGGTATTTGGAACTGCACGTTCGTGAGCCTCGAGTTCCTGTTTGCCAATGCGTATGGCCTCCAGCCGTATCAATTTAGGCCTCTGGGCTGGATGAACGACGTCAGGTTCGACATCGCCGCCAAAGTGCCGGCGGGCACTACCAAGGAGCAGTTCCAGCGGATGCAACAAAATCTGTTGGTGCAACGCTTCAAGCTGACACTCCATCACGAGCAGAAGGAAATGCCGATCTATGAGCTGACCGTGGGGGAGAAAGGTTTGAAGATGAAGAAGTCGGCGCCGGTTGCCGCGCCGGCGCAGGAAGATCCGTGGTCGGTTCCGAAAGTCAGCATGGGGAAGGACGGCTACCCGGTGTTTCCGGACGGCCGCGGCGGCATGGCCGGGTTCAATGGCCGCTATCGCTGGACCGGGGTCAACGTCTCCATGCAAGACATCGTCAAGACGTTATCGGGCCGACTGGGCCGGCCGGTAGTCGACGCCACCGGGCTCAAGGGGAAATACGAGTTCGATATGACTTGGATTGTCGATATGAGCGGGATCCAGGCATCGTTAGCCGCGCGAGCCATGGCGCCTGATAGCGGACCTCCCATGGCGGAGGCCGATTCTGGCCCGACGCTTCAGCAGGCCGTCCAGGATCAACTCGGTCTGAAGCTGAATTCGAAGAAAGGTCCTGGCGACACTGTGGTTGTCGACCACGTGGAAAAGGTTCCGATCGAGAATTAGAGTGGCACGTCTATCGATCAGTCGAACCAGTTGGGCTAAGCGACTTCCAGCCGCTTGAGCTTGATCCGGTCGGCTCGAACGTGCGCCAGGTCGTACTGCGCTTGCTGCGTAAGCCAGCTTTGGGCGCTGCCGCCAAAGACCTTCGACAGCCTCACCGCCATTTCCGGCGAAATCCCGCGCTTGCATCTTGCACCGTAACGTGTAATGTAACGCATGTCAAGCGCGAATGGGACAGCGCGAATGGGGCCGTGCCTTACCCAAACCGCCGGAACGGATAGAGCAGCGCGTTCCATTGGATGGCGGCGAAATCTTTCCATTCGAGTGGAGCGTGAAATACGCCCAGGCTGGCGGCGCAGCGCGTCAGGAACTCGCGGGCGATCACGTCGTCGATGCGTACGCCGGGCCCGGCGACGTCGTACAGCACGCCATCCAGGGTCATAACCACCTTGCGGAACAGGAACAGGGGCGGCGGAAAGTGCACGCCTTCGAGGGCGATCCGGTCCAGGAGCCGCATGGCGTCCAGCGTGCCCGGGGAGGCGTCAGGGGACATTTCATCGAAAAACCGCTGGACGCAGGTATCGATCGCCCCGAGCCGGTCGTGATTCCGGCGGTCGGCGCTGAGCGAGAGATCGCGGATTGCCCGGCGGACGCCCTCGGGGTTGCGCAGCGTCATCATCACCGACAGCAGCACGAGCTGGCGCCGGGATTCGAGGTTCAGCCTCTCGGCCAGCGCCCAGTCCAGGACTACGAGCTCGCGGTTGGTCTCGTCATACAGCAGGTTTCCGGCATGCGGGTCGGCGTGGAAGATGGACTCCTGCTCGCGCGAAAAGAACGGAACGGCCACCAGGGCTTCGATCAATTGTTCGGCCACCCGGGCGCGGCGGATGGGCGAGCGGGGGAAAGCCTCGGTCACTTTCACGCCCGCCTCCGCGCTCATGGCGGTAATGTCGCTGGTGGACAGCGGCTCAATCAGGCGGGGGACGCGAATGCCGATGCTGGCGCGATACATCTTGAGGGCTTCGAGCAGCGTGGCCTGCTCGCGCGGGAAATCCAGCTCGTGCTGGAGCAGCAGCAGCACTTCGGTAAGCATCTCCTTTACGTCGTGGATGGCGAAGCCATAACCGCGCTGCGGGGAGGTGAGAAATTCTCCCAGGTCCTGTAGCAACGTCATGTCCTCGCCAAAGCACTCCGGCACGTAGGGCTTGAGGACTTTAAACACACCCTGTTCGCGCTCGCGGCCGGGGTAATTCCAGGTGAATCGGATGACCGCGCTGACGCTGGCTTCGGAGAGGATGGCGGGTTCCAGTTCGACGGCGTAGTCGCTGAGCCGCTTCCCCAATCTGGCTTCGATCAGGCCCCGGATCTCTTCGGGCGTCACGTCCGACATCCCGTTTTCCAATTCGGAGAGGGCGCGGCGCAGTTTGGGCGCCAGGCGGCGGTTGCGCGCCAGCACCTGCCCCACCTTCTGCAAGCCCGGCATCTTATTGACCAGGCGCAGCAGGCGTTGCTCCGGCGCGGTATCCGCGGAAAGCTCGAATTGCTGCACCACCTTGGTGGCCAGCCGCCGGTCCGAGAGGCGCTCGAAAAGGAACTGGAAGGCGTCGCGGACCAGGGGACGCCATCGCTGGGCCGAATCGGGGACCAGGATTTCGACCGGAACCAAACGCCCGATCCATTTCCCGATTTCGCCCCGCCAGTATGGGCCGCGCCGGCTTTTGAGAGCGGCTTCCACCGTGGAGATGCGGCCGGCCGGGTCGCCGGCGGCAAACATGCTTGCCCATAAAGCGAGCGGACCCGGATCGATTCCGGCCAGGAACGACAGTCCCATCGCAGTCCTCATCTTTCGCGGCGCTCCGCTCTCTTACGTTCGCGGCTCGGGCTCGGATCGGAGCCGCTTCTCACGGGCCCGAGGCTTTTGCTGCCGCTGCTCCAGTTCCGCCACGCGGCGCCGCAGTTGCTCCAGCTCATCCTCCGCCTTCGGCTCCGCTGGAGGAGCGAGCAGGCTTTTCACCAGGTTGAGCGGCGAGAGCGCGGCCGAGCGCACATCCTTCAGCCGGTTTTGCACCGCATCCTGTACTTTTTCGTAGGTATCGAAGGCGGATTTCAGATACCACATGATGAATTCCTGGCCGGCCCGGTCCGACGCCATGATCAACTGGCGCAGCAGTTCGAGCGGCAACCCGGTGGGCGCATCCTTGGCGTCTTCCACGATGATCTGGGTCAGCACCACGCGGGTGATATCCTCCCCGGTCTTGGCGTCAACCACTTGGATTTGTTGACCTTGCCGGATGAGCGCAGCCAGATCGTTCAGGTTTACGTAAGCTCTGGAGGAGGTGTTGTAAAGGCGGCGGTTGGGGTATTTCTTGATCAGCACGATAGCCTGTTCTACAGCCGCACGCTTGCTGCGCTGCGTTCAATCAACTTCATATTGACACAAAACGGCCTTTAGGTCTATATTAAAGCTATATGCTGCATTGCAGCAAAAAGGAGTAATCATCATGCCAGAGAAAACCGTTCCGGCTCGCGAGCCTTCCTCCATATCCATGTTGGCGGGCTGGCTGCGGCAGGGAACTGAAAGCTTCTTCGCCTCTCAGCGGATCCTGATGGATCTGGTGATGCGGCAAAACGCCCGCACATTCAGTGCCTTCCAGGAGCGACTGGTTGAGGCGCGCAACGTGGCGGGCACAGCGGTCACCGAAATGGCCGGCGAGGGCATTTCGAATTTCATCGCCGCGCAGCGCGTGCTGTTGAACCTGGCGCAGCGCGAGAACGAGATCCTCACGACCGCGGTGCATGAGCGGGCCGGCGGATGGGCCCCCGCCGCCGCCGTGACGGATCTGTTCAGCCGCGGTGTCGAGACGGTCATCGGCATGCAACAGCATTTCCTGACCATGGCGGCGCGGCAGACCGATGAGTGGATCGATGCCACCAAGAGCGGCGAGCCGTTTGAAGGCATCCACCTGACCGCCCTGGCGCGCGAGAGCATGGAGACCTTCGTGCGCAGCCAGAAGAAGTTCCTGGATGTGTTGGCGGAGGAAACCGCCCATGCCACCGGCAGTAAGACCAACGGCAAGGCCCGCGCCGCTGCCAGGAAGACCGAATTGACCGAGTTGGCGCGGCAGAGCGCGGAGGCCTACATCGATGCCCAGAAGAAACTGCTCGACGTGGCCACCCAGCAACTCAAGGTGAGCGCGAAGACGGCCCGCGAAGCCATCGCCGCCATGAACCCGCTTCCCGCGGAGACCCTGGGGGAATTGGCCCGCCATACGGCCGCGGGCTTTGTCGAGTCCCAACAGGCCTTGCTGGACCTGATGGTCAAGCCCCCGCACCAGGCGCCCAAAGCACACGCGGCGCCGGAGCACCCGAAACCGGGCCGGAAGCGCCCCGCGTCCGCACGGCGCAAGGCCGTTGTCGAGACAGCGTGAGGCTGGTACCGGCTCCCGGAAGGCGGAGGGGCGTAAGAGTCGACCCCCTCCGCCTGAAATAAAGTACCTCCAAACCATTGCCAGCCAGGGTACACTGGTCCCGATGGTAGCCCGCCACTCCGGCGCCAGCAACCCCTCCGAGGTCCGCAGGGCCCACCAAGCCCTTTCTTTGCCGATCTGGAACGAGCTGCTGGTCGGCATCGAAATGGTCTACCTGCGCCTGTCCCCCGTGTATTGGCTGCACCATTCCGTGCTCCGCGCCGCCCAGTTGGTGCGCGCGCAGATTCTGGAACGTCACGGCAAGGCTGTGTTGCCGGCGTGCTACACGGCCGGATGCACCTGCAGTTTTCTGGAATCCCTGTTGGTCAGGCTGCCGAAATCCGTTTCGCAGACCGCCATCTATACCAAGTCCGATGGAATCGTAGACTGGCGCGTCTGCCGGACCGGCCATCCCGATGTCGATTTCGAAGTCTCGGCGACGCATATCGGCCTGGCGTTCAACCCGATTGTCTTCGACGTGGTGGCCCACCGCCTGGCGGGCAGGAGTCCGGGGCAAGGGCTGCGCCCTTGATATCCCTTCGGGATATGGGAGTCAGAAGTCGAGGAAGTCAGGAGTCAGAATACGCACGCGGTGATTCTGACTTCTGACTCCTGACTCCTGACTCCTCAACATCGACACCGTCGATGTTGGCGCTGCAAGCGCCTACCGCAGCAACTTCAGCAGCCGCGTCATCCAGCGCGCATGCACCGCCGCGTCCATCCAGCGCGGCGTCCCCAGGGGTATCAGGCGCTGCACGGCCACCGTCTGGGTTTCGGTGAATTTCAAGATGCCTTCCGCCCCGTGCCGGGCCCGCATGCCGGATTCCTTCCGCCCGCCGCAGGGCGAATCCACCGATCCCCAAGCCGCCGCGTAGGCCTCGTTCACGTTGACGTTGCCGGCGCGGATCTCCTGCCCCAGCCTGGCGCCGTGAGGGGCATCGCGCGTCCAGATGCTCGCGCTTAACCCGTAGCGGCTGTCATTGGCGCGCTCCACCGCCTCGGCCTCGCTCGAAAACGCATAGACCGACACCACCGGACCGAAGGTTTCCTCGGCGTAAACCTGCATCTGCTCCGTGACGGAAGTCAGTACGGTAGGTTCGTAAAACAGCGGACCCAGCTCCGGCCGGCGGTGGCCGCCGGCCAGCACCACCGCTCCCTTTTCCACTGCGTCGCGGACATGCTCCTCCACGCGCTGAAGCTGCCGCTCCGAGCTGAGCGACCCCATCTCCATCGAGTAGTCCAGCGAAGCCCCCACTTTGCGCGCGCGCGTGCGTTCAACCAGGCTTCCTAGGAACCGCTCCGCGATCGACTGGTGCACGTAAATCCGCTCGATCGAGACGCAGACCTGGCCCGCCGACGCGAAGCACCCCCGGATGGCGCCATCCACAGCCGCATCCAAATCCGCGTCTGCCAGCACGATCATCGGGTTCTTGCCGCCGAGTTCGAGCGAGCACCCGATCAAACGCTCCGCCGCCTGCCGCGCCACCAGCCTGCCGGTGCGGGTGCTGCCCGTGAACATTATGAAATCCACGCGCTCTCCCAGCGCCGGCCCGAGCAGCGGTCCTTCCCCAGTGACTACGCCGAATACGTCCGGCGGAAGACCCGCCTGGCGCAGCAGGTCCACCGCCCAGAGCGCCGTGAAACTGGTTTGCACATCCGGTTTCAGGACCGCTGCGTTGCCTGCCATCAGCGCCGGCGCCGCGTCGGTCACCGCCAGATTGAGCGGATAATTCCAAGGGACAATCAGGCCCACCACACCCACCGGCGATTTGAGTTCGCGGGTCAAGGTGAGCAGGGGAAGCGCGCCTTTGCGCCGGCGCGGCCGCAGCAACTTTTGCGCCCGCCTGGCGTAATAGCGCGTGACGATGGCTGTGTCCAGAATCTCTTCGAATGCGTGCCGCCGCGCCTTGCCGGTCTCCCACTGGATGAGATCCAGCACCTCATCCTGACGCTCCAGCAGCAGGTCGTGAAACCGCAGGAAGATGCGCGCGCGATCGGCAAACGTGCGCTTGCTCCAGGCCGCTTGCGCAACCCGTGCCCGCTGGACGGCAAGTTCCAGATCCGCCACCGTCCCGGCCGGGATAGTGCCGATGTTCGAGCCCGTGTAAGGGGCCCGTACCGCAATCGTCTCATGGGGCCCGCCGGCCAGAGTGATTTGCGGCAGCAACCGGTCAAGCAGCGTCGCCGGAGGCTGCTGGAGAATTCTACTTGAGCTCATCGGAGAGAATGAACCCCGTGAAAGAATAACATGGGAAACGGCGGGCGGCGCAGTAAATGCCGGGCAAATGCCGGGCAGGGGGTCTTTCTGTCCGCGCAGATGATCACTTCTATGGGGAGGGGATGCGGCCCTGTGGAACGCCATGAGCGGTTGCAAAGGGGTCTATCGTTCCCGATCCTTCAGGGAGGGGGACATAGACATATCGGGACCGATTGTTGCGGGGACGGCGTTTTGAGGCCAGTCTACGATAAGCCGTTTTCTGCCGGAATGCATCGGATCTCTCCGGTGTGCCGCCGGTAGACCCTTGACGACTTTCGGCGGGCCACGCTCGACGGCCCGACATGCGGTTTCACTGTATGATCGATTTCGGCTCGCGCCGAACCGCGAGTTTGGTCGCGCGACTGAGGGCCGCTGCCTTTGGCCATGTGGTCGGATACAGTGGGATCATGCGAGCCGTTTTGGCAGTCGTGCTGCTCTATGCTGGCGCTGCTGCGGCTGGCGATTTTGAGTTTCCGGAGTTTGCCTCCACCCACGGCCTTTTCCTGGTAGTGAATGCGCATCGAACGAAGAAGGTCCTGCGGCTCACTGGCGCCTGGGATTTTCAGGTCGGGGCGGCTTGGTTTCGGGTCAAGCAACCCGTCAGCGGGGGCTTCGACACTACATTTACGTTCCAACTCACGGACCAGGACCGCGGCCATGGTGGCGCCGACGGGCTGGCGTTTGTGGTGCAGAACGACGATAAGAAGGCACGCGGAGGGTATGGCGCATCGGCTGGTTTCATGCGGAGTGACATTGGCGCCCCTGGGGGATTTGAGCGCGGAATCGTGCGCCGGCTGGCGGTGTTCTTCGATACTTTTGAAAACAGGTGGGACGCATCGGACAACTCCGTGGCGATTTGCACGAACGGTGCGGTTGCCAACATGAGCTGGCCGCCGCGCTGTTTGGCCTACTCCGAGAGACTTCCGGTGAATCTGAAGGATGGCCGGCAGCATGTTGCGCGAATCACCTATGAACCGCCGCGACTCTCGATATATCTGGATGGATTGGCCATGCGTGTAGGGGCGGTCGATCTTGCAAGCATCGTTGGCGGCGATGGCAGTGCCTGGGTAGGCTTTACGGCGGCAACCGGCGGCGGGCATGAGAACCACGACATTCTGAGTTGGAAATTCCAGAGCGGCCCAAGTACCAGCGCCACATCCACCATTTCAGTCGTCGACTCCACCATTTCATACAAGCCCTTTGCGTGTCTGCCCAACCGGACTCTCTGCACTCCAGAGCAGGCGGTTGTGCAGGATAAAGGCCTGGGGCTATACCACGTGTACCTTCCGGCACAACTGGAGTGGGGCGCAAGCGTGCCCAATCCGGACGCGGCCCCGGTGCGGGTTTTTAATGTGACCGGCACCATATGTTGGGATACGCGACTGCGGAATGCTTCGGGGTGCAACGGACCCGCCGGCAATGGCATTATTCCAGGCATGGATGCCGAAGGCGGCGCCGAATTTGTGGCGTCGCAAAAACCGACCGGTTCACTGGTGGCTCAGACGTTGAACGGGCGCACCTGGTTCACCGTCAACGACCGGATGGGGGAAGGGTTCAAGGACAATGAGGGGTATTTCGAATTCGACGTTGCGGTAGCGCAGCGATAGCAGTTTCAGGTGGCTGTCCGGGTCCCGGCGAGGATCGAAGATCCGCGGGGTTTCCGCATGGCGGCCATATTTCATCGCCACGAACTACGACCGGCGGTCTTTAGCTGCTCGTCGGCGAACTGATGGGTTTGAGCTTGGCGCTCTCCTGCCGCCCATATCCGGAAGGGATATCAAGTGCGAAGCACTTACCCCCTCAATTGTCCGCCGGCTTCTCCTCGACGTGATCGATCACCAGCACCTTCACCGGGCGCTTGGTCTGTTCCAGCTTGAGCCCAAGCTGTTTCGCCACCGCGTCCGGGAGAGAGAGGGCGCCGTTTGGATCCGATGCCGCATTCGCGCTGTCAGTCGACGGAGTTGCCCCGGCGCGGCCGCCGCCGCCTTGGAGCTGACCGGCCGTGCTAAAGCTGAGAGTGAAATCCCACGAGCCTTCGAGGCCGGTGGCGTCCAGAACCGGCGCGTGAATGTAGCCAGGCGCCAGCCCTTGCAGCATGTCGGCGAACCGGGCCATGGTCATGTTCTGGCAGTTCAGCAACCGCCCTAGAATCGGGTGGGCGTCCCTCACGTCCTTCTGGTCCGCTCCCGGACCCTCTTCGCATTTAATGCGGCCATTTGGCTCTGCCGGCTTCATCTTCGGCTTTACCGCCATCAGCGTATAAGCGTTGATCGGCCGTTCTTCCATGTGCGTTTGCAGCTTGAAACGCGTCTGCCGGTGTGAGCTTTACGTCGGCTACTTCGAACTCGGTCGGCAGGGCGACGCCGGGGAGAATCTTCCCGATATCGGGCTCATTCTCCGTGGGTTTTTCGTCCACGCTCTCCACCACTACTACCCGCAGTGGGGTCTTTTGAAGGTCGAGTTTCAGCCCGAGCTGTTTGTCGACCGCATCGAAAACCGAAATGCCATCCGCTCCGGCGGCTGCGAGCTGGCTGCGCGAGGTCCATTTGAGGTCGAAATCGTAAGTTCCTTTCAATCCGGTGGAGTCGACGACAGGCTGCCTCAGATATCCTCCGGCCATATTGTGCAAGTTGTCCGCGATTTCCGCCGCAGTCAGGCCGTGACAGGCAGCCTCGACAGGGGCGGTGGGTTCGGCATCCTGAGGCCGCGGCTTGCCCTGGCATCCTTTCTGCGCCGTCGGGTCGGCATTCTTGAGTAGCGGATGTTTACTCGCCGTCATGATGTATGCGGGCATGGGCCTGGAATCGGGGTGGGCAACCAGATGGAAGCGCTCCGCCAGCAGCGCCTGCAGCATTGCCTTTTGGCTGTCCGGAGTCGATCCGGCCGGCAACTTGCCGGTAACATCGAAGCGGTCCATTTCCAGCCAGTTCGGCCCGCCAAATACCTTGTCCCCGTCGACTCCGTAGGCGGTGCTGATCAGATCCACCATCGTCGCGGTTCTGATTTCGTACCTGCCGGCGCGCCTTTGCGGGCCTCGCATGAACAAATTGAAATTATTATCGGAATGAGGACTGGCGTGAACATCCGCCGCCTCAAATCTATCCGTAGGTTGACCGAATGCCGCGCCCGATAAGAGCGCGACGCACAAGAATGCTCGCATCGTGTTTCCCCCTCCTGCTTGAGCTCTCGGTTGCTTAGACCCTTAGACGAATAAAAAGAGGATTTGTTCCGGCTCCCGCCGGTCCGCCTCCCATTCCACTCCGACCGAAAACAACGAAATTCCATTCACAAGAGTTTTTCACTTTCTTTTGCTGATTCCAAACCACTTCCCGCTCCCACCGGCCGGTTTCCCCCAGTCGCCATGCTACCCGCGGGTGGCGGAAATTGGACCGGAGCGCCTCGGCAATCTCGGACCAGGGTCTTGTTATGATGAAAGCGGGATGTCACAACAAGCCAGCCCGGATAATTCCCTTCGCCGGCGATGGGTGGAGACGTGGCGCCGCGCGGGCCAGGAACTGGAGCGCCTTCGCCGAACCGAGATCGAATCCATCGACACACCAGAGGCTGTCCGCCAGATTTTTGGAAGTGGGGGCCCCGCCGTTCCAGCGCCGCCGCCAACGTCGGGGCTGGTTGAGCAGCAGGCGTGGTTCGCGCGAATCCAAGGGGTCCGCCGCGGGTAATGAGCGCACTATTCGACGCTGCGCGTGATCTTCAAACGTTAATCGAGACGCGTGGCTGGGGATTCTGTTTCATCGGGGGGCTCGCGGTGTTGCGTTGGGGCGAGCCGCGATTCACGCGGGACGTTGACGTCACCCTGCTGTGTCCGTTTGGAAGGGAGGACGAGGTATCCGCGCCGCTGCTGGACTCGGGATACCTGGGACGGATCCCGGATGCCCGGGAGTTTGCCCGTCGAAATCGAGTCCTGCTCCTTCAGTCGCCTGACGGCGTTCCGATTGATATTGCTTTGGCGGCCCTCCCGTTTGAGGAAGTCCTGGTGGAACGGTCCAGCCTGTTCGAATTCGAAGCGGGGTCTGCCTTGCGAACCTGCTCGGCGGAGGACCTGATGGTCCTCAAGCTCTTCGCCTTCCGGCCACGCGATGTGCTCGATGCGGAGACGATCTCGATCCGCCAGCGCGCCGCTTTGGACTGGCAGTATATCGCGACGAATCTGCAGCCGTTGGCCGAGGTGAAAGGCCAGCCGGAGATCATGACAACCTTCGAGAAGCTGAGGCGGGCATAGTGATCCCGCTGGCTGCAATGAGCGGCCGAGCGGGCGGCGCGACGTTCGCTGGTGAGTTGCGCTTCGAGCGCCCTGGCCGCGAGATTTTAGTCCATTGGAATACCGCCTGACACGCGCGATTCGGATCAGAGCCGCGAACGTAAGAGAGCGTTGCCGGCCGACGGAACAACTTCTAGCGGTCAAAACACTAGGTTAGGTTTGCTCGTGATCGGGGACTTGGACTGCAAAGTGCCTACATTGAAGGCTTCAGGTTTTGCTCCGCGATTCGGGTGTCAGACCATTCAGGGTCAGTCCGTAGATTTTGCACGACTGCACTCAATGATCAGTTGATCCCGGGTCTTTGAACAAGCCGAGTTTACGGTACAGATCGAGGTCATTAAAGAACACCCATTCTTCAGCGATCTTTCCGCCTGTAAAGCGCCATACGGTCATGGCTGAGAGTTCATAGCGCTTTCCCGTTGCAGGAACGCCCTGAAAAACTCCATCGTGGGTTCCTTTGGCAGTAAAACACACCGCGACTTTGTCTCCTTCGGCAATCATCCAGTTCTCCGTGAATGTGAGATCGGAGGACGAATCAAATTGCCCCTTGGCATCCCGCATTTCTTCCGATAGATTCTCCGCCGGACTGTTGTTGAAGTGTTTCACAAAGTCCTTGGTATGGATTTCTTCAAACCGCTTGAAGTCCCGGTGATTCAGGTAGTCGAAAAACGCAGCCCGCGCTGCGGCCTTGTTCTGGTCCTCCAATTTGCCCCCGGTGGCATGGCTCGGTATCAAGAGGAAGAACAATCCAATACAAAGGACAACTGCGCCGGCCCCTTGCACACGATAGCTTCGCCAGAACGGTTGCTTGCTTCTCTCCTGCAGTCTCTTGCTCTTCATGGCTGTCTCCTGATTGAGATACGCGAGCGTCGAGATACACCCCGCGCCGCATTCGCCCCAGTGACCCGCCCGCATTCCGCGTCTCATTGGAACGTCAAGAACAGTCTGGAGCCTGTACCTAGGTATAGAGTCAAGCGGAAAATCAGGACACGGCGACAGCGGTCGGTCGGGAGGACTCAGCGTGATCGGGGGGAGTTTTCTGCCGTGTCGGAGCGTTGAGCGAAGCGCGGATTTGGCCCAACGCCTCCATCAGTTCATCCCGAATTTGAATGGCAGAGCGGATTTCGTCGTTCATGGTCAGCAGGTTCTTCTCCCCAAGCTTCAACGCTTCGCATAGACATTCATGTGAACCACGCTGATAGGGAGAAGCCCCGCCCGAATCACTAGGCAAAATCCACAACTGCAACACGCGGCGGATTTCCACGAGCTTGAAACCAAAGCGCTGCATCTTCTTAATCAGCGTGACGCTCTCAAGGTCTTGCTCGCTGTAAATGCGATATCCCGCGGGCGTCCGGCGGGGGGTACGCATCAGGCGGCGCCGTTCGTAGAAGCGAATGGCCTGCACGCTCACCCCGGCCCGCTTTGCAAGTTCGCCAATTCTCATATGCAGATGATAGCTCTGGCAACGTGACTTCTTCCACCTGTCCGGAGACGTCCAACTTCGGCGCCTCGTTGCTGGCAACCGACAAACAAACCGCCGCCAACCGCGTCAACGCACAGAAATCCACCGGCCCCCGTTCCGCCGCCGGCAAGATGAAATCCGCCCTCAACGCCCGCAAACACGGATTCTCCGGCTCCGTCTTCACCGTCGTCCGCCTCGAAGACCTCAACGAGATTAATGAGCTCCGCCAGGACGCCCTGGACCTCTACCGCCCCGTCAACTCCCAGGAAATCTTCGCCCTCGAGCGCATCGCCGTCTGCCAGATGTCCCTCATCCGCGCCGAGCGCCTGGAGGCCGGTCTCTTTACCACCTGTCTCGATAAGGCCCTCGACCCCGAGGGCGAACCCATGCACCTGATGTCCCCTGAACTCGCCGGCAATGGCGATATCGAGATCACCCGCGTCCAGAATCGCAATTTCGTTCTCGGCGAAGGCTTCCACCGCGCCACCCAAAAGCCCCACACCTGGGCCCTCTTCCTCCGCTACCAGGCCCAGGCCGAACGCCGGTACCGTCGCGCCATCCAGGAATTCGAGCGCCTTCGCGCCCTCCGCCCCGAATTAGAGGCTGAAGAAACAGAAATACCAAACGAACCCAATTTCCCCCCTCAACCCGAAGCAAATCAACCAGATCCCGTGACGCGAACCAACCCAATTCCTGGTGGGGCAGACCCCCTGGTCTGCGCGGGTCCCCCTGGACCCGCTTCTCCAACTCCGGATGCTCCTCTTCCGAATGCTCCTTTCCCCCGCCTGCCGGGAATCGGAGATGATAGCCTTGCCGCAGGAACCCCCGTAGACGATTTACCATAGAAGGATTCGAAGCTTCCATGAGGTAGAGGGCAATCGATGCGAACACGACTCCTGTTCCTGATCCTGTTCTTGACGCACGCCGGCTTCTCGCAGGTGGACGAAGCGCTGCTTAAAGGCATGCAGTATCGCCTGATCGGCCCGTTCCGAGGCGGCCGCGTGCTGGCCGTCGCGGGCGTTGCGGGCGACCCGCAAACCTATTACTTCGGCGCGGCGGCAGGGGGAGTGTGGAAGAGCATCGACGGCGGCGCGCACTGGACGCCCCAGTTCGATAAGGAAGCCGTTTCCTCCATCGGCAGCATTGCGGTGGCTCCGTCCGATCCCAACATCGTTTATGTGGGCACGGGCGAAGGATGCCTGCGCGGAGACATTTCTTACGGTGACGGCGTCTACCGTTCCAATGACGGCGGCAAGACATGGAAGAACCTGGGATTGCGCGACTCGCGCCATATCCCGAAAGTTCTGGTGGACCCGCGCAACCCCGAGACGGTTCTGGCGGCGGCGATGGGCCACGCGTTTGCGCCCAACGCGGAGCGCGGCGTCTTCCGCTCGACCGACGGCGGCAAGACCTGGGTGAAGGTTCTGTATGTCGACGACCGCACCGGCTCGACCGACATCACCTTCGCGCCGGGCAATCCCAATGTTGTGTTTGCGGCCATGTACCAGGCGCAGCGCGAACCCTGGGCTTTCACCAGCGGCGGCGGCGGCAGCGGTCTCTACCGGTCGACCGATGGCGGCGCCACCTGGAAGCACCTGGAAGGCAACGGCCTGCCCGCAGGCGTGCTCGGGCGGATCGGCGTCTCCGTTTCCGGCGCGGACGCGAACCGCGTCTATGCACTCATCGAAGCCGAAAAGGGCGGCCTGTACCGCTCCGATGACGGCGGCGATAAGTGGGAGCCGGTCAACGACGATGAACGGTACCGGCAGCGCGCCTGGTACTTCAGCCACGTCTTCGCCGACCCGCACGATGCCGACACGGTCTACGTGCTGAACACCGGGATGTTCCGTTCCACCGATGCGGGCAAGACCTTCACGCTGCTTCCCGCGCCGCATGGCGATCATCACGCGCTGTGGATCGACCCCGCCAACCCGGCGCGCATGATTAACGGCGACGATGGAGGCGCCACCGTCAGCATCGACGGCGGCAAGAACTGGACGCCGCAAATGAATCAGCCGACCGCGCAGTTCTATCACGTCGCCACCGACAATCGCTTCCCCTATTACGTTTTCGGCGCGCAGCAGGACAACAGCCCCGTGGCCACGGCGAGTTGGAGCGATGCGGGCTTGATTGGCATGCGCAACTGGTATGAGGTGGCGGGACAGGAGAGCGCCTTCATGGCCGCCGATCCGCGCGATGGCAACATCGTCTATTCGGCCGGCCAGGGAGTGTTTCGTTTCGACAAGCACACCGAGCAGGGCCTCGATATTTCACCCTGGCCGGTCGATTTCGCCGGGCACGGCGTGGCCGACTTCCCGCATCGTTTTCAATGGACCGAACCGATTCTTTTTTCCCCGCACGACCCCAACGTGATCTACACCGCGGGCGAAGTGGTTTTCAAGACCACCAACCAGGGAAAGAGCTGGACCATCGTCAGCCCCGATCTGACGCGCAACGACAAGTCCAAGCAGCGCGCTTCCGGCGGCCCCATCACCGGCGACAACACCAGCGTGGAATACTATGACACGGTCTTTGCGCTGGCCGAATCGCCGCTCGAAAAGGGCCTGCTGTGGGCGGGCAGCGACGATGGACTGCTGCACGTTTCGCGCAACGGCGGCGGCTCCTGGCAGAACATCACGCCGCCGTCGATGCCGGAATGGGGCTTGGTCAGCATGATCGACCCATCGCCCCACAGCGCGGCGGCGGCCTACGTCGCGGTGGACCGCCATAAGCTGGATGACTTCAAGCCCTACGTCTTCAAGACCGCCGATTACGGCAAAACCTGGACCGGGATCGCCGCCGGCATTCCCGATGGCGATTACGTGCACACCGTGCGCGAGGATCCGAAGCGCCAGGGACTGCTCTACGCCGGGACCGAAACCGGGGTTTGGATTTCATTCGACGACGGAGCGCACTGGCAAAAGCTGCGGCTCAACCTTCCCAGCGTGCCGGTCCACGACCTGGTGGTCAAAGACGACGACCTGGTGGTGGCCACGCACGGCCGCGCTTTCTGGATTCTGGACGATCTGACTCCTCTGCGTATGCTGGCGCCTGCCGATGTGGACGCAGCGGTCAAACTCTTCGCGCCGCGTCCGGCGTACCGTGTGCGGTTCCCCGATGCGCTCGACCGGCGCCAGCCGGCGGGCGAGAATCCGCCACCCGGCGCCATCATTTATTACTATCTGAAGTCCGCGCCCAAGGATGCCGTGAAGCTGGAAATCCTGGATGCGCAGGGCAATCTGGTGAAGACCTATTCCAGTGTCAAGACGGACGAAGACCTGGGGCCCGCGGAGTGGCCGGACGTCCAGCGGCTGAGTGAGGTGCTGCCCGCGGAGGCGGGCTTGAACCGCTGGTTCTGGAATCTGCGCCAGGAAGATCCGGTCAAAGTTCCGGGCGCGTTTTACGAAGCCGATATCCCGCCCAAGGGGCCCATGTCTCTTCCCGGCACATACCAGGTGCGCCTCACCGCCGGAGGCCGGAGCCAAACCGCGCCGCTCGAACTGCGCCAGGACCTGCGCATCCAACTGTCGGCCGCCGACCTCGAAAAGCAGTTCGATTTGGAAAAGCAGATCGCGCGCCGGCTGACATCCCTGCACAACGCGGTCAATGAAATCCGCGACCTTCGCGCGCAATTGACGGCGCTCGGGCAGCATTACAAGAACGTGCCGGCGTGGGAGCCGTTGAAGCCGCTGGCCGACGATCTGCTGAAGAAGATCGCGGCGGTGGAGGAAAAGGTCATGCAGGTAAAGATGAAGAGCACGGAGGGGGATCTGCGCTATCCGACCATGATCGACGAGCAGTTGATCTACCTGAGCTGGAGCGTGGACTCGACGGACGCGGCGCCCACCGAAGGGCAACAGCAGTTATTCGCGAAACTCAGCGCAGAGCTCGAAGAGCAGTTGAACCGCTGGGATCAAATCCTGAGCCAGGATCTTGCGGCCTTCAATCGCGCCGCGGAGAAGCAGAAAATCAGCCTGGTTGACGTGAGGCCGAAGCAGTAGCTAAGCACGTGGTTTCAGAAGTTCGCTCCTGTATTGTGGGACGGCTTCCCGACGGTCGCGACTCCAATCCGAGCCGCGAACGTAAGAGAGCGGTTTTCGTGGCACACGAGACTGCATCGATAACGGCATAAGGATACGAATGAATCCAGCAACGCACACGGACTCGCTTCGTTCGAGTCTCACTTACGAGCCGCTGGAGCTGCAATTCGGCACCAGCGGGCGGCGCGGCAAGGTGGTGGATCTCACGCAGTTGGAGGTCTACATCAACGCGCTGGCGGAGCTTGAGTATTTGCAGTCGCGCGATCCTTCCGAGGGCGGAATCGTCCGCGGCGAGGAGTTTTTCTTTGCGCGCGACCTGCGGCAAAGCTCCGACCGTTTCGTGCCGGAGCAGGGCGGACGCGGGGAGATCGCGCAGGCAATCGCGGCGGCCATCCGTGACGCCGGGATGCGCACGGTCAACCTGGGATTGATCCCGACGCCGGCGCTGATGTGTTATGCGCTGGCCCGCGGCAAGGGCAGCATCATGGTGACCGGCAGCCACATTCCATTCGACCGGAACGGATACAAGACCAATAGCAGCCGGGGCGAGTTGCTCAAACAGGAGGAAGCACCCATCAGCGAGCGCGTGCGGATGGTTCGCCAGAGGCTGTATGACCAGCGCCGGGATGAGTCGCTCTTCGACCATCGCGGCTTGTTCAAGAGCGGCCACCAGGAGCTCCCGGCGGAACAGCCCGAAGCCCGCGCCGCCTGGATCGAGCGATTCACGAGCTTCTTCGCGGGCCAGTCTCTCGGCGGGAAACGCATCCTGGTCTATCAACACTCCGCGGTGGGGCGCGACCTGCTGGTGGAAGTGCTCGAACGCATGAGCGCCGAGGTAATCGCGGCGGGACGCAGCGATACGTTCGTTCCCATCGACACGGAAAACATCGGCGAGCCGCAGTTGGCGGCCATTCAGGCGCTGGCCGATGAGGCCGCCGCGCGGCATGGACCGCTCGATGCCATTGTGTCGACCGATGGCGACAGCGACCGGCCGCTCATTCTGGGAGTGAATCCGGTAACGGCGAAGGCGCACTTCTTCGGTGGAGACCTGGTGGGCATGGTGGTGGCGGAGTATCTCCAGGCCGATGCCGTGGTGGTGCCCATCAGTTGCAATGACGCCGTGGACCGGGGGGCGCTGGCAGGCATGGTCGAACCGAAGACACGCATCGGCTCGCCATTCGTGATCGCCGGAATCGAAGAGGCCCGCCGCAAAGGGAAGCAACGAGTTTGCGGGTGGGAAGCCAATGGCGGGTTCCTGACTGGCTCGGACATTGAGCGGGATGGCGCGACCTTGAGGGCGCTGCCAACAAGAGACGCGATTCTGCCGATCCTGGGAACGCTTTTCGCCGCGGCGGGGAAAGGGCTTTCGTTGGTGGACCTGTTCGCCCAACTGCCAAAGCGCTTCAGCCGCGCCGCGCTGCTGGAGCAGTTCCCCAGAGCGGCTGGTCTGAAGCTGGTCGCGTTTCTCTCTCCCGGCAGCGACCTTGCACGATTCTTCACGCCTGCCATGGGCTTTGGCAAGATCAGCCATGTGGATTACACGGATGGCGTGCGCGTGATCTTCGACAACGGCGATGTAGCCCACGTGCGCCCTTCGGGGAACGCGGACGAACTGCGGATCTATGCCGTTGCCGACACGCAGGACCGCGCCGACGCGATCGCAGCCATGGGCGTGGCCGAGCCGAACGGCATCTTGCGGTGCATGGAGAAAGCTGTGGAAGGCGGGGGGTGAAGGATTCTTCGGGGGCAGTGGAACACCAATGCGCGAAGTGTCATACTGATACAGATAGAGAATGTCAGCAGCAGTCGCAAAGATTACGATTGAGCCCGGGAAGCGCGGCGGTAAGCCGTGCGTCCGAGGTTTGCGCATCACGGTGTGGGACATCCTCGGATGGCTAGGCGCCGGAATGACCGAGGCACAGATCCTCGATGAACATCCCGACCTCGAGAAGGACGACTTCCCGGCTGTGTACCAGTTCGCCGCCGAAACCGGCCGCAGAGCGAAGGTCGGGTGAGCCTGTTACTGGACGAAAATCTCTCTCCACGCCTCGTCCAACGACCAGCTTTGGCGCCAGTCTAAAGATTTCCCCGAAAAAACTTCGCCGGGCGTCGATAAGCTCTTCAGTGAGAGCTTTTCTGCAGCAGGCCGGTGACATCCTGGATATCGCGGCGAGCGGCGATAGCAGCCTGCAGGATATGGCCATCCTGATCGACCGCCAGGGCGGCATGCGGATGCTCGATCCGTCCGGATGGTCCCTGCCCGCCCTGGGCGCGGAATTCGGCGCGACCGCCGTTTATAAGGTGGAAAGGCGCGGAACCGCGGTGCGGGTGGAGGGCTGGGATGGGTCCCAGCGCTGCCTGGTCCAACGGAATTCGCAGCCAACGGCTTTTTTCCGCCTCCCGGGCACGGGAGTGGCGGCTCAGGCGATGATGCTGCTGCGCTCCGCGCCCGTTACTGGCGTGAGCTGATCAGCGCCCGGTCAATCGCCTCGACCTTTTCGAATTCCCCATCCCAGAAGCCCTGCGACTGCATGCTCTCCAGGTAAGCGTGCGAGTAATGGAACCCGCTCCACACCTGCTCTTTGTAATGGAAGAGCCGCTGCTTTTCGTCCGTGCCGCGCACATCCAGGATCTCGTCCGGCGCGCCTCCGCGAAACACTTCTTCGAACGACGACGCGTCCACCGGCCCCCGCCGTTTTTCCAAATCGGCGAGAACCGACGGATACCGGTCGAAGCCGTCCGTCGCGATCGTCACCACGTTGTCCTCGAAGCCCAGATTCAGATGCCGGGCCAGGCGAATCGCGCCCAGCACGTTGCAGATGCCCGAAACTCCAAACATGCCCGCGAACACCGCCAGGCTTCCCTGCGGCATCCCCAGAAGCTGCTCCACCATCGCCGCGCGCCGCTCCATCAACTCCAGGCCGATCACGCAGTCGTCATCGTGCACCAGCATCACGTAGTCGGTGGTCAACACGTTGTGAATCAGCGTCACCATCTTGTCGCCGATGCCTTCGATGCGGTGCGTTCCCCGGCCATTGTCGAACAGCGTGGAGCATTCTTTGGGCTCGAGCGCGCACACCACCGCTTCCGCATAACGAGCCTTGATCTCATCGCCCGCGGCCAGCGTCCCGGCCGAGCCCGGCGCCGAAACGAACCCGGCGACGCGCCCGTTCCCATGCCCGCGCGCCGCGTCGATGGCGCCGCGCCCGGTCACGTAACGGTGGAAGCGATAGTTGGGCAGCAGCTCGAACTGCGCCAGGATTTTGTTCTTCGGGTCCTTCTTGTAATCCTCGGTGCGCTCCAATACCAGGATCACGTCGCTCTCCGACCCGGGCGTCAGATCCAGTTGGCCGCCGTATTGGCGAATGCGCTCGTACCGTTCGCGGCTCATCCCCTCCGGCATGATCACGACGGCGGGGTAGCCCTTGAGCTTTGAAACATACGCCACGCCGATGCCGAAGTTGCCGGTCGATGGGCCGATGATGGTGTGCACGCCGGGCGAGATCTCTCCCGCCAGTTCGCCCTCCATGAGCGTGGTGTACGCCGGACCCACCTTGTGGCTCCCGGATGGAAAATACCGGCCCACCATCACCACGATGTTGGCGCGCACGCCCGTGAGTTCCTTGGGCAGCACCACGTGCCGCACCTGGTTGCCGGCTCCCCGCCACGTGATGTTGAACAGGTTGATGGGGTCGAGCTCGGTGGCCACGCCCGCCAGGGCCGCGCCGCGGATTGCCGCCGGCAACAACTCCGGATGCAACATCTCTTGATAGGTGGGACCGGGTACGGTTTTCATATCTCTCCTAAAATCTTTCCCAGAGCGCCCGCGCGCGCCGCGACGCCTTCTCAGCCACGCGGCGCTCGTCCACGTTGACGCATTGCTTATCGCGCAGCACCCAGCGGCCGTTGACCATCAGCGAATCGACCGGCGCGTTCGAGATTCCGAACAGCAGGTGGCCAAAGAGATTGCCGGGCGCCATGGGCGTCGGGGGGAAGTAATCGTACAGCGCCAGATCGGCCTTCGCGCCGGGCGCGATGCGGCCCACTTCCACGCCCCAGATCTTGCGGACAATGGCGCGGTTGTTCCGAAACGCCGCGGCGTAAGCTTCCGCGCAGCCCACACGCGGATCGCGCGCCCGCACTTTCTGCAGATGCAAGGCCGTCTTGAATTCTTCCCAAAGCCGCGGCGCATAGCCATCCGAACCCAGCCCCACGGTCACGCCATCGCGAAACAGCTCGATCAGCGCCGCCGTGCCCACGGCGTTATTGCAGTTCGACTGCGGGTTGTGCACCACGTTCACGCCGCTCCGCGCGAGCACTTTGCGCTCCGCGGCGGTTACGTGGATGGCATGCGCGGCCAGCGTGCGTCCATCGAGAATGCCCAGCCGGCTCAGGCGTTTCACCGCCGCGCGGTCGCAGCGGTCCTCCGACACATGGATGTGGAACGCGGCGGCGAGCGGCTGGTTGGCCTCCACACACGCGCGCAGCGTGCCGTCGCTGAGGGTGAAGGCCGCATGCAGACCGAATGCCGCTCCCACCGTATCCTCCCGCCGCCGGCGCTCGAGGAAGCGAACGTTCTCGGCGATCGCGGCCGCCGCAGCCGCCTTGCCGTCACGGTCGCTGGTTTCGTAACACGTCGCCCCGCGCAACCCCACCTTGCGATAGGCCCGCTCGATCACATCCAGGCTTCCCGCGCAGGCGTTGGGACTCGAGTGGTGATCGATCACGGTGCCGACGCCGTTCTTGGCCGAGTCGATCAGCCCGATCAGCGCGCTGTAGTAGACGTCTTCCAGGTTCAACGCGCGATCTAATCGCCACCACAGCCTCTTCAGAATCGCCGGAAAATCCGCGGGCGGCGCGCCGGCAAGCGTCATACCCCGCGCCAGCGTGCTATAAAGATGCGAGTGGCAGTTGATCAGCGCCGGCATGAGCAGGCGCCCGCCGGCATCCACGATTTCCGCGCCGGGCGCGCGGCCACTCCGCACTCGCCCGATGCTGCCGTCGGCGCGCACTTCGACGCTGCCGGAATCGAGCACACGGTGGTCGTCGTCGAACGTCAGGATTCGCGCGTTGGTCAGGATCATGATGCCACGATGTGAGTTCCGGCCGAGCCGTTCACCGCTTGCGCGACGCGCTCGGTGGAAGTGATAATGCACTGCTCGCCGCCCTGCGATACGAACTCAATGGCGGCTTCGATTTTGGGCCCCATCGACCCCGCCGGAAACTCGCCCGCCGCCAGATACTCGCGAGCCTGTCGCACCGTGATCTTATCCAGCCAGCGCTGGTCCGGGCGGCCGTAGCGAACCGCCACGCGATCCACCGAAGTCACGATGATCAGCTTCTGTGCGTGAAGGTCGCGCGCCAGCAACGACGAGACCAGGTCCTTATCGATCACGCCCTCCACGCCCAGCAGCCTGGCGCCATCCCACGCCACCGGAATCCCGCCGCCACCGGCGGCGATCACCACTATCCCGGCATCCAGCAGGCAGGCGATCGCATCGCTCTCGATAATCCGCAGCGGACGCGGCGACGCCACCACGCGCCGCCAGCGGCCCGCTTCAATTTCCCGCATCTCCCAATGCGGCCGCTCCGCGCGAATGCCCGCGATCTCATCCGCCCCATAAAACCGGCCGATGGGCTTGCTGGGGTCGACCATCTCCGGGTCGCCTTCGTTCACCAGCACTTGGGTGATGATGGTGGCGGCGGTGCGTTCGAGGTTCTCGCGCCGGAACAACTCGCAGGCCACCCGCTGGATCATGTAGCCCATGCCGCCCTGCGAATCGGAAACGCAGGTGTCCAGAGGAAGCCGCGGCACGCGCCGTTCGCCCTCTTCCACGCGGATCAGAATGTTGCCGATCTGCGGCCCGTTGCCGTGGGTGATGGCGATGCGCGCGTCGCTGTGAAACAGCGGCGCCAGGTGATTCAGCGTCTCCGCCGTGTGCTCAAACTGCTGCGGAATCGTGCCGGGCTCTCCGGCACGCGTGATGGAGTTGCCGCCCAACGCAATGACCAGCGTTTCTCGCATGGCTCAGCCGATCTGGTAGTCCACCGGCCGGTCCGCCATGGTCAGCGCCATGATCGCCTTGGCCGTGTGCAGCCGGTTCTCGGCTTCCTGATATACCACCGAGTTGGGTCCGTCGATCACCTCGTCGGTCACCTCGTTGCCGCGGTCGGCCGGCAGCGGGTGCATGTAGAGCACGTCCTTCTTCGCCAGCGTCATGCGCTCCGCGTTGCAGATCCAATGCGTATACTGTTTGGCGATGCGCAGCGATTCCGCCGGGTTCGCCCCCATCGTGTCCAGGCATCCCCAACTTTTGGGGATCACCACGTCGGCCTCGCGAAAGGCTTCGTCCATGCTGTCGACCATGCGGAACCGCCCGCCGCCGCGGGCCGCGTTGGCGTGCGCCGCCTCGACCGTGCCGGGCATCAGCCCGTACTCCGGCGGGTGCGCCAGCACCACGTCCATGCCGAAGCGCGGCAGCAACATGATCAGCCCCTGCGGCACCGAAAGCGGCTTGGCATAGCTCGGCGCATAGGCCCACGAGACCGCAACCTTCAACCTGCGCGTATGGCGCCCGCGCAACTCGCGAATGGTCATCAAATCGGCCAGCGTCTGGCAGGGGTGGTCCACGTCGCACTGCATGTTGATCACCGGGGCGTCCGCCCACTTAGCCACTTCGCGCATGTAAGCGTTGCCTTCGCCTGGAACCAGGTCGTGGCGAATGGCGATGGCGTGGCCATAACTGGAGAGAATGATGCCGGTGTCCTTGGCGCTCTCGCCGTGGGAGATTTGCATCACGTCCGAGGTCAGAAAGTGCGCATGCCCGCCGAGCTGCGTGATGCCCGCCTCGAAGGAGTTCCGCGTGCGCGTCGACTTGTCGAAGAACATCAGGAAAATGGTCTGGTCCGGCAGGTGGCGATGCGGAATCCGCCCCTTGAATTTCCGCTTCAGGTCAGACGCTACGTCGAGCATCACGTCCAGTTCGTTGTCCGACCATTCCTCGGTGGTGATCCAGTCTTTGCCTTTGAAGTGCGCTTGCTTGGCTTCAGTCATGAGCTTGGCTCCCGTAAGCAGCCGCCGGAAGGGCGGCGGCGTTGGCAAAATGCGCGTGGCGCGGGTCGCTGATGGATTCCAGCAACAGCTTGAGTTTGAGATACGGCAACAGATCGAGCCTGCGCGCGGCGCCGGCAGGGCCGTTCTTCGGCGTCCAGCCGAGCGCGCGGTTATCGCTGAGACGGATCTCGATCGCGGCGTCGTCCCGCTCGAAGCAGGCGCGGTTCGCCGCCCGGTCCACCGTCAGAACGTACGCTTCCCCCGCGATGACGCCGTGGATGGCATTCCGCTGGTAGTCGATATAGAATCCGTTCCTGCCCGCATCCCTGTGAAAAGTTTCCAGGCTGCCGAAGAAACGCGGCTTCTCGACGAACGGCCCGCCGTCTTCGGGACAGAAGATGTCGCAGTTGCCGCACTCGTTGCAGGCGTCGGCGTAGTTGGCGAATTGGCGCGCCTTGGCCACGCGCAGCACGCCGCCGGGAATGGCGCGCAATCCGTAACCAGCGGGCCGACCAGGGGGTCGGCCGCGGACCTGGGGGTCCGCCCCACCAGCATCGGCGGTGAGTTCGTAGTTGTCGTAGGCCACTTCCACCGCGCCGGTTTCATACACGAAGTTCGCGTCATTCGGGCAGACCGGCACGCACTTGTCGCAGGTGATGCAGTCGTAGAGCCACAGCTTGGAGCCGATCTTGCGTGGCACACCCTGGTTGCGCTCCCACGTGTACTTGGGATCGGCCGTGGCTTCCGCCACCAGGATCGGCGTATTGAGCAGACCGGCGGCATTCACATCTCCCGCCGCTCGCTCGGCCTGCCCGCGGAACCGCAGAACGAAATCCCCGATGTGGTTCGCGCCCAGCTCACGCATCGCCGCAACCAGGTTTTCCAGGTAGCGGATCATCCGGCCATACCCGCCGGGCCGCAGCAGATCGGTGCAACTGGTCACGGGAACGAAGTTCATGGCCACGGCGCGCGCCACGTTGTTGGCGTCGAGGCCCCCGGAGAACGAAACCGGAATCGGCTCGCGTTGATGCTCGCGAAACTTCTTCACCAGGTTGAGCGCAATCACGTGCAGCGGCGCGCCCGACAGGTACATCTCGCCGTCGCTGAAAAAGCTTTTGTGATTCTTTACCACCAGGGTATTGGTGAATTTCACCGAAAGGCTGCGCCCGTGCGCCCGCGCCACGCCCTGGAGGCGTGGAATCAGATCCAGCGCTTCGTCGAACAACAGGTCGTTTTCAAACGCCGGCGGATGAACCTCCAACTCGTGGTAGCCCAGCACATCATGCAGCAGATGCTCCACCTCGCCTCGGCCCAGCAGGGTCGGGTTCAGCTTGATGCAGACATGGCAGCCCATTTCCACCAGCAGGAATGTCACGATGCCTTCAATTTCCCCCGCCGGGCAGCCGTGGAACGTCGAAAGACTGATGGTGTCGCTGATACGTTCGGGGAACGGCAGATCGCGATAGCGCGCCCACTCGCCATCGAGCGACGGCCGCAGCTCGCCGATCACCGCCGTTGCATCCAGCATGGACGCAATCCACGAACGCACACGGGGCGACCGGATGCCCTCCAGGCTGTACCCCACGCTCATGTCGAAGACCGTGTCCGGGGGAATGCCTTCGCCCGGAAGCTTGGATGCTTTCAGAATTTCCAGAAACATCGCCGCGCTTACGTATTCGCGCAGCGAGCGCTCCAGCTTGAGTTCCTGCGACCACTCCACGTTGTAGCCCACGTTGGCCACATCGATGCACGGCCGCGGAATCTTCAACTCGTCGAGGATCTGAACCGTCTTCAGTTCGATGATGCGCGCGCCGCCCAGCCAGGCGAGCGCGATGTTCTGCACCAGTTGCCCGTGCGGCCCCGCCGCCGGCCCCAGCGGCGTGGAGGCGCGATGCCCATGGAACTCGACCGAAAGATCTAAACCGGGAAAGCCCCGAAAGAACTTACTCTTCGGCAGGTCGAAGATCTTGCCTTCGTTCCGGTACTCATGGAACGCCCGCCGCAACAGCAGCGGGAGCGGCAGTGGGACCAGTTCAGCCATTCGCCTTCTTCAACGCGGCCACATAGGTCAGCGGAAACGCCGCGTAGAACTGCGCCGCCTCCACCAGGTGGCGGATCGGGACGCGTTCCACCACCGAGTGCGCCACGTCTTCTTCGCCCGGCCCGAACCCGATGGTGGGCACGCCCATCAAGCCCATCGACGCCACGCCGTTGGTGCTGAACGTCCACTTGTCCACCACCGGCTCGCGGTTCCACAGCGCCCGATAGGTCGAAACGGCGGCTTTCGTCAGCGGGTCGGATTCCGCCAGCACCCAGGTCGGATAGTATTTCTCCATCGGGTAGCGCAGCCCGGTGTAGCTGGGCGTGTCGTAAGTCAGGATTTCGATCTCGGCGCCTTCCGCACCGGGCAGCGCCTTCACCTCGGCCACCGCGCTTTCTTTGGTCTCGCCGGCCGTCAACCGGCGGTCCAGGTGGATCGAGCACGCGCCCGGCACCGCGCACAACGACGGCGAAAGCGAGCGGATCTGGGTCACCGCGATGGTGCCCTTCCCCAGGAACGGGTCGTCTTTCAACCGCGTGTTCAGCTTTTCCACCTCCCGAACCAGGCGGCTCATCTTGTAGATGGGGTTATCGCCGCGCTCCGGCGCGCTGGCGTGGCACGACTTCCCGCGCAGATGCACTTCGATCTCCATGCGCCCGCGGTGGCCCCGATAAATCCCCAGCCGGCTCGGCTCCGTGATCACCACGCAGTCCGGCCGAATGCCGTCTTCCTTCAAAATGTACAGCCAGGGCAGCCCGTCGCAGTCTTCCTCCTGCACCGACCCCACCATGTACACGGTGTAATCGCCGCCCAATCCGAGTTCCTTGATGAGTTTGCCCGCGTACACCATGCTCACCATGCCGGCGCGCTGATCGCACGAGCCGCGCCCATAGATGTAGCCGTCTTCCACCTTGCCCTGGTAAGGATCCCAGCCCCATTCCTTGGGGTCGCCCACGCCGACCGTGTCGGTATGGGAGTCCATCATGATCACGGTCTTCCCCGAGCCGATCCGCCCCAGAATATTTCCCATGCCATCGATGCGGATTTCGTCGAACCCCACCTTCTCCATTTCCCGCCGGATCCGCGCGATCACCGGCCCTTCGTGGCTACTCTCGGCCGGTATGGCGATCAGGTCCCGCATGAATCGAACGATGTCGCCTTCATAAGCTTGCGCCCGTTCCGCCAGGCGCGCGGCGTCGATACTCCCAACCGTAGGAATACTCATTTTGCGATCACCACTCCTTCTTCCCGAAGCTCCCGCTCCTTGTCGCAGAGCGCGCGCAGCACGTCTTCCGGCCGTATCGGCAGCTTGCGAATGCGCACGCCCACCGCGTGATAGATGGCATTGGCGATAGCCGGCGCCGGCCCGTTGATCGGCACTTCCGAAATCGACTTGGCGCCGAACGGCCCGAGCGGCTCATCGGTCTCCACCAGGATGGTCGTCAGCTTCGGCATGTCCTTCGCCGAAAAAATCTTGTAATCCAGGAAATTCGGATTGAGCGGCCGCCCCGCGCCGTCCAGCAGCAACTCCTCGGTGAGCGCGTAACCCATGCCCTGCGTCACCGCGCCTTCCACCTGTCCTTCCGACTGCATCGGGTTGACAGCCGTGCCCGGATCCACCGCCGTCGCCAGGTGCAGCACCCGCACCTGTCCGGTTTCCGTGTCCACCTCAACCTCGGCGAACGTCGCGCAGAACGGCGGCGGGCTGTCCGTGTTGAAGTGCGACGCGCCGTCCATGATCTGCAGCTTCTCTGTGTACATCGCCTGCATCGCAATTTCGGCCATCGTGACCGATTTGCGGCACTCGCACACCGTGAAGACTTGATTGTTGCCCCACTCCAGCTTCTCCACCGGCGTTTCCAGCATCTGCGACGCCAGGCTCAACACCTGCGCCCGCACTTTCTCCGCGGCCTTCTTTACCGCGCCGCCGGAGATGATGGTGGTGCTGGAAGCATACGCGCCCACATCGAACGGCGTCGTGTCCGTATCGCCGGAAGTGATCACAATCTTGTCCAGCGTAACGCCCAGGCTCTCCGCGGCGATTTGCGACAGCACCGTATCCGCGCCGCCGCCCACGTCCGACGCGCCCACCTGCAAAAAGAACGCGCCGTCTTCGTTCATCTTCAGAAATGCCGACGCCCAATCCACGCCCGCAATCCCGCTGCCCTGCATGGAACACGACATCCCCACGCCGCGCTTCAAATGCCCACCCAACGCGGGCGCCTGCCGCTTCTTCTCCCACTCAATCGCCTCCGCGCCCCGCCGGATGCATTCCGGCAACCCGCAACTGCGGATGACGCGCGGCAATCCTTCCCGGCCCTCGCCGAGTTGCGCCGAAAGCCGGTCGATATCGCCCAGCCGGATCGCGTTCTTCAAATGAAATTCCACCGGGTCCATGCCCAGATGGTTTGCGATCTCATCCACCAGCGATTCCTGCGCGAAGAATCCCTGCGGGCATCCGTAACCGCGAAAGGCCCCCGCCACCGGCATATTGGTGTAGACCACGTGGCACTCGAAGCGCATGTGCGGCGTGCGGTATAGCGGCAGCACTTTGCTGCCGGTGTTGCCCTGCACGGTGTTGGCATGGCTTCCGTAAGCGCCGGTGGTCGCCAGCACGGTCATCTGGTTGGCCAGCAGCGTGCCGTCCGCCTTCACTCCCATCTTCAGGCGCAGAATCTGCGGATGCCGGCTGCGCGCCATGTAGAACTCTTCTTCGCGCGTGAATTCCATCTTCACCGGACGGCGCGAGCGAAGTGCCAGCGCGCCGCAAATGTCTTCCAGCAGCATTTCCTGCTTGCCGCCGAAACCGCCGCCGATGCGCGGCTTGATGACGTGCACGCGGCTCACCGGGATCTGGAGGATCATGGCTACTTGCCGCCGGCTGTGGTACGGCACCTGGCTGCTAGTGCGGATTACCAACCGGCCGTTCGGATCGAGCCAGCAGATGGTGATGTGCGGCTCGAGCGGCGTATGCTGCTGCCGGTGGGTCCGAAACTCGCGCTCGACCACGTAGTCAGATTCCCGGAAGCCTTGTTCCACGCTGCCAATCTCGCGCAGAATGTAGCCGGCAATGTTGTGCGACCGGTCGTAGATCTTGGTGGAATCCGGCTCGTCATGGATCACCGGCGCGCCGGGCGCCATGGCCAGTTCCATGTCGATCACCGCCGGCAGCACTTCGTACTCCACCTCGATCAAACGCAGCGCCTTCTCCGCGATGGCGCGGCTTTCCGCCGCCACGGCCGCCACCCGGTCGCCCACAAATCGCACCTTGGAATCGAGCAGGTAGGTGTCGTAGGGCGAGGGCTCCGGCCACGCCTGCCCCGCCGTGGTATGCGGCACGCGGGGCACATCCTTGTACGTCAGCACCGCATGCACGCCGGCCAGCGTCTGGGCTTTCCGCGTGTCGATGCGCCTGATCCGCGCGTGCGCGTGCGGGCTCGGCAGAATCTTGCCGTAGAGCATTCCCTGCATCTCGATATCGTCGGTGAACGCCGGGGCTCCGGTCACCAGCTTGTGCCCCTCCACCTTACGGACGTTGCTGCCAACCACCTTGCGCCCGCTCATCGCACCACCCCCGCCGGCTGGCGCTTCCGCGTGGCGCGCTTCGCCGGCTGCTTGGCCGCGGCCAGCACGGCCTCCACCGGCTTGATGTATCCCGTGCAACGGCAGAGCACTCCGGCCATCGCCTCCCGCACTTCAGCCTCGTTGGGATGCGGATTCTTATCCAGCAGCGCCTTGGCCGCCAGGATCATTCCCGGCGTGCAGAATCCGCACTGCGCGGCGCCGTGATCGAGGAAAGCCCCTTGAATCGGATCGAGCCGATCGCCCTCCGCCAGGCCTTCGATGGTCAAAACCTCGCAGCCTTCCACCTTGGCCGCGAACATCAGGCAGGAATTCACCGCCCGGCCATCCACCAGCACCGTGCACGAACCGCACTCGCCTTTTTCGCAGCCGCGTTTTACGCCGAAGAATCCTTCCCGGCGCAATACATCGAGCAGCAGGTCTCCCGGCGCAATGCTCCATTTCCGCGGCTCCCGGTTCACCGTCACCCGCAATTGCATGGTCGTCATATCGCACACCCCGCTTGTGCGGCACATTCAACGAGCGCCCGCCGCGTCAGCACGCGGCACATCTCGCGCCGGTATGTGGCTGATGCGCGAAGGTCGGTGATGGGGCTCACCTCCCGCATCACGCCTTCCGCGGCCTCCGCGACGGCTTCCGCATCCAGCCCGCGCCCCCGCAGGTTCTTTTCTGTCGCGCCGGCCCGAATGGCCGTGGGAGCCACTGCGCCGAGCGCGAGACGCGCCCACTGGATGCGCCCCGCAGCGTCCACCTGCAAACCCGCCGCCACGTTCACCACCGAAATGTCGAGTGCCGTGCGCCCCAGCTTTTGGAACGACCAGCCGCAGCGCCTTCCCAACGGCCGCGGCACGGTCACTTCCACCAGCAACGACTGGCGCATGGCCCTAGCGCCGCGAACAGCCAAATACTCTGCGATCGGCAGCTTACGCCGTCCTTTGGCATCGGCCACCACCACCACCGCGTCCAACACCAGCAGCGGCGTCACCAGATCGGCCGCCGGCGACCCGTTGGCGAGGTTCCCGCCCACGGTCGCCACGCCGCGGATCTGAATCGACCCGCACGTCGCCGCGGCCCGCGCCAGGATGCCGCCTCCCAGTCCGCGTATGATCCGCGATTCCTCCAGCTCCGCCATGGTGGTCGCGGCGCCGATCGCGCACGAGCCGCCCCGCTTGCGAATGTAAGCAATCCCGCTATGCGTGATATCAATCAAAGCGCGGACTGTGGAGTCGCCATCCACTACCAGATCCGTGCCGCCGGCTACGATTCTCGCCCGGCCCTTCCCGCTTTCCAGCAAGCGCACAGCTTCGCGAACGCTGGCCGGGCGATGGAAATCCTCAACCTGTTCAAACATGGAACTCTAACCGCAAGACGGTCACCTCTTGTCTAGGACTATAACAATTGTTACAGATCGGTTTCCACCGGGTGCGCTTCCACCGGTGGGTCACCAGGCGCAAGCGCCTGGCCCGACCGGCGGCAAGACCGCCGGCGCTACCAGTTGGTGTTAACGGAGCTTGAAACTGTGGAAACCCCAGTGCCAGGCGAAAGCGCCTGGCCCACTTTGCCGGCATATCCCTGCCTGCTTTCGATAGCGTGATCGCTAAACTCACCCCCGCCGCGCTGGCCCTATGCTTGAGCCCGTCTCGCACACCCGAGCCGCCAGTTTTCTGTGTCGCGCCAGCGCCCGCTCGAGCCCGATGCTGCGAACTTCTCCGTGCTCCACCACCACGCGCCCTTCCACCACCAGCGTATCGACGCGCGCCGGCGCGCACAGCAGCAGGGCCGACACCGCATCGCCCGCTCCGCTGTACCCCACGCCGCGCAGATCGAACATGGCGATATCGGCCCGCTTCCCCGGCTCCAGGCTACCGATGTCGTCGCGCCCCAGGCAGCGCGCGCCCTCCACCGTGGCCATGCGCAGCGCCTGCCGCACACCCAGCGCCGCGGCGCCGTGTTTCAACCGCTGCAGCAGCAACGCCTGCCGCGCCTCCGCCAGCATGTGCGAGCTGTCGTTGGACGCGCTGCCATCCACGCCCAAACCCACCGGACAACCGGCCCGCCTCAACTCGAGCACCGGCGCGCATCCCGACCCCAACCGCATATTCGACGTCGGACAGTGCGCGATCCCCACGCCCGCGCGTCCCAGCCGCGCAATTTCACGGCGATTGAAGAAGATGCCGTGGGCCAGCCACGTATCGACGCTCATCCACCCGGCATCCTCCAGCAGATCGAGCGGCCGCTTTCCAAAGCGGCTCAAACAATAAGCCTCTTCATCGCGCGTCTCAGCCAAGTGGGTGTGCAGCCTTACGCCGTGCCGCCGCGCCAACTCCGCGCTCGCCCGCATCAACTGAGGCGAAACCGAGAATGGCGAGCACGGCGCCAGCGCCACCCTCAGCATGGCCCCCGGCCGCGGGTCGTGATATGCGCCGATCAACCGCTCGCAATCCCTCAGGATGCGCTCCTCGCGCTCGACCACCAAATCCGGCGGCAACCCGCCCTGGCTCACTCCCACGCTCATGCTGCCCCGCGTCGGGTGAAAACGGATCCCGATCCGCCGGGCCGCCGCGATCTGCGCGTCGATCATCCGCCCGTGGCCCCGCGGAAACACGTAATGGTGATCGGTCGAAGTGGTGCACCCCGAGAGCATCAGCTCCGCCATCCCCGCCAGCGCCGCCACGTGCACGCACTCTTCATCGAGGCGCGCCCAAAGCGGGTAGAGCGTGCGCAGCCAGTCGAACAACTCCGCGTCCGCCGCCGGAGCGTACGCTCGCGTCAGGGTCTGATAAAGATGATGGTGTGTATTCACCAGGCCCGGAATCACCACCGCGTAGCGCCCGCTGATTACCTGGCCGGCCTTGGGCGGCCGCTGGGCCCCGCTCCCGATGCGCCGGATCTGGCCGCCTTCCGCATAAACAAACGCGCCCTCGATCACGCGATCGGCGGCGTCCATGGTTACGAGCGTGTGAATGTCGCGAATCAGCAGCGATTGGGCCATTTAATTAGTATGGGTCAGTTTGACCCGACGGGCGGTGGACCGCGTGGGTAGTCGGTGAAGAGAAAGAGAACGGCGTGTCAGGGGAGTGATGTTAGCGCCGCGAGGAGACGCGAAATGTATCAGAATAGGAGGGATGCAGCCCTTTGATCGCATAACCTGGAACCCCAACCAGATGAACGGCCAGCCGTGCATCCGTGGCATGAGGCTGACGGTTCGTCGAGTCGTGGAAGCCGTGGCGCAATATCCTAACCGGGACGACCTCTTCCGGAACTATCCGGAGCTGGAGCCGGAAGACGTTCAGCAGGCGCTCGAGTTCGCCGCCGCCAACCTTGAGGACAGCGCGGCGGAAAGTAACGCCGCTTGACTGGCAGCGCGGCCGTACGCCTGGTCCTGGATCACCACGTCGGTGTCAACGATGGCGGCATTCATTGTGGGCTGGAGGGACGGGTTCCTTCTCGCCGCCAATCGCGCAGGCTTGCGGAGAATTCCTCTACTGATTCGTCTTCGGGCAACGGCTCTCCAGGAAGGGTTTCAAAGTCGTCAATTGGAGTGACGCCCTGCTGAGCGGCCAGTTCCTCGAAGGAAGGCGAGGCGGTGTAATCCGCTCGAGAAGAAGGGATTGAGCGTGCCCTGTTGTCCACGACTTCAGCATAACAAATCAAAGTCAACTCTCCGCGCCACACCATGGATCCTTGACGGGCGTGTCACGGGAGTAATGTTCATTCAAACCGGTTAGGGTCAGGCAAGCTGGACGTGCGGATACGCTGCAATCTTGCCGTCCTCGGTCATGACAGGACACTGAATGACGCGGGCCGTTGCGACAAGCAATTGGTCAGCCGGATCGCGATGGAAAGGTTGCGGCAGTTGGGTGGATTCGACCACGATCTGAGGGTCGAGGTGCACAAGCGTCACACCCGGCTCGGCAAGGGCGCTCTGCATCCAAAGCCCGACGGTCCGATCGAGCTTCAGCCTTCCGTATTCCACAAGCTTCGCCACTTCCCAGCAGGAGACGATGCTAACGCCGAAGACGCGGTCGACGCCAAGTTCGAGAAGGTCGCGGTGCCTGGATTGCAGCCGATCCGGGCGAGAAACCCACCAGACCCAGATGTGGGTGCCCAGCAGAATCACTGCAGGGCGTCCCAGTCCTCGCTGGCAACAGGCTCCAACGGCTCACGAAACTCGAGAACCGACCCTCGAAGGCTTCGGCTCCCGGGCGGCGTTGAACCTGCGGTCTTCGAGACCACCAATACGTCAACCGGTTGGCCGGGCTCGAATGGGAGGCCCTCCAAAACAAGTTCGCCATGCTCGCCGACTGTAGTCTCTCTCCAGTGTGCTTGCACGCCCTCATTATAGAGGATCTAGCCGCATAGCGGGACGCCGCTGTGCGGCCCCAGAGTGCGTATCGCGCGCTAGAAGCGGAGAGGCAGGCCTTCAACTGTTCGGGTGGTTCACCGGCTGAGATCAGCGCCTCACAGTGGAAATCGCCGCCAGCGCTTGGAATCGTCCCGTCCGTCCCCGGTTTCCCGTCCGTGGCGGCGTCGAGGAAGCTGAGATCCCAGGGCTTTACGACGGTGGACGCATGGGAGCGCCTGGCGGATTACCTGGCCCTGTTTCCGCTCATCCTGCCGGCAGCCGGAGCGTTTGAAAGAGCTCGCATTCTCCACACAGAGGACGAATGGTCATTCTGGGACGCGATGATCGTGGCCGCCTGCCTGGAATGCGGTGTTACGCGCCTCTACTCGGAGGACCTGCCAGGCCGCGCTGTTCGCTGGCCGCTTGAGAATGTGAACCCCTTCCTGCAACCAGGCTGATCTCGTAAGGGCATACGAAAAATTCGTCGTCCCCTTTTCGCTGTCCCCTTTTCGCTCCTTTTCGCTCCCTTTTCGCTGGCGGTGATGCGATACTTGCCTGGTCGTTGGGAAAGAACGCGATCGTGGTGACTCTGGACGCGGACTTTCACTCGATCCTGGCCGTCTCCGGGGCGAGTGGACCTTCCGTGACTCGGATCCGGGACTGGGTGTCACCGGTTTCCTAAACAGGAGTGAGAGAATATCTAGATGAGCTACAGCCAATTTATGTGGGGACTATCGAACGGCGTTCTGGTGCTGGCGATGGCGGGGGCGTTTTGGTTTGGATTGGCTGCCTTCAACGGCGGGTTTCAGTTGGGGCCGGCGATCTTGATCGCTGTGGGCGCAATCGCTGTCACAGCAGGATCCGTATGGCTGCGGCGGAAGGCGGGTGGGTTTCGGTTTTCCCAACTGAAGCAGGGGAATGAAGCGCAACGTTTAGCGAACCGGCGGATACTGATCGGGCTTCGTTGGACGACGATCCTTGAGACGCTTCTGGTTGGGAGCGCGTTCGGTATCTGTAACGGAATTGGACGGCAGGATCTCGTTTGGCCCGCGGTCGGTGCGGCCGTCAGCCTTCATTTCGCCCCGATGGGGTATCTGTTTCGTTTGCCGCTGTACTATGTCACGACGGCGTTAGGGTGTGTGGTTTCTCTGATGGCTTTGACCCAGGCGGCGCCGGCGAGCCTGTGGGTAGTCGGCGCGGGCATGGGCGGCGTTCTTTGGGCGACGGCAACTTTCGCCATCCTCAAATCCGAATTGCTCGCCAATCACGCCGCTCCGAAGTAATCCCTTGGTACATCAGCAGGCCTGGGCTACACGAGGCGGGCGCCTCAGCGAGGAACACGGCTCAGGCAGCGTCGAGATCGAGGCGCACGCGGCAGCCCAGCGCCGTCGCGATGTTGACCAGCGCGTCGAGCGAGAAGCGCGAGACCCGGCCGCGGAACAGATCGTTGATCCGGGGCTGCGTCACGCCGCAACGGCTCGCCGCTTCGGCCTGTGTCCAGTCGTGTTTCTTCAGGCGTGCTCCGATCTTCTGCATCAGTTCGGCCCGCGCTCTCAGATGCGGCTCAAACGGACCCACCACCATTCAATCGATCACCTTGCGTTGCCGCAGAATCTCTTCCAACCCCGACCCTTCCGGCGACACCTCGAACGGCGCGCCCACCGCCGCGCGCGCCGATTGCACATCCTTCAAGCCGTTGCCGGTGATCAGCGCCACCGCGGTCGAGCGCCGCCCGACAATACCTTCTTGGACCGCCCGCCGCAATCCCGCCACCGCCGTCGCGGCCGCCGGCTCCGCGAAGATGCCCGCCAGGCGCCCGGTATATCGCATGGCATCCAGGATCTCGTCGTCGCTCACGTTGATCATCGCGCCGCCGGCTTCCCTCACCGCCATCACGGCCTTCTTCCAATTGCGCGGCACTCCCACCGCAATGCTGTCCGCGATGGTGTGCGGCGACACCACTTCGAGCGGCCCGCCGCTTTCGAAGCACGCCGTCACCGGCGCCGCGCCGGCGGCCTGCACGCCCAGAATCCGCGGCGCGCGCTCCATCAGCCCCAACGTGCGCAGCTCCCGGAACCCCTTCCACACGCCGGCGATGGTGCACCCATCGCCCACCGACACCGCGACCCAATCCGGCGCTTCCCAGGCAAGCTGCTCGCCGATCTCGAGGCCGGCGGTCTTCTTGCCTTCCACCAGGTAAGGATTGATGGCGCTGTTGCGGTTGTACCACCCCCATCTCTCGCACGATTTCTGGCACAACTGAAAGGCCTGCTCGTAGCTGCCCAGCACGCGCAGCACCGTCGCGCCGAAAATCAGCAACTGCGTGACCTTGGGTTCCGGCGCCCGCTCCGGCACGAAGATCACGCTGCGGATCCCCATGGAGGCCGCCATCCCCGCGCACGACGAGGCCGCGTTCCCGGTGCTGGCGCAAGCGATAATGGTCTTCCGCTTCTCGCGCGCTTTCACCACACCGACGGAGCTGGCCCGGTCCTTCAGCGACCCGGTCGCGTTGCGTCCGTCGTCTTTCAAGAACAGCTTGGCGATCCCGATATGCCGCCCCAGCGCCGGCGCCGCCGTCAAAGGCGTCCACCCTACCGAGACATCCGGCAGCCTCGCATCCGAGCGCACCGGCAGCAGCTCGCGATATCTCCAGTGCGAAAACTCGCGCCGCGCCGCCAGACTCCGCCGGGTGAGCACCCGCGCGATGGTCCGATAGTCGTACTCGACATCCAGAATCCCGGTAATCCCGCATTGCGGGCAGGTGTACGCCACCCGCGTCGAATAGAGCCTGCCGCAAAACACGCACCGCAGACCCGTGATCAGTCCCATTCACAACTCCTGGACCTCAATCGTATCAAGCGGCTCGGCACGCGTCTGCCCGGCGAGCTGGGCCCCTCCTCATCCTTGGTATTCGCGGGTTTGGCTGGCGAGTCAGCCCTGCCCTATACTTGTCGCCATGATGCTCCTGCTGCTCCTGCTGCTTCTCTTCCTTCCCGCGGGTCTCTTATCAGCGCAAAGCCTGACGCTCGATGCGCTCGTGACGCCGTCCACCATCGTGTATCACGACGAGAAGCCGGTTCCGTTTGCTCTGTATGGGCTCGTCGAATTCAAGACCTTGCGGGAACTGTTCTCTTACGTTGACGCGCAGGCCGGCCGCTGGCAATTTCCCACCGAGCGGGCGCGCAATGAATTTGCCCTGAGCCTGCTCCAGCGGGGCGTCGAGAGCCGTGTGATATCCATGGTCGAGGAAAAGCCGCTGGAAGTGATTCTGACTCACACCCGCGAGGAACTGGACGCCGCCATCAACCGCCTTCCCGCTCCGTTATTCGAGGGCCGCAACTGGCGGCTCGACGCGCGCGCCTATCGCCAGGCGTTCGACCGCGTGCGGGACCGATGGAGCAAGGGTCTGAACTGCTGGAGCGCCTCTACGTCGATCGCCGGCCGGGTATTGTCGAACTGGTACCTGATCGAAGAAGGCATGGAATTCGACGGCGCAACATACGATTCGCTCGAGCATTTATGGCAGGCAATCAAATACCACCCCAGCGTGACGATCGCCGACGTGATGGGTCTTCTCGACCAGTTGAGTACGGTCGACTGGGAATCCTGGTTTTCCGGTCTGGACCACGATCAAAAGATTTCGCTCGAACACGCCTACATCATCGAGTTCCTGCGCGCGAATCTTACCCCGGCCAAAAGGGCGTGGTTTCGTGAGCAACTGGCCGCGCAGCCTCCTCAGGCCAAGCCTCGCGAATTGCAGCAGCGGACGCCCGGCAGTCTTCGATTTACATCCTTCCAGGAGAAAGTCCTCTGGGGCGATCTCGCCGACGTTTTCCACCTCCTGGTTTACCTCGCCCCGATAGCCCCGGTAAATGATGCTTCTCTGATCACAGCCCTTCAGGCGCGGCACTTCGACGGTATCCACCTGAGTAACCGGAAGCTCGGTTTTATCAGTCCGGAATTCCGCGCGCTGATGCTTGAATTATGGAAGGTGAAGTATCTCAAAATGAAGCGGTTCAACGAGGTGATACGCTCGATCCCCCGCGAAGTGAAGATCGAACATTACCTGAACGACGGCGATTCGCCGGATATTCCCATTCCCGTGTATATCAGCTACCTGAACCAGATTCGCGACATGGCGTGGGCCAAAGCCGCGCACTAGCTCTGCTTGTTGCTGTCATCCGCATCCTGCCTGACGCTCCCCGTCCCCTGCTTTCCCCCGATTGTTTCGCACTCACGCACCCGCTATAATCGTGGCGCTTGAACACCCGCTCACGCGCGGCTCTGCTGCTGGGCGCCGTCCTCGTGCTCACGGTTCTCTGGGCGCGGCACGAACCCGCGGCTAGACCAGGCATCACGCTCGAACCCGTGCGCCTTCTCGCCGATGGCTATGACACCGCCATCCTCACCTTCCACTCCGCCGAGGCGCCTCGCATCAGCATCGACCCGTCCTACGCCGCCACAGTGGAAAACGTCACCGATACCACCGCCCGCATTCGCGCCGGCGTCCTTCCCGCGCAAATCCACGTGCGCGTCGAGTTCCCTAACTTCCCGCCTGCCAAGCTGCAACTCGCCACCTCGCTCACTGCCGCCGACACCTTCCAGGACGGCACCCCCGACTTTCTCCGCCTCGACGATGACCGCGACCGCCTGGCCTTTCGGCGCTGGTTCACCTTCCTCGCGGAGACACAGTATTTTCAGGCACCCGACGCCCGTCCCGCCGAAATCAACGATTGCGCCGCGCTCATCCGCTACGCCTACCGCGAAACCTTCCGAGCGCACGACGCGGGATGGGCCGAAGCCGCGGGCGTGCCTGTAGTCCCGGCATTCGATCCGCCGGGCAAGTATCACTATCCCTACACGCCCCTCGCCGCCGAGCTGTTCCGCGTCCGTTCCGGACCGCTCGCCCCGGCCGATTTTTCCAGCGGCGCATTTGCCCAATTCGCCGACGCCCAAACCCTGCGCCGCTTCAACACCCATTTTCTGACGCGCGATCTTACCCTGGCGCAATCCGGCGACCTGCTCTTCTTCCGTCACAACGCAACCTTCCATAGCATGATCTATCTCGGCCGCAGCCAGCTTCGCCCCGACGGCAACCTCTACGTGGTCTACCACACCGGCCCCGATGGCGGCGACCCGGGCGAAATCAAGCGCCTCACCCTGTCCGAGCTCCTCCACTTTCCGCAACCCGATTGGCGCCCGCTGGCTGCCAATCCCAAATTCCTCGGCGTGTATCGCTGGAACATCCTGAGAGAGGCGTTATGAAAAAGCACCTGCAGTTGGTCCTGTTGCTCGCCGCCGTTGCGACCGGCCTCAGCCAGTCCGAGACTCAGCCCTATTTCGCGCTCTCCTCCAGCCAGACCTTCGGGACGCACTCCAAGCCCTCCGTCTCCGTCAGTAGCTGGGCCGTCGACTCGCTCGAATTCCGTGTTTACCGTATTGAAGATCCGCTCAAGTTCTTTGAGCAGCTCGAGAACCCCCACCAGTTCGGCGCACGCACGCCGGCGACGCCCCACGAGCGCACGCTGCTGGAACGGATTCATATATGGAAGCGAAGCCTCCGCGCCGCTATTCAACGCGGGCTTCGCGCCCAGTTCACGGAATCGCCCAGCGCGCATTTCGAAAAGCTGCTTCCCTCGAAATCCACCGCCCAGCCCGGTGGCCGCGAAACGCACTACGCGGAAGCCCCCGTCCTGAACGCCCAGCAACTGGTGCTTTCGTTTGTGCAGCCGGTCGAGAGCCGGAACCGCTGGGAGCGCCACACCGTTCCCGTGAATGTTGCCGGGAAGGGCGTCTATATCGTCGAGGCCGTCAAAGGCGAGCTCCGCGCCTACACGGTGCTGATCGTTTCCGATTCCGTCCTCATCACCAAAACCGGCAAGGGCCGGATGGTCAACATGCTGGTCGATCGCGCCAGCGGCGAGCCCATCAAGGACGCCAAAATCTGGATGCTCGGCCGCGATTCCGACCTGGGTGACGCCACCACCGATGCCGAAGGCGTCGCCGTTCTGCCCATTCCCGCGGGCCGCCCCAATGACGTACGAGTTCTCGCCCGCAGCGGCTCCGACTACGCCGTAAACGCCCTCGCCAACTACGCCTTCTCCGCCAACCAGCCAACTTGGGAGGGTTACATCTATACCGACCGGCCCGTCTATCGCCCCGGCCACACGGTCCACTTCAAAGGCATCCTCCGCTTAAAAACCGCGGCGGGATACGAAGTGCCCGCCGGCAAGGCCATCTCCGTCAGCATCCAGGATCAGGAACAAAAACCGGTCTACCAGAAGAGCCTGAACACCAGCGCCAACGGCACGATTCACGACGATCTCACGCTCCCGCCCTCGGCCGCCCTCGGCAATTATTTCATCGAGGTCAAATCCACCGCGGGCGAAGGCTACATGAACGGCAGCTTCGAGGTGGAGGAATACAAGAAGCCCGAATACGAAGTCCGCGTCACTCCCGGCAAAGCCCGCGTGCCGCAGGGCGAAGCGGTGCAGGCCGCCATCGACGCCCGCTACTACTTCGGCGAGCCCGTCAGCAGCGCCAAAGTCCATTACGCCGTCTACCGCGACCGCTACTGGTTCCCGCTCTGGTACGATCCCGATGAATCCACTTCCGAAGATTTCGCCGCCGGCGATAACGATGACACCGGCGACCAGGTGACCGAGGGCGACGGCGTGCTGGATGCCGATGGCAAACTCACCATCGACGTCTCGACCACAGTCTCCGAGCACAAAGCCGACTACCTCTATCGCGTCGAAGCCCGCGTCACCGATCTGGGCAAACGCGAGATCACCGGCAAAGGCTGGATCGTCGCCACCTACGGCAGCTTCGTCCTCAACGCCACGCCCGACCATTACTTCTATGCGCCAGGCTCCCTGGCCACGGTGACTGTGGAAGCGCGCGACTACGATAGCAAGCCCGTCGCCACCGCCTTCCACGTCAGGCTGCTTCGTTACAACTTCTATGACCGCCAGTTCGGTGAAGTGAAAGCCGAAACCGGTGGCAACGCCGGCGCAAGCGGGCAGGGCACGGTCAGCCTCAACGTTCCCGCCGATGGCGGGTCCTATTGCATCGAAGCTACCGCACGCACGCCGGAAGGCCGGGACGTCCAGGCTCTGGCTTACTTCTGGGTCTCCGGCGGCGTCTCGGTCCGCTCCCGCAACGCCCGCAAGGAAATCCAGATTATCCCCGACAAGAAAACCTACCGCGCCGGCGACACCGCCAGACTCCTGCTGGTCACTGGCCAGCCCAACACCCCGCTGTGGGTCAGCGTGGAGGGCCGCGACCTGCAGCAGTACAAACTGGTCCGCTCGTCTCAATCCACCGCCGAGTTCGCCATCCCCGTCACCGCCGCCGATGAGCCCGGCATTACCGTCTCCGCCGCTTTCATCCGCGCGGGCGATCTCTACGCCGGCACCAAGTACCTGAAGGTTCCCGCCGAGCAGCACCAGTTGAACGTCAAGCTCTCGACCGACAAACCGCAATATCAGCCCGGACAGACGGCCGATTACACCATCGACGTCACCGGCGCCGGCGGCCGGCCTGTTGCGGGCGCCGAGTTCTCGCTCGGCGTCGTCGACGAAGCCATCTACGCGGTCCGCCGCGACACGCTAGAGGATCCGCTGACCTTTTTCTACGGCCGCGAATGGAACCGCGTCTACACCGAAAACTCGCTGAACTTTTTCTTCAGCGGCGAAGCCGGCAAGCGCCGCATGCAATTGGCCCAATTGCGCGCGCCGGGCCGGTTGGCCCAGCTCAAACCCGACCGCATGGTCGAACCGAAAATCCGCAAGGCTTTCCCCGATACCGCGTTCTGGGCCAGCGATATCGTCACCGACACCGCCGGCCACGCCCGCGCCAAGGTCGAGTTCCCCGATTCCCTTACCACGTGGCGCGCCACGGCCCGCGGCGTCACCCCGGACACCAAAGTCGGCGGCGCCGTTCTCAAGACCATCGTGCGCAAAAACCTGATCCTGCGCCTGGTGGCGCCCCGATTTTTCGTGCAAGGCGATGAGGTGGTCATCTCCGCGCTGGTCCACAACTACCTCGCCGACGCCAAGAACGCGCGTGTCTCGCTCGACGTCCAGGGGCTCGACATCCTGCAGGGCGAGACCAAGGAAGTTTGGATTCCCAGCCGCGGCGAAGCCCGCGTCGACTGGCGCGTTCGCGCCCGCGCGGTCCACACCGCCAGCGTCATCGGCAAAGCCCTCACCAACGAAGAATCCGACGCCATGCAATTAGACCTGCCCGTCAACATGCCCGGCGTCAAGCTCTCGCAGCCGCGCGGCGGATCGCTCGCCGCCGGAACCGAAACCTCCTTCGATCTCACTTTCCCGGCCAATATCCATCCCGGTTCGCGTTCGCTCACCGTTGGTGTTTCCCCATCCATCGCCGGCTCGCTGTTCGGCGCGATGGAGTACCTCACTTCTTTCCCGTATGGCTGCGTCGAGCAGACCATGTCCAGCTTCGTGCCCAACATTACCGTGCGCCAGGCGGTGCAGGATCTCCACCTGAAGGCCAACCTCGATGATGCCGCGCTGCAGGAAAAGATCCGTGCCGGCCTCGACCGTCTCTACAACTACCAGCACGAAGATGGCGGCTGGGGTTGGTGGGAAACCGACGAGAGCCATCCTTTCATGACCGCCTACGTGGTGGCGGGGCTGACGCAAGCCAAAGCTGCCGGCGTCACCGTGAACGACGACGTCATCGCCAAAGGCGCCGGCTGGCTCGGAGCCGATTTCGCCCGCGATCCCAAGCTCATGCCGGACCTGCGCGCCTACATGCTCTACGCGCTGACCGTCACCGGCCGCGGCGATCCCGCCTCCTTCACCCAGATCTACGTCAAGCGCTCCGCCCTGTCGCCGTATGGTCTTGCCATTTTCGGCCTGGCGCTCGAGCAAGCCAAAGACGCGCGCGCCGCGGAAATCGCCACCCAGATCGAGGCCGCCGCCCAGCAGGATGCCGAGCAGGCCTGGTGGCCCGCCACCCGCGACCAGATGCTCGACTTCTCCGAAGACGTCACCCCGGAGGCCACCGCCTACGCGGTGAAATTCCTCTCGCACCAGCGCCGCGACAGCGCTCTGCTGCCCAAGGCGGCGCTGTGGCTCATGAACCATCGCAACGAGGGCTTCTGGTGGTCCTCCACCAAGCAGACCGCCATGGTGATCTACGGCCTCACCGATTACCTCCGCACCACCAACGAGCTCCGTCCCAACCTCACCGTCACGGTGTTCGTCAACAATCGCCAGGTGCTCAACCGCGCGATCGATCAGGCCACTAACCTGAATCCGCCGCCGCTCACGCTGGATGATTCCGCCTTGCAGCCCGGCGTCAACCACATCCGCGTCTCGACCAGCGGCCAGGGCCGGCTCTACTACTCCGCGCGCGCCGAATACAATTCCACCGATGACAAGCTCCAGAAAACCGGCACTGCCGCGCTCAACATCCTGCGCGATTATTTCCGCCTGATTCCCGGCAGGGATGGCGACAAAATCGTCTACGAAACCGCGCCGCTCGAAGGCTCCGTGGCCTCCGGCGACGTGATCGCGGTGCGCCTCACCGTCACCGGCTCCGAATGGAAATACCTCATGCTGGAGGACCCCATCCCCGCCGGCACGGAGTTCATCGAACGCGACAATATCTACCAGTTGCGCAACCGTCCGCCCTGGTGGGATTACTACTTCACGCGCCGCGAGCTGCACGACGACCGGCTGGCCATCTTCCAAACCTGGTTTCCGGCAGGCCAGCACCAGTATTTCTACCTGCTGAAAGCAGTCAACCCCGGCTTGTTCCAGGTGAGCCCCGCGCGCGTCGCACCCATGTATCAAACCGGCGTGATGGCGACCAGCGAGGCCCGCCGCCTGGAGGTCAAATGATGCGCCGTGAAGTGATGATCCGCCGTGAAGGTATGCGCCTTTTCGCCATTCATGTCGTCGGCAATGCCGTTGTGCTCGGCCTCGCTTACTACTGGCTGGGCATCGGCGAATCGCGCGCCGCCACGCTCGCCTGGAGCGCCGCGCTGGCGATCGTCATCCTGTGCCTCGCGTGCTGCCTGCACGGCGGCACGCTGGTCTTCTTCCGCGCCGGCGAATCCCGGTCCCTTTCCGCGGCCTTCCGCACCGCCTTACGCCACATGGCGCCGTTCCTCGCCGCAGTGGTCGTCATCGCCGCCGTGTATTGGCTTCTGGCGCAGTGGGCGGCCTACAGCTCGACACCCGCGCTCCGCATCGCCTCCTGGTGTAGCCTCAAACTGCGCAAGCCCATCAAGCCCGCGACAGTGCTCCGCGTCTTCAGTTTCGTGCTGGGGCTGGTTCGCTGGATGGCGATCCCGGTCTTGGTGCTGCCGATGTTCTCCGGCATCGCCGCCCGCGGATGGCGCGGCTTCGGAGAATTCGGGCGCCTGCGCGGCAGCCGTCTCTATTGGATCGCCGCGCCGCTGCTACTGCTCTGCGCTCTCGCGCTCCCGTGGCACTTGATCGGCTGGGTGCCGCACGTCGGCTCATTCACCATGGAGATGGTGAGCTTCACGGGAAGGGTGGTGATCGCGTATCTCCTGTTCATCGGTGCCTGGACGTTTTTGGCGTCTCTAACGGCCGGCGACAAGACAGAAGGTACGATGAGGTGAGGTGCAGGTGCCACGACCCCCGAACAAGGACTCCGTCGATACTGCTACGTTGCGACTTCTCAGAGGCCACCACCACGAGCGGCGTGCCGCAAGTCATACAGAATCGAGCAGCGGCTGGAAACTGACACGCATTGGTTACAGAACAAAGAACCCTCCTGTCTCCTGTGCTATCCGCGGCGCCTGCTCAACCTTCTCAGAGGGTGTCAATACCATGATGATACCCCGGGATTTCCGCAGTTTGGTGCGGCCATCCCTCATCATTCCGAGCGGTAACGTAGTAGTTTCAGGGGCTACGCAACTCCCCAATCGCTCAGCCGCTGGGGTTTGGGAGTTTCGTCCCCGTCGCCAGCAGCTCAATGCGTTCAGCTCCGCCGGGAGCCGGCCCGCCTGGCAATCTCCGCCAGGGACCGCAACGCAGCGTTGACCGCCGCCGCGTTCGGAAACAGGTCGGCAACTTCGGGGTCAAGGATAACCACGTTTGAACTTGTTTGGAGCCGCTCGACGTACTTCCCGCGGACCAACGCCCCGAAATCCGAGCGTTTATATTCGGAACGAAGTTCGTCCGCGGCAGGCTTCTTAGCCTTCCTCATAGAGCTTCCTTTCTGCCCGCGTTGCGAGACGAGCGGTGATGATTCGAATGGCGTCTTCCTGCAACAGGAGATCAAAGAACACGCTCGCAGCTTCATCGAATGAGACGCCATGTTTCCGTAGGTTCGCGGTAGCCTTTAGAGCGTTCCATTCGAAGCGCACCCGGACGTTTCACCTTCTTTCAGTATAAATGAGCGAAATGTTAGGTCAAGGTAGTACCGTGGAAATCGAGGCTAGGCCAATTCCTTCTTGAAGAACTCCAGGCTTGCCGCCGCGTCTGCCTCGAACGTGCCCCTTCCCTCAATAGACAGCCCGCCGCGAAAACCGGTCTTCTTAACCAGTTCGAAGAAGCGGCCGTACAACGGATCTTCGCCGGCGTTCTTCGGCCAGACGCGGCCGTTGGGGTTGGCGAAGTGGAGATGCACAATCGCATCGCGCGCCTCGACCAGGATCCCGGGATCTTCGTTTTCCTGCCGCAGGTGGTAATAGTCGATGATCATCTTGACGTTCGGATGATTCACCTCGCGCACCAGGCGCAGCGCCTCGGCCCCACTGTTGATGATGTTGCTCTCCTGTTTGCGGAGCGGCTCGATGGCAATCACGATCTTGCGTGATTTCGCCAGGTCTCCAGCCAGCCCGAGAAACGATTGGATCTGTTGCCATGCCTGGTCGCGGGAATAGCCCTCCGGCACGTTGCGGGAACCGGCGCTTCCCCAGACAATAATAGCCCCCCCGAGCGCGCGGCACCGGTCGAGGGCGGTATTCATGTAAGCCGTCAAGGCATCGCGGTCGACCTTCGGACCGACCACCATCAAGGTCCGGATAAAGCTATTGAAGCACTCGCAACGCAGTTTCGATTTTGAAACGCGCTTCTCAAAATCGGCGAAGGCCGGCTCGGTCAAGGCGGCGACAGCGGCCGCGGACGGCTCGAAATAGTCGAAGCCGAATTGTGCAGCCTTGGCGAAATCGTCGATGGAGCCGCAGACTCCGATTTCCACTTCGCCCGTCTTGGCAGGCGCCGGCAGGGCCGCCGCGCCCAGGGAAAGCAGCAACGCACGTCTGGATAGCATAGGCGACCTCCATTGTGGCTCAATTCATCCGTGCTATAATTCTAGGGTCTTTCCTGTTCGAAATTATCCAGGGAAAAATTATGCCGAAGCTCAAGACTCACAAGGGTGCGTCTAAGCGGTTCAAGAAGACCGGCACGGGCAAAATCGTTCGCAATCACGCCTTTGGACGCCATATCTTGACCTCGAAGCCGCACAAACGTAAGAAGAAGTTGCATCAATCCGTGGTCGCCGATAAGGCCGATCAGCCAGTATTGAAACGGATGCTCCCCTACTAAAACAGGGAGAGCGCGATTGCGCGGACGGTGCGCGTGGCACGTGCCCGATTCGCCAGTCATTGGGTATCACCCACAAGGAGATGAAACGTGCCTAGAGTAAAACGTGGAACCCACCGCCGGGCGTCGCGCAAGAAGACGCTCCATCAAGCTTCCGGTTATTTCCTGACCAAGAGCAAACTGTACCGTGCGGCGCAAGAAGCGGTCGAGCGCGGACTTAAGTTCGCTTACGTCGGCCGAAAGAACAAGAAGCGCGATTACCGCGCTCTGTGGATCGTGCGCATCAACGCGGCCTGCCGGGCCGCCGGCCTATCGTACAGCAAGTTCATGCACGGCCTGAAGGCTGCCGGCCTCGACCTCGACCGCAAGGTGCTGGCCGATGTGGCGCTCAAAGACGAAGCCGGTTTCCGCCAACTGGTGGATGCCGCCAAGGCCGCTCTCGACAAAGCGTGAGCACCCATGAGTCCAGCCGAACCCGAAACCGATTCGCTCAGCAGCCTGGAAGAACGGATTCAGCAGACCGCGCAACTGATTGCGCGCTTGCGCCAGGAACGGGAATCCGCCGTCGAGGAAGCCGCCGCAGCCCGCGCGGAAGCGGCGCGCCTCGCCGGCGAGTTGAAGACGCTTCAGGCGGAGCGCAAACAGGTCCGCACCCGCATCGAAAAACTGCTGGCGCAGATCGATCAACTGAGCGCCGGATAGAGGCGCCGCACCCCACGGAGAGTGCCGCATGGAAAGCAGCACACCCGATAAACAGCCGGTTCGGGTAACCATTCTCAGCCGCCCCTACGTGCTGCGCACAGCCGGCGACCCGCGCGAAGTGGAAGCTGTGGCCGCCAGCATCAACGAGCTCATGCTCGCCATCGCGGCAAAATCCCCGAACGCCGATTCCACTCACATCGCCGTGCTGGCCTGCCTGCACCTGGCCGATAAACTGCGCCTGCTGGAACGGGACCTGCAAGGGTTGAAGGAGCGCGTCGACCGCAAGTCGGAGGAGTTCTCCGCCCTGCTCGATCAGATGATCGCGCCTTCGGAGCAATCCTGATGCCGAAGCGCGCGCTGGTTCTGATGATGGCCGGCGGACTGCTGTTCGCCTGGTCGGCTTACGAAGACGAAATCGCCAAGTGGCGGCGCGATCGCGAAGCCGGGCTCAAGGCCGATGGCGGATGGCTCTCCGTCGCCGGGCTCTTTTGGCTGCATGAAGGCGCCAACCCGTTCGGCAAAGAGGCATCCAACGACGTTGCGCTCCCCGACGGCCCGGCGCACGCCGGCGTCTGGCGTCTGGATCGCGGCAAAGTGAGCGTCACGATGGACGGCACGACTCGCGAACTGCGGCACGATTCCGCGGACGTCCTCCGGGTAGGACGTCTCAGCCTGTTTGTGCTCCAGCGCGGCGACAGGTTCGGCATCCGGCTGAAGGACCCCGAAGCGGCCACGCGGCGCGAGTTCTCGAGGCTGGAATACTTTCCGATCAGCCCGGCATGGCGCGTCACGGCCAAGTGGGTGGCCGAACCGCGCAAGATACCCATCCTCAACGTGCTGGGCCAGACGGAGGATTCCGAATGTCCCGGCTACGCGGTCTTCCGCCTCAACGGCCACGAGTTCAAGCTCTACCCGATTCTCGAAGAGCCGGGCGCGAAGGAACTCTTCTTCCTCTTCCGCGACCAGACCTCCGCCAAGGAGACCTATGGCGCCGGCCGCTTCCTGTATTCCGCGCTGCCGCAAAACGGCCAGGTGGTGCTCGACTTCAACAAAGCCCACAACCCGCCCTGCGCCTTCACCGCCTACGCCACGTGCCCGCTGCCTCCCCCGGAGAACCGGCTGGCCGTTCGCATCGAGGCCGGTGAGAAAAAGTACGGCCACTAACCGAGCGTGGCGCACGAGTGCGTGCGTGCCGTGGCGAGACTTTTCCCGACACACGGGTGAGGTACGGACAGTCTGTCGGGACGGGGCGTCGGCATGTGCCGACGCGGCACGCAGGAGTGCACAATGCCACTTAGTTTTCCCATTTCAGTATTCTGCACAAATCGTGGGGCGGGCAATTTTGCCCGCAGCCGCCTTTCAGTCGGCTTCTTCGGGCTGAGAGAGATCCCTTGCACCCGGCCAGCGCCGGCTGAAAGCCGGTCCTGGCAGGCGAAAGCGCCTGCCCCACATGCAAGAGGCTGGTGTCGTGGTCCCGCGCGGACCAGGTAATGGTGAGTTTTCCGGACATTAGCAATCCTCCGAGAGAGAGAGTTTCTTGCGGCGCAGCATCAACGCGGCGATCCCCGCGGCGGCCAGCAAAAAGGAACCCGGCTCCGGCGCTGAGTCCGTGGGGGAAACCGTGGCGGTGAGGGTGGAGTCTTGCTGATCGTCGATTACCGTGATCGCGGTGATTCGAAAACTGCCGCCGGAAGTGGTGTACGACTGGCCGGATAGGAACGCCGAGCCCACCACCGGCCCGATCGAAGTCGTCATGCCATACCCAATTAAGCTGACATTGTCGGTTTCCAGCATCACCTCGGAGACTCCGACGTCCCACATTCCCACCGACCCGGTAGTCGGATTCGAATACGCCTGAATCGTGTCGGTGAATATGTCCGACCCGACGCCCGCCACCGTCACCGCTCCGGCGCCGTTGAGGGAGACGTGAGTGGGAGCCACCGAAAGGAACGAGGTGTCGCCTTCGAAATCGAGCGTAACCAACGCATTGGTGAAATGCGTGCCGTTCAAAACCCCGCTGGCGGTAGCCTGCTCGGTGATGTCGATCAGGCCGGCATGTGCCAGGCCGGCCGCCCCGAACAGCGCGAAAAGAACCAAAGAACCGTGTTTCATTTCCCCTCCGATACCCTGCGATGTGCCCGTCTTAACGACGGATCTGAAGCGTTCCCGCTACAGTACTCAAGGATACAGAATTTGCGGCCGCGCGGGACCACGAGTTTCGCTAGGGATAAAGTGATATCAGCCGATGAGATTTTCGCGAAGCGCGCGGGCGACAGCTTCGGATTTAGTGTGTACGCGGAGTTTGCCGTAGATGTTCTGAACGTGAAAACCGATGGTATGAACGGTCACTCCCAGTTCGCCGGCGGCGCTCTTGTAGCTGTAGCCCTCTACTAGTAGTTTCAGCAGGCGCAGTTCGTGGGGGGTGAGGTTGTAGTTGGCCTTCTCGGGGGGGCGGAAGCGGCGAAACAGGTCCACCACGCGGCGGGCGATCTCGGAGGACATGGGAGATCCGCCATCGACGGCGTCGCGCAATGCCTCGATGAGTTTGGCTGGGGGCGTGTCCTTCAGCAGATATCCGGCGGCGCCGGCGCAGAGCGCGTCGAACACTCGCTCATTGTCCGTGTATACGGTCAACACCACGATCGGTGCGTCGGGATAGCGCTCGCGCAGAGGGCCGATGCCCTGTATGCCCGAGATGCCCGGCAGCCCGAGGTCCAGCAGGATGACGTGAAGCTGTGACAGGCAGGGCGCGGCCAGGGCCGCCTCCATGGAGTCCCAGTCGGCAATGCACTCGAAACCCGCGCTTCGTTCGATCAGCCAGCGCAAGCCTTCGCGCGTGCGGCGCTGGTCTTCGATGATAGCCACACGAATGGCGGGGGTGAAATCGGGCTTGTGGACTGGTGCCAAGCTCTTATCTTAACCGCTTGAGCCACCAGGGGGACCCTGCCAGTGTTCGTAGGGATCTGCGCGCTCTCAGGGGCAAAACGGCGGTAAATCGGGTGCCTTGCCCGGGTACGGACTCCCACGCCACCGTGCCTTGGAGATCTCTGATGCGGCGGCGGATACTGGCCAGGCCTTCGCCGCCGGGCGACTCCGCCGGATCGAACCCGCATCCATTGTCTTCGACCGTTAACTGGATCGAACCGTCTTTGGCGGCGACACGGACGGTCAAACGGGTGGCCGCGGCGTGACGGGAGACGTTATTCACCGCCTCTTTAAACGCCAGATATAAAGGGCGCCGGTATTCCAGCGGCAATGGCAGATCCGCCGGGAGTTCCGAGATATCGAAGACCAGTTCGCCGTCGGCCATGGCATCTTCCGCGAAGGCTCGCATGCGATGAACCATGGAATCGAAGCGATCGTGCCGCGGGCTGACGGCCCACACGATGTCGCTCATCTCCTGGACGAGATCTCTGGCGATGCCGGCAACCTCGCCCAGCGTATCGCGCGAGAGATCGCGGCGGCCCACTTCGCTCAACAGCGAGATCTGGGTAAGGCTGGCACCGATGTCGTCATGGAGATCGGTCGCGATCCGAATCCGTAAGCGCTCCATGGCCAGGAAATGCCGCAGGCGGTAGGTGTAGGCCCAATAGATGATGGCGGCCAACAAGGCTGCCGCGATGGCCAGGAACCAGGAGCGGCGCCAAAGCGGCGCCTCGAGCGCCATGGTGAGGGCGGCGGCGCCGGCGCCAACAGTGCCGTCGGCGCCCACCGCGCGAACCTGAAACACGTGCGTGCCCGGCGGCAAGCTGGCGTAGTTCACGCTGAACCGCGTGGCAGGCTGGCTCCAATCGGAATCGACGCCCGAGGTCCGGTACTGATAGCGCAGCGAGGCAGCGGAGCGCAGATCGATGCCCGCGTATTCGATCTCGACCTGATTCTCGTCGGGACGCAGATGGATGGTGAAGTTGTGGGTGCCTTCCCAGGGCAGTGCGACCTCTTCGCCGCGCACCCGCACCCGGCGGATATAGACATCGGGGATCGAACGGACGGCCGGCTGCGCGGGATCGTATTCCGCCAGCCCGTCCAAGGTTCCGAACCACAGGTGGCCCCGGCGATCGCGATATACCACGTCCTGCTCGCCTTCCGGCAGACCGTCCGCCGCGGTGTAGTGCAGGATGTTCCGGCCGCCGATGGGCGCCCGCGGATCGATCCGGTCCACCGCCCGCGCCGTCCCGAGGTAGATAAAGCCGAAATCGTCTTCCGTAACGCCTCGCGTGGAATCCGAGGACAAACCATCGTGCGCGCCATAGTGGCGAAACACCGGGGCGGCATCGTCCGGGTTATCGCAGCGGAACAAGCCGTTGCGCGCCGTGGCAACCCAGACCCTGCCGGCTCGATCGATGTAGAGGTCCCGCACCACCGACAGCACCGGAGCGGATGGAATGGCAAGTTTCTCAAAGCGGCCATTGCGGAAACGCACCACGTCGCCAAACGTGCCGAACCAGAGTGTGCCGTTGGCGGATTCGCGGATTGCCGTGGCGAGGGCATCGGGCGGCCAGCCGTCCGCCACCGTCCAGCTATGGAAAGTGCCGGTGGCACGCTCCCAGCGGATCAGTTCGTTCCGCGGGCTGACGGTGCTCATCCATAGATCGCCGTGGGAATCCTCGAAGATGCGGAAGACCTCGTCCTCGCCGAGTCCGGTGCCGGAACCGTAGACCTGCGATGGCGCGACGCCGTCCAAGCTTTGGGGCCGCGACACGCTGGGAAAGCGGTAGACTCCCCGGTCGGTTTGGAACCACCATTCGCCGTCGTGCGCCTGTAGCGCGACCTGGTTCCATCCCCAACCCCAGTTATGAAATTGCGGACTTTGGCGGAAGTCGATTCGTTCGAACCGGTCGCCGTTCTTGACGCGGAAGTTCGATCGCGAACGCGTCTCGTCGAGCACGGTGGTGGTGACGCAGAGGTCGCCGCGAAGGTCCTCGAAGATCGAGCCGATCCGCGCGCTTCCGAGTCCATCTTCGCCGTAGTAGACGCGAAATCCCGTGGTGGTGATCCGAAAGATGCCCAGACCCTCGGTCGCCCCCCAGAGGCTACCCTGGGCGTCTTCGACGAGGTGCGTGACCCAGGGTGAGGGAAGGCCTTCGGCGGCAGTGAATCTTTCTCTTTCCCGCAGACTGCCGTCGGGTTGTTGCTCCAGATGCAACAGCCCGGACCGGGCGGTCCACCACACCGATCGGTCATGGCGGAGAAGAACGTGGCTGCCTGAAACCGCGCCTCCCAAAGGCACCGGCTCAAGCCGCGGACCGGCTGCCGAGTCCCAGCCGGCGACGCGATAGATATTGCAACTGCCCTCTACCCAGATGTCGCGAGGAGCGGCGACGTAGATGCGGCCGAATCCACATCCCGGGACCGGCATGCTGCTGATACGCCGGTACGCATTACCGTCCCACAGGTAGACCGCGCGATTGGTGCTGACCACGAGCCTACCGTCCGGCGCCGCGCCGAGACTGGCGATGGGTTCCCCGGGGAGCGGCAGCGCGGTCCGTTCCAGCCGTTTGCCGTCCGCGGAACTGCGATACACGGCCTTATCCGTGGCCGTCCAGATGCGGCCGTCGGACGACTCCACCAGCGCGTCGAGTTGAAACTCACCCTCCATGCCATCCACGGAAAGCAGGCGGCAGGTTTCGCCGACCTTGGACGCGGGCGGCAAACGGCAGACGCCGGCATCCGTCACCAGCCAGTACCCGCCCTTGCGGGAGACCAGGAAGTTCAGAACCACGACGGAGGGCAACCCTTGCTCCCGGCCGAAAGTCCGAAACTCGGAACCGTCAAAGCGCGCCAGCCCCTCCGATGTGCAGATCCAGAGTAGCCCGCTGGCGTCGGGCACCAGGCAGAGAACCGAGTTGCGAGGGAGTCCCTGGGCGGTGGTGTACACCTGGATGGGTAGTCGATGCGCCTGGAGCTTCCATATTCCGGTGAAGAAGACGAGCATGCAAAGGATGCACGCCCTCGGTCTGGGCATGGTTTGAATTATGGCGGTTTTCGGCGGCGTGTGCCAGTGCGGTAATTCATCGGCCTGGCGCAGTTGTCCAAGGACTTGGTCCTTCGCCGGGAGAGCGGGTCCGGGGGGACCCGCGCAGACCAGGGGTCTGCCCCACCAAACGTCGTACACTCGAAAGATGGCCGCTGGAAAACAGCCGAAGCTTCTCGACGCCGGGGCGCCCGTGCCGGATGTCCGCTTGAAACTCCTGAGCGGCGGTGAGGCCACCCTGCGGGAGATCGCCGCCCGCGGGCCGGCGCTGCTGGCCTTCTTCAAAATCTCCTGTCCGATCTGCCAACTGACGTTTCCGTTTCTGGAGCGCCTCCACGCGGCCGGGACTCTCGCCATCTACGGCATCTCGCAAAACGACGCGCGCGGCACGCGCGACTTCAACAAGGATTTCGGCGTCACCTTTCCCACTCTGCTCGACGACGAAGATGAGAACTTTCCAGCCAGCGATGCCTTCGGGATTTCGAGCGTGCCGACGCTGTTCCTGGTGGAGCGCGACGGCACGATTTCGCAGGTGGTCGAAGGCTGGCGCAAGAAGGAAATGGAAGGGCTGGGAGCCAAGGCCGGCGCGGCGGTGTTCCGCCAGGGCGACAACGTCCCGGAATGGAAAGCCGGCTGAGGGTCGCGTAATTAGCTGCCCGGCGGGCGGCCACGCTAGAATGGGATGAGAGCGAATGCCCAATACCATCGAAGAAATCCTGGGCGCCGCGGGCGCCATCGCCAAGGGGATGAGTGTCACCTTCAAGGAGATGTTGTCTCCCACGGTGACCGAGTATTATCCCGACGAGCCGCCCAAGTTCGAAGAGCGCTACCGCGGCGTGCACGTGCTCGAACGCGATTCGAACGGCATGGAAAAGTGCGTGGCCTGCTTCCTGTGCGCGGCGGCGTGTCCCGCCAATTGCATCTATATCGAAGCGGCGGAGAACACGGAGAAAGTGCGTATTTCAGGGGGCGAGCGATACGCCAAGGTCTACAACATCGATTACAACCGCTGCATCTTTTGCGGATATTGCGTGGAGGCCTGCCCCACCGACGCGATCACGCATGGGCATGGCTTTGAAGCGGCCAGCTATAACACCTCGACGCTGGTGAAGCGCAAGGAAGACATGCTGGCGCCGATTCCCCCTGGCGCCCATGCGCCGGTAGTGGCCGCGGAAGAAGCTGGCGCACACTAGAGAGCCCGCCGCATGCTGCGAGCGATCCGGGAACAAATCGACACCATTTTCCGGGAAGACCCCGCCGCCCGGAGCGTGCTCGAAATCGTCCTGTGCTACCCTGGCTTCCACGCTATTCTGTGGCACCGCTTCGCCCACAGATTGTACCGCTGGCGTGTGCCGCTCCTGCCGCGCGTGGTCTCGCAGTTGAACCGTTTCCTGACGGGGATCGAGATTCACCCCGGCGCCATCATCGGGCGGCGCTTCTTCATCGACCATGGCATGGGTGTGGTGATCGGCGAAACCGCCGAAATCGGCGACGACGTGCTGCTGTACCAGGGTGTGACGCTGGGCGGCACGGGCGGCGAGAAGGGCAAACGGCATCCCACGCTGGGCAACCGCGTGGTGGTAGGGACGGGCGCCAAGATTCTGGGCAATATCCGCATCGGGGACAACGTCAAGATTGGCGCGGGCTCGGTGGTGGTGCACTCGGTTCCGGACAATTCCACGGTAGTGGGAGTGCCGGGGAGAGTGGTGCGCGTGCGGCCCGAAGGCGGACCGCTGGAGCACGGACACCTGCCCGACCCGGAAGGCCAGGCGATCGACGACCTGGCGCGCCGCGTGGCGGATCTGGAAGAGTTGCTGCGGCAGCACCCGGAGACGCGCCAGAACACGAAAGAGCGCGGCTGAGTCTCCCGGAAAAGAGACTTCAGTTACACTCAAAGAGCTGTGGACATCGCACGAAACGAGCACATGCGGCGGCTCATGGAACACCTTGGCAAGCTGGAGGAGCGTCTGCGCGCGGGCGGCGGCCCAGCGCGCATCGAGAAGCAACACCGCGCCGGGAAGCTGACCGCGCGCGAGCGCATCGCGGCGCTGCTCGATCGCGGGACCATGTTTCTGGAGATCGGGCTGCTGATCGCGTACGACCGTTACGACGGGCAGGCGCCGGCGGCGGGCGTGGTGACCGGAATCGGAAAGATTGAGGGACGGCCGGCGGTAGTGGTGGCCAACGACGCCACGGTAAAGGCCGGCGCGTGGTGGCCGGAGACCATCACCAAGATTCTGCGGGCGCAGGAAGTGGCCATGCGCAACCGCCTGCCGATCGTTTACCTGGTGGATTCGGCGGGCGTGAATCTGCCTTACCAGGATGGAATTTTTCCCGGGCAATACGGCGCCGGCCGCATCTTCTATTACAACTCGCTGATGCGCCGCAAACTGCGCATCCCGCAGACCGCCGCGGTGATGGGGCCGTGCATCGCGGGCGGGGCATACCTGCCGGCGTTGAGCGACGTCATCATCATGGTCGAGGGCGTCAGCTTCATGGGCCTCGGCGGGCCCAACCTGGTGAAGGGCGCCACCGGCCAGGTGATCGACGCGGAACCGCTGGGCGGGGCCAGCATGCATACCACCGTGAGCGGCGTGGCGCACTACATGGCCACCGACGACGCCGATTGTCTGGCGCGCATCCGGCAGCGGTTCCGGCAACTGCCCGCGCCGCGCGGGTGGGGCCGCGTGGATGCGCCGGCTCCGCGCCTCGACCCCGCGGACCTGTACGGCGTCCTGCCCGCCGACCATCGGCTGCCGTACGACATAGAAGAAGTGATTTTCCGTGTCTTCGACGGCGCCGACTACGCCGAGTTTCAACCCGGGCATGCGCCGGAGATCCTGTGCGCGAATGCCGGCCTGTGCGGCCAGCCGGTGGCGATTATCGCCAACCGCCGCGGTTTCTTGAAATCGGAGGGGCGGCCGCGCATCGGCGGCATCATTTATGCGGAATCGGCGCGCAAGGTGGCGTATTTCGTCGAAACCGCCGCGCGCCTCGGCCAGCCGCTGGTTTACCTGCAGGACGTTTCCGGTTTCATGGTGGGGCCGGAGGCGGAGCGCGCGGGTATCATCCGCGCCGGCGCGGAGATGGTGGAGAGCATGTCCTGCGCCTCGGCGCCGAAAATCGTGCTGACCCTCAACCACGCCAGCGGGGCCGGATACTACGCCATGGCGGGCCAGGGCTTCGATCCCAACTTCACGTTCAACTGGCCCACGGCGCGCATCGGCGTGATGGAAGGCGAATCGGCGATTCAGGCGCTCTACGCCGTGGACCTGGAAAAGCACAAAGGAGGCGCTCTGCCGGAGGAACTGCAACAGGCCATCGACAAGACGCGCGCGGACTACGAGCGCTGGCTCGATTCCCGGTACGCCGCGGCGCGCGGCCATTGCGACGCGGTGATCGACCCGCTGCATACTCGCGAGGTGCTGGCGTTCGCACTGGAAGCATGCCAGGGAGGAGTGCCCGCATGATCCGCATCGCCAACGGGCAGGGGTTCTGGGGCGACTGGCTGGAAGCGCCGGTCCGCCTGGTGGAGCAGGGGCCGATCGATTATCTGGCGCTGGATTACCTGGCCGAGATCACCATGTCGATTCTGCAGAAGCAGCGGCAGGCCGATCCGGCGCTGGGCTACGCGCGGGATTTTCCGCCGCTCATCGCGCGCATTGCGGGCGCCATCCGCGAGCGCGGCGTGCGCGTCATCGCCAATGCGGGCGGCGTCAACCCGGTGGCTTGCGCGCGCGAAGCGGTGCGCCTGGCGCCGGGGCTGAAGGTGGCGGTGGTGCTGGGCGACGATGTCTACCCGCGGCTCGACGAATTTCTGGCGAAGAACTACGAGATGCGGGACATGGACAGCGGCGAGCCGATCGCCGCGATTCGCGATCGCATCCAGAGCGCCAACGCCTATATCGGCGCGTTTCCGCTGGCCGAGGCGCTGGCGACGGGCGCGCACGTGGTGATCGCCGGACGCTCGACGGACACGGCGCTGGCGCTCGCGCCCATGGTGCACCGCTTCGGCTGGAAGCCCGGCGAGTTCGACAAGCTGGCGGCGGGTACGATTGCCGGCCACATCATCGAATGCGGCGCGCAGTCCACCGGCGGGAATTGCCAGGTGGACTGGCAGACCATTCCGGATATGGCGAATATCGGCTACCCCATCGTGGAAGCCGAGCCGGACGGAACGTTTGTCGTCACCAGGCACGCCGCGGCGGGCGGGCGGGTGAGCGTCGATAGCGTGAAGGAGCAGTTGTTGTACGAGCTGGGCGACCCGCAGCGGTACATCACGCCGGATTGCGTGGCCGATTTCACCAGCATTCGCCTGGAAGACGCGGGGCCCGGCCGCGTGCGCGTGAGCGGCATCCGCGGCGGCCCGCGGCCCCCCTCGCTGAAGCTTTCGATCAGCTATGCCAACGGATGGAAGGCGATCGGCACGCTGGTGTATTCCTGGCCGCAGGCGCTCGAAAAAGCGCGCATGGCCGATCGCATTGTGCGCGCGCGGCTGCGCGGTCTGGGTCTCGAGTTCGATGAAATCTCGACCGAGTACTTCGGCGTGAACGCCTGTCTCGGTCCGGCCGCGCCGCCCAATCCGGATCCGCCGGAGGTGCAGTTGCGCATCGGTGTGCGTGGCGCCGATAAGAAAGCCGTCGACCGTTTTACGCGTGAGCTGATTCCGCTGGTGCTGAACGGCCCGCCGGGCGCCACGGGTTTCGGCGAGGGCCGCCCGGTGGTGCGCGAGATTGTGGCTTACTGGTCGGCGCTGGTGCCGCGCGAAGAGATCGTCACCCGGGTGGAAGTCGTCGAGTAGGGTGCGCGCCGAGCCGCGACTTGTCGCACGAGCGTTAGTGCGCATTTCTCACACGTGGCCCGAGGAGGTGGCGCACGCACTCGTGCGTGCCGTGTCGAGACTCTTCTCGACACCCTGGTGGGGGACGGACAGTCTGTCGGGACGGGGCGTCGGCATGAGTGCCGACGCGGCACGCACGAGTGCGTGCGCCACATCGACACCGCCGAATTGCTGTGAGAAATGCGGGTTAGGGAGCGGAGGGCCCGTAGCACGAAATCCCGCCCGTCAAAGCGCTACTCCCCCGAACTGCCGTCCCACTGGTGCGCGGGGTCGGGATAATACGTGGCGGCGGCGCCGCACAGCACCAGCCAGCCGCCCGGGACTTTGGCGCGGGAGACGGAGACGCCGTCCGATGCCAATTGCTCCCACTGGAGGCCGGACGTAACTCGGCCCGACCGGGCTGCCGGCTTCTCTGCTTTGCTCCGGGTCTGCGGCTGGGCGCTGGCGGTGGCGGAAATAAACGCATCGTGGCGACAGGCATAGAGGTCGCCGAGATAGCGGAACTTTTCGAGATCGCGGTCGCGGTCGCTTCCCACGTGTTCGATCAGGGCACCGTAGGAAATGGTGACGTCGGGAACCCCTAAGGCGGCGCCGGTCTTCGGGTGCAGTTTTGTAGCTTCAATCGACTTGATCAACGATATCTTGGCCAACTTGCCTCCCATGGCGCGTCCCGTGCCATTCGCCCGGGACGAGCTATCAGATCTATCTTATCCCTTCACTATACGTGCCAGAATAGTGACAGGCGTTCAGCATGAAGGTTCCGCTTTCCAAGATTGCGCACACACGGTCGGGCGACAAGGGCGACACGTGTAACATCGGGGTGATCGCCTATCACGAGCGCGATTACCCGGTGCTGGTTCGCGAAGTCACCGCGGAACGCCTGAAGCGCCATTTCGGCGAGCTTGTGAAAGGCCCGGTCGAACGGTTCGAGTTGCCCAACCTGGGCGCGCTGAACTTCCTGCTGCACGGCGCGCTGGGCGGCGGGGGGACGGTTTCGCTGCGGACCGACGCCCAGGGCAAGACTTTTGGAGCCTCGCTCCTGGCGCTCGAAATCGACATTTCCGAGGAGTCCCTGGCAGAGCCGCATGGCGCCTAAGGTCCAGCCCCCCTCACCACGGCGTAAGCCCTGAAGACGTTATCTTTGGTCATGATTTGCTCTCTAACCTTTGACGGCTAGATAACCCCTGCCTGTGTTTCAGATACTCACAGTAGGGACAACAACGTGCCATTGGCGGCCCAGATTAGCCCCAAGAGAAAAGGTCGGCGGGGGACTGAACTCGTGGAGTTCACGATGGTACTGCTCCCCTTTCTTTCCATACTGTTCGTGCTGGTCGACGTCTCCTGGGCCATCTTTGCCAAATCCACGATCATTTATGCGGTCCGCACCGGGGTCCGCTACGGGATCACGATTACGGGCACACAGGTCACTACAGCGAGCCAATTATGCGGCTGCTCCTCCTCGCTCACCCAAATGGTGAAGGACTCCGTTCAGGCAAACGCCCTGGGATTTCTGAACGGCACTGCCGGCCGCAGCTACATTCAGGTGCACTATTTTACGCAGGATTCGACATCCTCGACCGGTTTGACCGATGTCTCCACCCTGCCGAGCGGCAACTCCCCCGGCAACCTCATGCAAGTCTCGGTGACTAATTTCCCGCTGCCCGGACTAGTGCCTCGCATTTATTACTGGTTTACGGCGGCCGATAAGAGTGCGGCCAACCTGAGCGCGGTCTCCGCGGACAAGATCGAGCCTTCCGGAGACATTCCGCCCATTGGGACGGCTCCCTAGGGTGGGAGGATCGGATGAGACGAAAACTTCAAAGGGGTATCGCTTATATCGAGTTTGCCCTATCCCTGCTGGTGCTGATCCCGATGCTTCTCGGCGTGGTCGGTATCGGGCTCAGCATGCACCGGCAATTGCAGACCGTGCAGTTGGCCCGCGATGCCGGCCACATGTTCGCCCGCAATGTCGATTTCACGCTGTTAGGCAACCAGCAGGTTTTGAGCGCCGTCGCCGGATCCCTCGGCCTTACCGCCACCGGTGGAGTGGTTGGAACGTCGGGCTCGGGCACCGCGGTCGTGATTCTTTCAGAGGTCCGGTATATGGACGTCTCGGCATGTGGCCTGGCCGGCTTCAAAACGATCGGTTCGGGCGGCAAACCGACCGGTTGCACGAACTACAATCAATGGGTGTTTTCCGAGCGGTGGGTGATCGGCAACAGCGCGCTCTGGAGCAGCAATCTGGGAACCCCGGCCGCTTCAATCGTATCTACGGTTGCTTCCAATGGAGTACCAGCCGGAGCAATTTCCATTACCAATCAGGCAACCGCCACCAGTGATGTAGCGAGCATCACCGGCTTCAACCCGTGGAACAGCACCACCAGTACAGGGCTGCCTTCCTCACAATGGGTTTACGTGGCCGAGGCTTGTGCCACCGGATTTCGAATGGCGCCCTTCAGCGCGGGCACCAATACTTACGCGCAAATCTATTTTTGAACGATTTCCTGGAGTCTATCCACATGGTCAAAAAGACAAGTTCCCGGCGGGGCCAGCGAGGCAACATCCTGGTCTTTCTCACGCTTGCATTGCCGTTTTTCGTCGGCTTGGTGGGACTCGGCATCGATGCCACAGTGTGCTACATCGTCCAAACGGAGCTTTCCGCGGCTGTCGATGGGGCGGCGTTGGGCGCCGGCCGTCTGATCAGCGCATACAACAACCCCACGTCCGACGCGGACATCGCCAGCGAATTTCTAAACGCGAACTTCCGCGTCGGCCAATCCGGATTCTGGGGAGCCTACAACCTTAAGCCAACCGTTACGGTCACCACCGGTATCACCAAAACGGTGACAGTGACCGCTACGGCCAACGTCCCGCTGCTGTTCATGCGACTGCTCCATCATGACGCGGCCACGATTGGGGCCACCGCCACCGCTACCCGCCGCGATGCGCGCATCGAGATCGTCATCGACCGCTCCGGCTCGATGAATACAGATGACGGAAGCGGCAGCGGAAATACCGTGATTCAGGATGTGGTTCAAAAGGCGGTGAACTTCACCGAGCAATTCACGACTTGCCCATCAACCTTCTGCGCGGCTCCCCTGGATTACGATGAGCTAGGGCTGGTAGTTTTCAGTGGCAGCGGCGTAGTGGGCTACCCGACCTATACTACAACCACTGGAGCCACTTGGCCGGCCAGTGTAAACCCTAAAGCCATAGGCGGTCCCGACATTTATTTCTATAACGGCGCCACCACCGATATGGTGCACCAGCTCAACACCCCTGTTACAGCGGATAACGGCACCGCCATGGGCGATGGGCTGGCCCTGGCCTATATCGAATTGCAGAAGGCCCATGTGCAGGACATGGCTGCGAACGGCAACATCGATACCCGGGTGAATGCGGTTGTGCTCTTTACCGACGGCGTGCCCTCGTCGGTTGCTACTTATCTGAACCAAAACAGCAACCCCGTGCTCGCCGGCAGTGGCTGCAAATACCTGCAGGACACTGTCACGCCCACCAACCCGATATACGGCTACGTCGTCATGTCATCAAACCATAACGGCAATCCCCCCTATACGGGTGCCGCAGGCCTTTATCAGCTTGCAAGTCTCGATACCAATGCCGGCGACACCTCGGCCGTTTACATGGGCTCGCCCGACCTTGACAGCACCATGAGCGCCGACTCAAGCAGTCCCAACATAATTCCCTCTTCAGGGTTGAAAAACTGTCCCTCCAACGGCTGGAGTAACCTGAGCAATCTGTCCGCACTCCCGTCTTTCGATAAATACGGCTACTCCCTGGGCCCGAACGGGAACGGTTACCTGCTTTCCAACATTGTGGGCAACGCACAAGGCGTAACCAGCATCTATCAGAGCGGCAGCAACAAGGGCGGCTTCGTTACTAACCAGCCAACAAGCCCTTACTACTGGGGGCTGGCGGCATGGGATGAGGTCGACCAGGTCGCCCAAGCCATTCGCACCGACGTCAATTATACAGGCCGGGGCGAAACCAGCCCGATGGCCATCACCGTCTACACCATAGGCTACACGGGCAACGGAGGCACCGATAACGGCCTGCTGCAGAAAATCGCCAATGTCGCTTCCTGTAACGTGAACGGCTACCCCTGCTCGATCACCACCCAACCGCAAGGCATCTACGCCCAAGCCAGCAACGCAGACTCGATTTCCAATGCGTTCAATACCATTCTTACCGCCATCCTGCGCCTGAAGAATTAAGGACCACACCCTAACCCCCGAAACCCGCGCCGGTCTATAATAGGGCAATGGCGCGGGCTCCGCGCGCCGGCCGATCCGCTCTGCCTGCCTTGTGCCGCGAACTCGATGACTCACGTTCTCGAATCCGTTATGCAGGCCCGCGTGTTGCGGGTGACCCTCAACCGGCCGGAGAAGCGCAACGCCCTGAGCTCCGAGTTGTGCCTGGAGCTGACGCGCGTGCTCGACCAGGCCAGCGCCGCATCGTCGGTGGGGGCCATTCTGCTTTGCGCCAACGGACCGGCCTTCTGCGCGGGGATGGATCTGCATGAAATCGGGCCCTCCACCACCGAAGCCATCGATATCGCCCACGAGCAGTTGTTCACCGTCGGCGCGCGGCTGGCGAAGCCGATTGTGGCGGCTGTGGGTGGCCCGGCGCTGGGCGGCGGCGCCGGGTTGGTGGCCAACTGTCACGTGGTGATCGCGTCGCAAGCGGCCACCTTCGGGCTCACGGAAATCCGGCTGGGGCTCTGGCCGTTTCTGGTGCACCGCGCGGTGTCGGCGGCGCTGGGCGAACGGCGCACCACGGAACTGGCGCTCACCGGGCGAATCTTCGGGGCGGCCGAGGCTCGCGAATTGGGCTTGGTCCACGAAGTGGCCGAGGACCCGGACCAGCGCGCCGCCGAGGTGGCCGCGCAGATTGCGGCTTCGAGCCCCACCGCCATCCGCAGCGGGCTGGGTCTCTTGCGCGAAGTTCGCGGCCTGAATTGGGAGCAGGCCGGCCTCGCGGCGCGGCGGGTGCGCGACCGAGTATTCGCCAGTCCCGACTTTCAAGAGGGGATCCGGGCGTTCCGGGAGAAGCGGGCCCCGCAGTGGCCATCTTTGGGGTCCTGAGTATATGCCCCACAAGATATTGGGGCGGTTAACGAATGGGTACTGTTGACGGTGGTGGATGTGCTTTACTTTTCGTCTCCGCGCGTTTAGTATAGTTACAACTCCCCCGTAGCAGAGGATAATGCTTTGCTCAAACTGAAACGTGTAGAACTACAAGGGTTTAAATCCTTTTGCGAACGCACCGAGCTCCGTTTCCACGGTGAAGGCATTGCTGGAATCGTGGGACCGAACGGTTGCGGCAAATCCAACATCAGCGACGCCATCAGTTGGGTTCTCGGCGAACAATCGGCGAAGACCCTGCGCGGCACGCGTATGGAAGACGTCATCTTCGCCGGCACGCGCGACCGCAAGCCGCTGGGCATGGCCTCGGTGACGATGTCGCTGATCGACCCGGAGATCTACCAGCCGCACGTGGCGCACAAGCCACAGCCGGTGGAAGGCGGGCAGGCGCCCAAGAGCGGCGAAGTGACCATCACGCGGCGGCTCTTCCGCTCCGGCGAAAGCGAATACCTGATCGACGGGCGGATCGCGCGGCTGCGCGACATCCAGGACCTGTTCATGGGCACGGGCCTGGGACCGGAGAGCTACGCCATCATCGAGCAGGGACGGATCGGACAGATCCTGAGCTCGAAGCCGCAGGACCGGCGCGCAGTCATCGAAGAGGCGGCCGGCATCACCAAGTTCAAAACGCGCAAGCGGCTGGCGGAAGCCAAGCTGGAAGGCGCCAAGCAGAATCTGGCGCGGGTCTACGACATTCTGGAGGAAGTCACGCGGCAGGTCAATTCGCTGAAGCGGCAAGCCTCCAAGGCGCGGCGCTACGGCGAGCTGAAGAACGAGCTGGAAGGACGGCTGCGCGTGGTGCTGTCGGGCAAGTACCGCTGGCTGGAACGCGATGCGGCCAAGACTGCCCTCGACCTCAACCTGGCGGCGTCCGAATTGAAATCGCTCAGCGGGCAGGTGGCGGAGCGCGAACGCGAACACGAGCAACGGCAGACCGCGTGCTACTCCACCGAGCAGCACCTCACGGCCGTGCGGCAGCAACTGGCGGAGTTGAATCTGGAAGCCGAACGGACCCGCGGGCGCCTGGTATCGCAGGTGAAAGAGAGCGGCGCCATCGAGCAGCGGATCGCGCAGGCGGAGAAGGAATCGCAGGAGCTGGGCCTGCGGTCGGATACGCTCGACCAGGAAATCGCGGCGCATCAAATGAGCGTGGACGCGCTCGAAGCGCAGATCGCGCAAGCGCGCGGCTACATGCAGGAAATCAACCTGCAGCGGGAAACCCTGCAGGCGCGCGTGCGAGAGCGCGAGCAAGCCATCGAAGCCGGGCGGCAGGCCATTCTGCGGCTGTTGGGCGAAGCATCGGCGCTCAAGAATCAACTGGCGCAGGTGGAAGAATACCTGGCGGGGATTGAGCGCGAGACGGCGCGGTCCGAACGCGAGGAGCAGGTGGCAGCCGCGGAAATCGAGCGCCTGGAAACCGCGCGCCAGCAGCTTTCGGAAACGGCGGTACAGCGGCAACTGGAACTGGAAGCCGTCACCGGCGAGCGCCGGCGCACCGAGGAGGATCTGGGTGAGCGGCGTAACGCCGCGGTGGAATTGCGGCGCTCGATCGATGGATTGAAGAACGAAGTATCGCAGATCCGCGCCCGCAAGGAATCGCTCGAGCAGGTGCTGGCGCACCGCACCTACACCACGGAATCGGTGAAGCGCTTGTTCGCGGCGCTCGAAAAAGGCAAGGCCGCCGACCTGAGGCCCCTGGGCGTGCTGGCGGATTACGTGGAAGTGGACCCGCAGTTCGAAAAGCCGGCCGAAGAATTCCTGCACGAAGAGCTGGAATACGTGGTGGTGGAGAACTGGCAGCAGGCCGAGCGGGGCGTGGATTTCGTGCGCGCGGAGCTCGACGGGCGCGCCACCTTCCTGGTCCACCCCGAGCCCAACGGACACACCTTCAACCATCTGCCTGAGCCGGCCATCGGGCCGGAGACGGGAATCGCCGCGCGGCTGAGCGAATCCCTGCGGCTCACCAACGGGTTCCGCGATCGCGCGGTGGACCTGCTGCCGCGGCTTTCGCTGTGCTTCCTGGCGGAGGACCGCGCCTCGGCGCAGCGGCTATCGACGGCCTATCCGCACCTGTATTTCCTGATGCCCGACGGCGTCTGTTATCACGGCCACACCGTGACGGGCGGAAAGAAATCGGGCGCCGGCCCGCTGGCCATGAAGCGCGAGGCCCGCGAACTGGCGGTAACTCTGACGGGACGTCAGATGGCGCTCGACGAACAGGTGGCGCTTCTCGACGCCGTCAGCCAGGAAATCATCGGCCTGGAAGCCGAGCTGGAACGGCTGCGCGCGGTGCAGCAGGCGCGCGAGAAAGACCGCGTGGCGCTGGAGCACGACATGCGCAAGCTGGCGGACGACCTGGCGCGGACCAACTCGCGGCTTTCGGTGGCGCGTCTGGAGCTGGAACGGCTGCGGCGCGATGCCGAGAAATCGGCCGAACAGCGTGAGAAAAATCGCGCCGCCATCGAAGAAAAGGACGGCCTGCGCGCCGGGCGCGAAGCGGCCCTCGAGGCCGAACGGCAGGAGTTGGAGAAACTGGAAGTCCAGGCGGCCACCATCGGCGAAGAATACGCCGCCACGCGCGCCGAACTGGCCGGCCTGGAGGAACGGCATCGCGGGGAGCGCTCCGCCATGGGCCGCCTGGAACAGCAGTTCCGGGAAACCTCCGCGCGCCGCAACTCGATCGCCCCCGAAATCGAGCGCCTCGGCGAGCAGCGCGCCCGCCTGCTGGCCGACAACATCGAGCTCGACCGGAGAGCCACGGTGCTGGCCGGGGAAATCACCGCGCAGGAGACCCGCGTCCTCGAAATGGCTGCCCGGGAAGCGGCCATGCGCGAAGCCTTGCGCGCCGGCGAAGAGGAGCTCAAAGCGTTGCGCGCGCTGGTGCAGGAGAGCCTCGAGAAGCGCTCGCAGATCGAAGTCGACCTGGTGCGCAAGCAGGCCGAACTGAAGTTCCTGGACGAAACCAGCCGCAAGGAGTTGAACTGCCCGGTAGTGGAGCTGGCCTCAGCCGACGACCCGGTGCCCGACGCCGAGCGAATCGCCGAGGCCGAGCAGGCCTGCAACGAGGTGCGCAACCGCATCGAAGCTCTCGGCCCGGTCAACGCCGCCGCCATGGAAGAATTCCAGGAAGCGCAAGCGCGCCACGATTTCCTGAGCGCGCAGCGCCAGGACCTGATCGATTCCATCCGCGACACCGAAAAAGCCATTCAGGAGATCGACACGGTGTCGCGCCAGAAGTTCGCGGAGGCCTTTGAAGCCATCAACGCCAATTTCCGCGAAGCCTTCCAGACCCTGTTCGGTGGCGGCACCGGTGAGATGCGCCTCACCGACCAGGAGAATCTGGCCGATTCGGGCATCGACATTATCTGCTCGCCACCCGGCAAGCGCCTGCAAAACGTCCTGCTGCTTTCCGGCGGCGAGAAGGCGCTGGCGGCCGTGGCCCTGCTGATGGCGATTTTCAAATACCAGCCGAGCCCGTTCTGCGTGATGGACGAAGTGGACGCGCCCCTGGACGAAGCCAACATCGGAAGGCTCACCAAGCTGCTGAAGGAAATGTCGGAGCAGACGCAGTTTGTGGTGATCACCCACTCCAAGCGCACCATGGAAGCCGCGCAGGCCCTCTACGGCGTGACCATGCAGGAACCCGGCGTTTCGCGGCTGGTATCGGTGAAGTTCCACGGAGAAGCCGAGGCGCCGGCGGCGTAGCATTACCTTATAATCTAGCCATCATGCAAAGAGCAATGGTGAGAGTGTGCGGCAGCGTTCTTGCGTGCGGCGTTGGCGCGTTTGCGCAGACGGCGCAGTTCGAAGTGGCTTCCGTGAAGCCGTCTCCGCCCGATGCGCGGGGGATGCGCTGCACCGGCGGCCCGGGCACGTCCGATCCGGGCTCGCTCACCTGTGAAAACTACAGCCTCTCGTTCCTGGTAATGATGGCTTACAATCTGCGCAGCTTCCAACTGACTGCGCCCGCCTGGATGGATACCGCCCGGTACAACGTCGTGGCCAAGATTCCGCCCGGCGCCGACAGGCGGCAGTTTGGACTGATGCAGCAGAGGCTGCTGGCCGAGCGCTTCGGGCTGCAAGTGCATTTCGAGAAGAAGGACATGACGGTCTACGAGTTGACGGTGGCCAAGGGCGGCCCGAAGCTCACGGAATCGCAGGAGCCGGCGGCCGAGAGGCCCGAGGCAGCATGGAGACCGCCCGCGGGCGGACCGCCAGTCCGCACCATGGCGCGGGTGAATCGCAAAGGCGAATCGATCGCCGATCTGGCAAACTTCCTCTCCAACCAGTTGGGGCAACCGGTCACGGACGCCACCGGGCTGGGCGGCCGATACGATTACGGGCTCTCCTTCTTGATGGAACCGGGCGGACGGGCAGCGGGGCCGGCAGCCTCGAATGGGCCGGAACCCGAATTCGGAATCAGCCTCATCGACGCCGTGCGGGACCAACTGGGGCTCAGGCTGGAGAAGAAGAAGGGCCAAGCCGACGTCCTGGTGGTGGACCACGCGGAGAAGGTCCCGATTGAGAACTGACTCCCGCCCGATTCCAGTTTCTCCCGGCTTCGAGCGTTGGGCCGAGGTCTCAGCGGTGACGTACGCCCGGAGCAGCCGGCTCCGCCTCCGTGGCCGGCTCGGTTTCCCGCCAATAGTCGGTCTTGGCTTCCACCGCTGGTCTTCGCGCGCTGGTGAGCGTATTGCCTGCGAATACCAGCTTCTTCAGTTCGCCCGGACCCACCGATAAGAACGTGCCCGTTCGCTCGAACGCGCGGCTGTCACGCACAATCGCGCCCGGACAGCGGTCCAGCCGGATTACCGGGGCGTCCGCCAGTGGCTCGCGCGTGGTCACGTGGTCCAACAACAGATCTTTCGAATCGCGCACCAGGAAAGCCGGTCCGCCGGCGGCGTTCACTTCCACGTCAACGAGTTGCATGGCCGCCGTATTGTATGCCTTCAGGCCGCTCTTTCCGGACGCGACGACGTTGCCGATGCGCAGCCCGGAAATCGGCATCTCCGGCAGTCCCTCGATGTCGATCGCCACGCGCGCGCCGCGGATGGTCATGTTGCTGATGGCGATATTGCGAAACACCGGCGTGCGGTTGGACACCGGCGCCTCGCCGCCGCGCACCTCGCCTTCCATCAGGTAGTAGTTTGTCACGTTGATTCCCTGGCCCACGCCGTTCATGGTCCAGTTGTCGAAACGCACGTCCTCCACCCCTCCGGCGCGGCCCCTGCTGCTCTTGATGCGCACGCCCATCTCGGTCCCCTGGCAGGTGATGTTGCTGGCCACCACGCGTCGAATCCACCCGGAAGTTTCGCTGCCCAGCGTGACCGCGCCGTGCGCGTGCCGTACGTTGCATCCGGTGATAGTGATGTCTTCGCTGGGCCGGTTGACCCGCAGCCCATCGGCATCCTTCCCGGATTTGATCACGATGCCGTCGTCTCCGGTATCGATGGAACAGCCCGAAATCCGCACGTTCCGGCTGGAATCCACGGCGATCCCATCGGTATGCACGCCCGGGTAGGTTTCGATGGTCACATCCCGAATCATCACGTTGTCCGAATACAGAAGGTGGATGGTCCACATCGGGGAACCCTCGAAGCGCACTCCCTCGATGAGGATGTTGCGGCTGTCCATGGTGCGCACGAACGACGGCCGCAGCTCCGGTGCGGCCTTGCGGTAGTCCTCTTCCGCGGCCGGCGTCTTCACTTCCAGCAATTGCAGCAACCGCTCCCAGTTGGGCCCATTGGCGCTCCCCGGGTCGGCGCCGGAACCCTTCTCCCGCGGCATCATCCGCATCCACTCGGTGTTGTCGCTGGACAGCACGCCGCGCCCCGTGATGGTGACGTTTTCCAGGTTGCGCCCGCCGATCAGCGGCACCGGCGTCAGCGCTTCGATCCCCTGCTGCCTGCCCTGCGTGAAGGGCAGCTTCGCGGCCGGGAAGCGCAGCGTCGCCCCCGCGTCGATGTAGAGGATCAGGTTGCTCACCAGCTCGATGGGCCCGCTGGTGTAGTTTCCCGCCGGGACGAATACCGTTCCGCCGCCCGCCGCCTTGGCCGCCTGAATCGCCGCGCGGATCGCTTCGGTGGCTGTCGCCTCGCCGTCCCGGCGCGCTCCGTAGTCGACGATATTGAAGAATGGACCGGCGCCCCAGGCGCAACCGGCCGCCAGAATCGGCAGCGCCGGCGCCAGCCGCCGCCACCAGCATCGCAAAGCCACGACTTCAGCTTACAACCATTAGTGGGACAGGCCTCCTGGCCGGTCGATGCATTCCGCAAACCTGCTACCCTACCAGCTCCGGTTCCGCCACGCAGCTTCCGCAGCCTTTCTTCTTGGCGAGCAGGTCCAGCCGCCTCATCTCTTCCGCCACTTCAAGTGGCACCGCGAATTCGCGTTCCACCCGCTCGCGGTAGACCGGCCCGGAGTTGTAGGCGCAGAAGGGATAGATCTTGCCGTTCGGCGCGGCGTAGTGGATGACACAGCGTTTCACGCGCTCCACGTCGTAGTTGTACGAATCCATGAAGTGCATGCCGGCCAGCATCAGGGTGCGGTAGGTGAAGCCCTTCTCTTCCGCTTCGCCGCGGCCGTGCTTCTTATCGGTGAGGCCTTGCAGGGTCTGCAGGAACTTGTTGAAGTCCAGGCCTTCGGGCGCCTTCTCCGCATGGAAGAATTTGCGCAGGCCATTCCATGCCTGCAGCTTGGTGAAGAACTGGACGCGGCGCTTGCCGGCCTTGCGCGCCAGCAGGTCCATCTCCTTCAGCATCCCGCCAACGTCCACGAATTGCGTCACCGGCGTGGCCTTGCGATTCTGGTCGACGAACAGGTACGTGCCCAGCGAGCAGTGCGGGTGGCAGCTCAGCGTGGTGGTCTCGTCGCCGCGCAACGCGCTCAGCAACTTCGAAAACGGCGTCACGCAGCTCAGCGGAAACCAGTCCTGGTAGGGATCGGCGATGCCCGTCTGCTTCTGTACGGCATGCGCGAAATCGGAAAGCGTGAAGCGCTTGGCTTCCAGTTCGTGGCGCGCGATGCGTCCGGTGAAGGCCACCGGCTGGAAGCTGATGCCGCTGGTGCAGTCGATGTACTCCAGCGCCAGCCGCACAATGTCGCCGATCTGGTGGTCGTTGAGCCCCTTCACGATGGTGGGGACGAACACGATCTTCAGCCCGGCCTTGCGGACGTTTTCGATGCACTTCAGCTTCTTTTCCCACAGCCGCTCGCCGCGCGTGCGGCGGTAGACGTCGTCGCAGACGCCGTCGAACTGCAGGTAAAGCGTGTGCAGGCCGGCTTCCTTGCACTGTTCGGTGAATTCCAGGTCGGTGAACTTGATGCCGTTGGTGGCCGCCTGCAAGTGGCTGAAGCCCATCTCGCGGGCCATGCGGAGCACGTCCAGGAAGCGCGGGTAGATGGTCGGCTCGCCGCCGGAGAACTGCACGATGCGGCCGGCCACGGGTTTTTCGTCGCGCAGCGCCTGGAGCATCTTGCGGACGGTTTCGAAATCCGGCTCGTAGACGTAGCCCGCCGCGTTGGCGTTGGCGAAACAGACCGGGCAGGTGAGGTTGCAGCGGTTGGTGAGATCGACGTTGGCCAGGCCGGTGTGGCTGGTGTGCAGGTTACACAGGCCGCAATCGTCCGGGCACTTCGTGGCGTTGGTCACCGCCGGGTTCTCCAGGCCGCGGTTGTCGCCAAAGCTCCATTCCTCCATCTTCAGATAGAGCCGCGCGTCGGAATAGATAATGTCGCGGAAGTCGCCGTGGTTCGCGCAATGTTTTTCCATCACAACTTTGCCGCCGTCTTCGAAGATCCTGGCGTCAATCAGTTGCGAACAATCGGGGCAGAGCGATTGAGTGGTCTTGGGAAGGCCCTTGGCGAGGTTCTGGATGGGCGAACCCGTATAGGTAGTTTTGGGCTGTAATACCTGGAATTCCGCCATGTCTGAGATTCTAAGCGGCTTAACCGGCGAAAACCACATTCAGACACTAAAAGGTGAATTCTAGCACTTAAGCGGCGAATTTTGAGGCCGAACGGCAACCTGAGTTATCCTGCGGTTTGACCTCCGTACTCGACTTTCCGCACGCCGCCGCCTCCTTCGCGGCGGCCTTCCTGGCCGGCTCCATCAACTCCGTCGCCGGCGGCGGCACGCTGGTGTCGTTCCCCACGCTGATCTGGCTCGGTCTCGATTCAGTCACCGCCAACGCCACCTCGACGGTAGCCATCTGGCCGGGTACGGTGGGCAGCGCCTGGGGATACCGCAGCGAACTCCGCGCCGCCGAACCGCGCTTCCTGGCGCTCATCGTCCCCAGCCTGGTCGGAGGCATCGCCGGCGCCATCCTGCTGCGCTACACAAAGATAGCCACATTCGACCGCCTGGTGCCGTACCTGATCCTCTTCGCCACCCTGCTGTTCGCCGCCCAGGAAACCGTGCAGCGCCACCTGGGGACCGGAACGGAAGCGGCCCGGCGGTCGGCCCGCTGGATGACCGGCGGCATGCTGTTCCAGTTGGCGGTGGGCCTTTATGGCGGCTATTTTGGCGCCGGGATCGGCATCCTGATGCTGGCGGCGCTGAGCATTCTGGGGCTCCGCGACATCCACGAAATGAATGGCCTCAAAGTGGTGTTCGGCGGCAGCGTCAACGGCATCGCGGCGGCTTATTTCATCTGGGCGCGCATGGTGTATTGGCCCTACGTGGTGCTGATGGCGGTAGCGGCGATCGTCGGCGGGTTCGCCGGCGCCGGGGTGGCCCGCCGCCTGGGCCGCACCGTGGTCCGCCGCGTGGTGATTGCCATCGGGGTAGGGATGGCGGTGTCGCTGTTCCTGCGAAAATAACGTGGCGGATATCACGTCCCCGCCTGGGCCGCCAAATCCCCGCAAGAATTCCGCAAGAATTCCTCTATCTCCCGGACCAATTTGGGACTAGAATGATTCTAGAGGCCGTAGTATGGAGGGTCGCCTCACAATCGCCGGAGTCCTATTTGCGTTGCTGGTTCCAGCGTCCCTGGACGCCGCGGTCGTGCCGCGCCGCTGGCAGGACGGCGAAATCCTCTCCCGCAAAACCGTTTCGACCGGACGCGCCTACCTGCGCAAGCAGTACGTGTATCGCGTCAAAGGTTTCGGCCATAGCTATCTGGTGGTATCCGACACGCCACTGCACCTGGATTTATACGTTCCGATGCGCTTCTCGGCCGACCGCAGGCACCTGTTCATCCAGGATGCCGACGGCCAGGAATGCAAGGCCGCGATCCTGCGAGTGGCGCGATATCGGGCCCGCCAGTAAGCCCGGGGGCGGCCCCGGGAGAAACTCTAGCGCCTTGACCCGGCTGACGCTCCCACCTCCGCACAGAGCCGCGGCCGTCAGGGAGCGGAGGGCAGTTATCAGCAAAACAGCACGTGGTCAAAGCGCTAGCCGTGGACCAATGAGTTCCGGGCGGCTGAGCATTTCACTGCCTGGTGAAATAGCGTATAACAGAGGTGTGGAAAATCGGACCGAACCCAGAACCTTATCGCAATGGATTAGATACATCGTCGTGGCAATCATCGCTATATGGCTGGTTATCTGGATGTTAAAGTTTGTTGGTATCAATATCTTCTAGTTAACCCAGCAGCAATTCTCGAGCAGCCCATCCACAAACAGATCCGCGTCTGCCTTCGATTTCGCGGCGGCGCTCATCGCGCAAATCCAGGAATTGCAGGAAACCGCGTTCGGGCCGCCGCCGCGGCAGTTCTCTTCAAACAGATCGGTTCTCTGATAAAATCGTGAAGGCGTTGATCCATCACCAGTACCTCAATGCGGCGCTGGGTTGGCGTCAAGTTGTTGAAAAATGCGCGCCCGTAGCTCAGTTGGATAGAGCGGCTGGCTTCGAACCAGTAGGCCGGGAGTTCGAGTCTCTCCGGGCGCACCACATTCCCCAAATGCCGGGCAGGGTTGACACCCGGCGAAATCGGGCATAACCTACAAGCGGAACTACAGGTCTTAAATACTTTAATATTGGAGGTATGCCATGGCTGTCCTGGAAATCCCCCTCGCCGAAGAAGTTGCGGAAAGCGCCCATTGGAGCGACGACCCGCCGGTGAGGATCGAGGAACAGGAATTCGATCTTCTTGCATTCGAACTTTGGCACTTAGGGAGTTACCCGGACCTCACCGAACTCGAAGAGTGGGAGGACACAGAGTGCACCGTGGCCAGCCGCGCCAGTTGCCTGTAAACGCCAGCCTGGAGCCGACCACCTAATGGACAACCAACCGCCGGTCCTGAGTCGCCGTTTGTCGGGAATCGACGCCGCCTTTCTTTACCTGGAACGTAAAGAGATACCGCTGAACATCGCTTGCGTCGCGCTGTTCGATGGGCCCATCCCCTTCCGCGAATTCGTTGCCAATATCGATTCCAAACTGGACCTCATACCGCGCTACCGGCAGTTGGCGGTGCCACCCCCGTTCAACCTGGGTTATCCCACCTGGGAATACGACCCGAACTTCCACATCAAGCGCCACATTTTCCGGGTACGCCTGGACGCGCCCGGCGGGGAAGCCGAGCTCGAGGCGCTGGCCGGGCGGCTGCTCAGCCAGGTGTTGGACCGCGGCAAACCGCTCTGGGAAGTCCACATCGTGGAAGGCTTGAAGAACGGGCGCGGCGCCCTGATCGCGCGCATTCATCACGCGCTGGCCGACGGCGTTGCCGGAGCGGCGCTGCTGAGGATCATGTTGGATCCCACCCCCGAAGGTTCCCACGCCATCCGCAAGCCGCGAACTCGCCCGGCGGCCACCCCGCGCGCCGAGCACACGCTGGCGGAGCAAGTCGGCGGCGCCATTCAGAGCGCCCTGGAAAACGTGGTCGCCGCCGAGGCGGGCCTGCTCGGCCTGGCCGAAGGGCTGCTCAGCGACCGCGGGAAGAACGCCCTTCAGGAACTTGCAACGCTGCTGCCGGAATTGCTAAAGCCGCCCGAGCGGTTCCCCTTCAACAAGCCCTGTTCGGGCGACCGCAAGTTCTGCTGGGCGGAAGTCGATTTCAGCGAGGTACAGGCGATTCGCGCCGCCCTGGGCGGCAAGGTGAACGATTGCATCCTGAGTGTAGTGGTGCGGGCGATCGCGCGTTACATACGGCTGCATGGGGAGAAGGTCAAGGGCCGGTTGCTGCGTGTGGTCTGTCCCGTCAACCTGCGTGGCGACGAGCAGGGCGAATCGCTCGGGAACCGCATCACCTTTCTCCCGGTGGTCCTGCCGCTGGATGTGCGGGACCCGGTAGAAATGCTGCACGCCGTAGCCACCAGGATGGAAATCATGAAGAGCGTTCGGGCCGCCGAACTGATCGCCATCGCGGCCAGTTGCTTGGGCGCCACTCCAGCCCCCATGCAGGAGCTGTTCTGGCGCGGCATACCGTTGGTTCCCCTGCCGCTTCCGCTGCTCAACCTGATCTGCACCAACGTGGCCGGACCGACCTCGGCGCTTTATACGGTGGGGCGGCGCCTGGTGGCATCCTATCCGCATGTGCCCACCGGCTATGAGCTGGGGCTGGGAGTGGCGGTGCAAAGCTACGACGGCAAGCTGTTCTTCGGTCTGACCGCCGACGCCCACGTGGCGCCAGACATCGCGCGCCTGCGCGATTACATCCGGGTCTCGTTCGAGGAGCTTTGTAAAGCCGCCCGAGTAAAGAGCGCACCGCCGCGCACCACCACGCCTCGCGGCGCGAAACCGCGGCCGGCAAAACGGACTAAGCCCGCTAAGCCCGCCGAGCCGGTTGAACCTCCGGCATCCGATCCGAGCCGCGACTTGTCGCACGACCGTCAGGGAGCGATTTTCCAAACTGGGACAGACCCTTTCGTCAGTCAACCCGGCGATCTCAGCGATTTTTCCGCGCCTTCCAACGGCCACGGCTCCGAAGCGAGCCGCGACCGTAAGGGAGCGATTCTTCACCCCGAACCGGAATCCGATCCGAGCCGCGACCGTCAGGGAGCGCTTGTCCACCCGGAACCGGCATTAGTCTAGAGTATGCCCGAATCCAAATCCGTCCTTCATCCCGACCTGCGCGGCCGTGTTGCGGTGGTCACAGGAGCCAGCCGCGGCATCGGCAGGGCTCTGGCGATCCGCCTGGCGCAGGAAGGCGCGGATGTCGCGGTGGCCGCCAAGAGCGAACAGTCCACCGAACGCCTGCCCGGCAGCATCCATGAAACGGCGGGTGCCATTCGGGCCCTGGGGCGGCGCTCGCTCGCCATCCCCACCGATGTCCGCGATGAGGACGCCATTCGCAACCTGATCGAGCGCACGGCCGCCGAACTCGGCCGCGTCGACATTCTGGTGAACAACGCCGGCGCCATCTGGACCGAGGCCATCCTCCAGACGCCTCCCAAGCGTCTCGACCTCATGCTGGGCGTCAACGCCCGAGCCGCCTATATCGCCTGCTATTACGCTCTGCCGCACATGGTAAAGCAGCAGTGGGGGCATGTCCTCAACATGTGCCCGCTGCTTACCAGCCGGCCCTCGCCCGGCAAAGTCGCTTACATGATCTCCAAGCTCGGGATGGCTCGCGTGGCGCTCGGCGTGGCGGCGGAGCACGAGCGGGACAACATCGCCGGCAACACGCTCTGGCCGCGCACCATCATC
>Ga0187874_10000128_pt1 | contig 100325 bp, 80 predicted proteins | sample June2016WEW_16_1_3_FD_132993 | JGI IMG/M metagenome (GOLD analysis project Ga0187874, IMG submission 132993) | Peatland microbial communities from SPRUCE experiment site at the Marcell Experimental Forest, Minnesota, USA - June2016WEW_16_150 | ecosystem: Environmental > Terrestrial > Soil >... | reverse complement strand
TGAGTCACTCGTTAAGACAGTCGTCAGATCGTTACGCCATTCGTGCAGGTCGGAACTTACCCGACAAGGAATTTCGCTACCTTAGGACCGTTATAGTTACGGCCGCCGTTCACCGGGGCTTCAATTCAGAGCTTCTGGAGATTGCTCCCCATGACCCCTCCTTTTAACCTTCCGGCACCGGGCAGGCGTCACACCCTATACGTCGATTTTTTGTCTTCGCAGAGTGCTGTGTTTTTAGTAAACAGTCGCCTGACGCTATTCGCTGCAACCCACTTCAGCTTCGCCCGCGAGGGACTACACTTACCATGGGCACTCCTTCTCCCGAAGTTACGGAGTTAATTTGCCGAGTTCCTGAACGAGTGTTCTCTCAAGCGCCTTAGGATTCTCTCCTCGTCTACCTGTGTCGGTTTGCGGTACGGTCACCTGTATGGCTCGCTAGAGGATTTTCCCGGCAGTGTGGAATCAGCTGCTTTACGCCTTGCGGCTCGCATTCGCTTCTCGGGGTTAATGCCCGGCCGGATTTTCCTGACCGAACCCCCTACCAGCTTAGCCCTCCACGTCCAATCGGAGGGACAGCCTATCCTTCTGCGTCTCCCCATTGCTGGTAACGCCACACGGGTGGTTGCCGAATGTTGACGGCATCTCCATCGCCTACGCCTTTCGGCCTGAGCTTAGGGACCGACTGACCCTGGGCGGATTAACCTTCCCCAGGAAACCTTAGACTTTCGGCGTCGCGGGTTTTCACCGCGATTATCGCTACTTATGCCGGCAGGGTCTCTTCCAATACCTCCACCAACCGTCACCGGTCGGCTTCACAGGCCTATGGAATGCTCCCCTACCATTACTGCTTGTTATGGCAGGTAATTCACAGCTTCGGTAACGAGCTTAAGCCCCGTTGAATTGTCGGCACGGACCCACTTGACCAGTGAGCTGTTACGCTTTCTTTAAAGGATGGCTGCTTCTAAGCCAACCTCCTGGTTGTCCGAGTGTTTCCACATCCTTTCCCACTTAGCTCGTATTTTGGGACCTTAGCTGGTGATCTGGGTTCTTTCCCTTTTGACTATGAAGCTTAGCCCCCACAGTCTGACTCCTGAGATCACAATCTCCGGCATTCGCAGTTTGGTTGGATTCGGTAACCCTGTAAGGCCCCTAGTCCATCCAGCTCTCTACCACCGGGATTGAAAGTCTCAAGGCTAGCCCTAAAGCTATTTCGGGGAGAACGAGCCATCACTGAGTTTGATTAGCCTTTCACCCCTACCCTCAGCTCATCCAAGCTGTTTTCAACCAACACTGGTTCGGACCTCCGGTAGGTGTTACCCTACTTTCATCCTGGCCAAGGGTAGATCACTCAGCTTCGCGTCTATTCCATGCAACTGAATCGCCCTATTCGGACTCGCTTTCGCTGCGGCTCCATCATTTGATTTAACCTTGCTGCATAGAATAACTAGCCGGCTCATTATGCAAAAGGCACGCGGTCAGTCCTTGCGGACCTCCCACTGCTTGTAGGCATGCGGTTTCAGGTACTATTTCACTCTCCTAGCAGGAGTTCTTTTCACCTTTCCCTCACGGTACTGGTTCACTATCGGTCGAAGGATAGTATTTAGCCTTGGGAGATGGTCCTCCCAGATTCCCACGGGGTTCCACGTGTCCCGTGGTACTTGGGTACGCCGCCCAGGAAGTTCAGATCATTTCGCTTACAGGACTGTCACCTTCTATGGTGAGCCTTTCCAGGACTCCTCGGCTACAATCTGAATTGGTAACTTCCCGACAGAGCTGCAACTCTGTCCGACGACAACCCGCAACCCACCGTACACAACGCTCGCAGGCTTGAACATGTACAGTGTTTAGGCTCTTCCCTCTTCGCTCGCCGCTACTGGGGGAATCGCATTTGCTTTCTTTTCCTCCGGGTACTAAGATGGTTCACTTCCCCGGGTTCGCTTCTCGCTCCCTACTTTACTCAGGAGCGGATATCCCAATTTTATTCGGGATCTCGTTGGAAGATTCGGAAATCCCCGGATCACAGCCTGTTTGCGGCTCTCCGAGGCTTATCGCAGCTTACCACGTCCTTCATCGCCTTCCTTCGCCAAGGCATCCACCGTATGCCCTTAGTAGCTTGACCATAAAATTTGCTCCACCTGAAATCCTTTCGGATATCAGGCAAGTAGCATTTTATAGCCCCTTGTCTATTTACCCGTCGTCATCTGATTGTCAAAGAACTAAATTCCGGTTGATACCGGAGGTCAAAGGCTCAACAGAGCCCTTGACTTCCAGTACACCTGGTGGAGGTAAGCGGATTTGAACCGCTGACCCCCTGCTTGCAAAGCAGGTGCTCTTCCAGCTGAGCTATACCCCCGAAAATTTCAGGTCTGGAGCGAATCCAAATTCCTGGTGGGCCTAGGTAGAGTCGAACTACCGACCTCACCCTTATCAGGGGTGCGCTCTAGCCAACTGAGCTATAGGCCCATCCTCGTCCATTGCCATCCCCCGCTATCATGCGGGTCCAAAGCTTGTTGGCCAGAAAGCCCAGATCTTTGATAACTAGATAGGCGCGTCTTCGGATCCCACTCTTTTCCTTTAGAAAGGAGGTGATCCAGCCACAGGTTCTCCTACAGCTACCTTGTTACGACTTCACCCCAATCATGGATCATACCTTAAGCGCCTGCCCCCCTTGCGGGTTAGCCCGGCGATTTCTAGTACAACCCACTTTCGTGATGTGACGGGCGGTGTGTACAAGGCCCGGGAACGTATTCACCGCAGCATGCTGATCTGCGATTACTAGCGATTCCGCCTTCATGCAGTCGAGTTGCAGACTGCAATCCGAACTGAGACTGGTTTTTTGGGATTAGCTCCCCCTCGCGGGTTGGCGACCCTTTGTACCAGCCATTGTAGCACGTGTGTAGCCCGGGACGTAAGGGCCATGAGGACTTGACGTCATCCCCACCTTCCTCCGGCTTTTCGCCGACAGTTCCCTTAGGGTGCCCAGCTTAACCTGATGGCAACTAAGGGCAAGGGTTGCGCTCGTTGCGGGACTTAACCCAACATCTCACGACACGAGCTGACGACAGCCATGCAGCACCTCTATAACCGTCTCCGAAGAGAATCCCCTGTTTCCAAGGGTAGCAGTTACAGTTCAAGCCCCGGTAAGGTTCTTCGCGTTGCGTCGAATTGAACCACATGCTCCACCGCTTGTGCGGGCCCCCGTCAATTCCTTTGAGTTTCAGTCTTGCGACCGTACTCCCCAGGCGGGGCACTTAACGTGTTAACTCCGGCACCGAGGGACTCAATACCCCCAACACCAAGTGCCCATCGTTTACGGCTAGGACTACCGGGGTATCTAATCCCGTTCGCTCCCCTAGCTTTCGCGCCTCAGCGTCAGTCACTGTCCAGATAGCCGCCTTCGCCGCAGGTGTTCCTCCCAATATCTACGCATTTCACCGCTACACTGGGAATTCCACTATCCCCTCCAGGACTCAAGCAAAGCAGTTTCAGATGCAATTCCCGGGTTAAGCCCGGGGCTTTCACATCTGACTTGCCAAGCCGCCTACGCGCCCTTTACGCCCAGTAATTCCGAACAACGCTTGCCACCTCCGTATTACCGCGGCTGCTGGCACGGAGTTAGCCGTGGCTTCCTCAGCGGGTACAGTCAGGCCTCTTGCGAGGCTTTCGTCCCCACTGACAGGAGTTTACGACCCGAAGGCCTTCATCCTCCACGCGGCGTTGCTGCGTCAGGCTTTCGCCCATTGCGCAAAATTCCCCACTGCTGCCTCCCGTAGGAGTCTGGACCGTGTCTCAGTTCCAGTGTGGCCGTTCGCCCTCTCAGGCCGGCTACTGATTGTTGCCTTGGTGGGCCGTTACCTCACCAACTAGCTAATCAGCCGCGAACCCCTCCTCAAGCAACTTGCGCTTTTGATCTCCAGCTCATGCGACCCGGAGATGTTATGCGGTATTAGCACCGCTTTCGCGGTGTTATTCCCCACTCAAGGGTAGGTTGTTCACGTGTTACTCACCCGTCTGCCACTGTACTCGCAGGGTTGCCCCCACTTTCTCGTTCGACTTGCATGTGTTAGGCACGCCGCCAGCGTTGATTCTGAGCCAGGATCAAACTCTCCAATTATGTGAAGAGTCCTGAATTTATTCAATTCAGGCTACTGGTTATATCTCTAGGAATGGGTGTCTTGGACACGCACTATCTAGTTATCAAAGATCTAGGCAATCTTAAATCATAGGATTTAAATATCAGCATGTCAAGTTTGGCTGAGATTTTTCCGACCTATGATCTACAGAGGAATTCTCTAATCACGAGATTGAGATTCCGGCCTCTCAACAACTACCCAAGAGGCCGTCAAATACTAGAGCCAACGGCTCCTCTTGTCAAGCGAGTTTATTGTTTACGGGAGTAAGCAACTCCTCGCTTGATGAACTTGATTTCAAATAGACTCTAATTCCTCAATCTCATTGACTGAGAAAGGCTATCTTACCTGCCGTAGTATTTTCTGTAAAGCCAAAAGTGAAAATATTCAGGATAAAGTGAATCTTTTTTGTTGGAATGGGTTCTGTGGCTCCAATCGACGGCGCGCGGATTTAACGCGCCGGTCGCCCATTGACACGGGAATTCACTTTTGCCAACATGAGCGCGATGGCTCGCCAGTAAATCTGATGCTCCTGCTCCAGAATACGGGCAGAGAGTGTTTCCTCTGTATCCCCCTCCAGGACTTCCACGGCCCGCTGGAGCAGTATGGGTCCTGTATCCACTCCCTCATCTGCAAGATGCACTGTGCAGCCGGATATCTTGACCCCATATTCCAAAGCCTGTTTTTGCGCGTGAAGCCCAGGAAAAGAGGGAAGCAGAGCAGGATGGATGTTTAAAACCCGGCCCGGATATTCTTTCAGGAATTCCGGCGAGAGGATGCGCATGAATCCTGCCAGGCAAACGAGAGCAGGATCGAAGGACCGGAGCGCGGTCACAAGCATCCGGTCGTATTCGGTTCTTTCTATTCCCCGCGAAGGAATCGACAGAGCCGTCAATCCGAATTCATTTGCGCGGGTAAGCCCGGCCGCATCCGCGACATTGCTGATGACGCAACAGATTTTGGCATCCAGATCCCCGCGCCGGATCGCTTCGTAAATAGCCACAAAATTCGACCCGCGGCCAGAGAGAAGTATTGCCAGTTCCCTGTTTTCCATGTTCCACCAGAGCTCAGCGGAGCTTGCGCATCTACAGAAGCGTTGGATGCACCCCTTAGATCATCTGAGCGGCAGAATCAGGTTCGTGACTCCTCCGCTCGCACAAAGAGGCTTCCCTGCTTTTCGTTAAAGGCCGGATCAACGTCAGTCGGATAGTTGTTGGTGAAGCACGCCGCACAGTAGTTCTTGTTGTCCTCAACTGCCCGCAGCACGGCTTCGAGACTTAAATACCCCAGCGAATCCGCTCCGATGAATTTTCTGATTTCTTCCACAGACTTGCTCGAAGCGATCAACTCCCGTCTCGTTGGGATGTCGATACCATAATAGCAGGGAGCTATGATTGGCGGCGCCGTGATCCGCATATGAATTTCCTTCGCACCGGCAGCCCGGATAATGCTCACGATCTTCTTGCTCGTTGTGCCCCGCACAATGGAATCGTCCACAAGCACAATGCGCCTGCCGCGCAAAATTTCGCGCACAGGATTGAGCTTCACCTTGACACCAAAATTGCGAATCGACTGCTTGGGCTCAATAAACGTGCGCCCCACATAATGGTTTCGAATCAAACCGAATTCCAGCGGAAGCCCGCTTTCCTGTGAATACCCAATGGCGGCCGACACTCCGGAATCAGGCACCGGCACAACCACGTCCGCTTCGACTCCATGCTCGCGCGCCAGATACCTGCCCATCTCCCGCCGGCTTGTATTGACAGTGCGGCCGAACACAAGACTATCCGGCCGGCTGAAGTAGATATGCTCGAAGACACAATGGGCCGGCTTTTCTTTGGGCAGCGGCATTTGAGATTCAAGGCTGCTTCCTTCAATTCGAACCACTTCGCCCGGCTCAATTTCTCTCACATATTCTGCATTGATGAGATCGAAGGCACACGTTTCCGAAGCCACCACATAGGATCCGCCCACTCGCCCAAGACACAAAGGCCGGAATCCATGGGGATCTCTCGCTGCAAGCATATATTCCGGCGTCAACAGTACCAGGGAATAAGCCCCTTGCACCGTACGCAGCGCTTCCACAAAGGCTTCCTGCAGCGTGCGGCGTCTGGAACGCGATATCAGGTGAAGGAAAACCTCGCTGTCGCTTGTCGAATGGAAAATAGCACCATCACGCTCGAGCTCGTGCTTCAGATAACTGGCATTGGTCAGGTTTCCATTGTGCGCCAGAGCAATCGGTCCCCGCCAACAGTCGATCAGGATCGGCTGCGCGTTCCATGAGGCGCTTTCGCCGGCCGTTGAGTAGCGCACGTGGCCCAGGGCCGAGTTCCCCTGAAGACGCTCCAGCCGCGATTCGCTGAAAATATCCGCCACGTAGCCCATCCCCTTCTCGATGTGCAGGTGTTTGCATTCAGAACTTACGATTCCTGCAGATTCCTGCCCCCGATGCTGAAGTGCATAGATTCCTAGGTATACGATGCGAGCGGCTTCAGAATGAGATCCGATGCCGAATATGCCGCACTCTTCTTTCAGTTTATCTGAGAGTAACATTGGGGTTCCTAACTAGCCCATAGCGGGTCTGACGCATTTATTATACACAACCTGCGAGCCATCTTCTGCGGCGAAATATCAATCGGGATTAAAGCTGCAGAGCGGGAAACCAGAGCAGCAACCGGGAGGCGAATTTTGCAGGCAGCGGAACCTGCAAAATTCGCTCCGGACTCATCAAATTTGGGCTGCAAGATAATTGGGCAATCCGAGTTCCTTCACCAGACTCAGTTGAGTTTCTATCCCATCAACGTGTTGTTCTTCGTCCTTCAAAATCTGCTTTAGTAGTTCGGCCGTCCCATGATCGTCGTTTTTGATTACTGTCTGGATCAATTTGTTGTAAAGCCGGACCGCCTCCGATTCGAGCTTCAGATCATTGTTGAGCAGATCGGGCACGTCCCGACCAATCTTCATTTGCACCTTGCCAATGCTCGGCATCGCCTCAAGGAACAGAATGCGTTCCATGAGGGACTCGGCGTGCTTCATTTCATCAATCGATTCCTTTTTGATCATGCCGGCAAGTTTTTTGTACCCCCAGGCCTCGCACATTTCCGCGTGTAGAAAATATTGGTTTATGGCTGTCAGCTCTTCAGCCAGAGCTTGGTTCAGTGCGTTGATCACTTCAGCGTTCCCCTTCATAAACTGGCTCCTTTCTGATCGTCATTATGGCAGGCAATGCGCGAAATTCCTTTCAAGGACCGGATCGGGGCAGACCGTCAACTGTTCAGACCGCTTCTCAGGAGGTTGCACCCAGTTGAAGACTGCCCCCGAAACAGGCATTCAAACTTTCGCCGGTTCGCAGAGGTTCACCGAATCCTTTGCCGCACGGCCGCAAATAGTACACAGGTACTGCGCGTCTTTTGCCAATCTTCCAACCGTCTTCATGTTCCTCAGACTTGTGATATGGCACAGGTGCTTCTCGTGATCCGGATGGAAGTCGATCAACTCAGGCTCCTCCACAGATTCTTTGTTATCCTTCATAGGTCATCCTTTTGTTGGGGGGGAAGGTTCGACAGCTTCCATAACGCCCAATCACATACCTTATTTTCCCTTAAATATAAGGTAATCATGGTACGTGCATTCAGAATTTAGCTATACGATCTGGAAACTGCGATGTCAATAGCGGAACAACGCGTTTCGTTCCCGGCAGAAAGAAGTCTGTCCGGGAATTGGAAAGGGCCGCGCGCATGAGGCTTGCACGACCCCTTCCAATTCTCGGACGGAGTCTTTGACAGGATAGAACCTTAGTGCATCAACGTTCCGCCTGTGATGTTGATCGCCAGCCCGGTCAGATATTTCGATTGTTCGCTGACCAGGAAATAAACCAAATCGGCGATATCCTCGACCGTTCCCATCCGCTTCAGAGGAACCATGTTGCTGAGCATTTTGTATTCCTCCTCCCGGAACTGCTCCACCGTAATGCCTTTCTCGCGGCTGTGCGCGGTCGCATCATCATCTCGCAGATTCGTGGCGAAAAAGCCCGGGTTGATGGCGTTGACATTGATTTTATACGGAGCCAATTCCATGGCGAGTGCCTGCGTGATGCCGATGACGGCCCACTTGGAAGCGGCGTAGGCAGCGCTTCCGGGACAGGGTAATTTCCCCGCGGCGGAAGCGATGTGAACAATCTTTCCGCCCTCATTTCTGCGGATCATCTCTTTGGCAACGTATTTGGAAACGATCATTGCACCGAGCGTGTTTACATCAAACAGCTGGCGCCAATCCTTTTCATCGCCGTCTGCGATGTTAACGCCTACCGGGCCGCGGGTTCCGGCGCAATTGATCAGGATATCGATCTTGCCGAATTTATCGATGGTTGCTTTCACCGCCGCTTCAACTTCTTTTGAATTTTCCACACCCGCCACGGCCGAGATCGCTTTGCGGCCGACAGATTCAATCTCCTTCACAACACCGGCCAGGCCTTGCCACTTCTCATCTCCGGCCCACGCGCTTTTGGGAGCGGCGAATTTGTCGGTCACCATCACATCGGCGCCTTCCATCGCCATTCGCACCGCAACCGCCCGTCCCATGCCCCGCTTCGCTGCCGCGCCCGTGACAAACGCCACCTTTCCGCTCAAAGCATTCCCCATTTCACTCCCTCCTTGTGTTGTTTCGAAATCCCTGCGAAATTCTTATGTTAAAAGACGGATTATTTCCTGAACATCCTCCAGCCGCTCTAGCCTTCCGACCAGCTCTATAACTTGCTCCATTCTCCCGGCATCAAGACTTTTCGCACAATCGCGAAACTTTCGCGCACAATCCTCAAAAGACATCGGCCGCTCAAGACTCCCGAGAGGATGCTCCACCACCTTCGCAAAAATCTTCCCATCCCTCGTTTTAACCATAACTCGAGTGGGTTCCGGACCCGGCCTATGCAGGGTATTGTCCACTTCCACCCGGATCTTCTGCGTCACGTTTAAAATATCCCGGTTTCTGATGGCGCTTTCCGTAAATTCGTCCAGTCCCACCTGCCTATTAACCAGCGCCGAAGCCACTCCCCATGGAATACTGAACTGGGCATCCACAGGACTCCGCGGAGAACGTTTTGCATCCTCAGGCTGGCAGAGCAACGACAAGTGTGCGTCGGTTACGGAAAGAACGATCCCCTGGATATCGGCGCTGCGGATATTTTCACCAATTGCCAGAGCCAACGCGGCGTCGATGGCAGGATGAATGCCCCGGCAGCATGGATACGGTTTGATCGCAACATTGGCTCCTTCAAACCGTTTTCCGAGATCCGCAACCAGGATTTCCCGGCTGTAATCCCCGTGCATATATTGCTGGTAGAGTCCCCATTCGCCCTCGAATGTATTCTTCGCCCCGGTAACCCCGGCCTTTGCCAGCAAAGCAGCCGTGATTCCTCCCTTGATGGCGAAACCCGGCCCGAGCCTTTTGGTCAACGCGCCGTCCTTGACGCATTGGCCATTGCCGGCGCATTGGTGGTAGCCGATTCCAATAGCATCGACGATCTCCTCTTCTTTTAAACGCAGGACTCGAGCCGCGGTGGCAGCTGAACCCATGAAGCCAAACAGCGATGTCAAATGCCATCCGAGCTCGATCGGGCTCTTGCCGGGAGTGGTGGCCAGTGCCAGCCTGCACATCATATCCACACCTAGCGCGGTGCTGGTGATCAGCTCTTTGCCGCTCAGATTCCCTTGCGCTTCCCCTACGGCCAACACCACAGGAATGGACGCGATTCCCGGATGCATGACAGCCGCTTCATGAACATCATCAAAATCCAAAGCGTGAGCCATCGTGGCATTGGCCTGCGCGGCATTGGGCGCGGGCACTTTCTGTTTGCTGCCGAAAATGCTGCTCTCTTCCTTGCCCCCCCAATCCTTCACAAGCGCGCACACATGGGTTGCACCAGGCTGAGATGCGCCACCCAGAGCAACACCCAGAAGGTCGAGGATTTCCTTCTTGGTCGCTTCGACCACTTCAGGAGGAAGATTTTCATATTTGGTATCAACGAAATTTTTGGCAAACAGATAAGCGGCATCCATCCCTTAACCCCGTTTAGGTGTTCACGCGTTCACGGGTTAACGCGTTAACGCGTAAACCCGTAAACGCGTAAACGTTATTTGTCGAAATCATCCAGAATCTTGAAAAGGTCGTGTTTCTCGTGAGCGGCTTCTCTTACACCCTTATCCCTTCTCATTTTGAAGAAGTTGACTTCGCCCTCATCCAGGACTCTGCTGGTCTGTACGGTGTGCATGATGTAGTGATCGACCAGTCCACGATCGATGCCCATCGTCGTGTAAATCATCTCCCGCATTGCCTTGCCTACTGCGATGCCGTCTTTGGGATGGATGCACAGGCCGTGGGCCAGGTTCCGGACCTCTTCGTCGAGCTTGTCGGCCGGCACGGCTTTATTGATCAGATTGTATTCCGCCGCCTTTTTCCCGTTGAATCTTCTGCCTGTGAGGCAAAGCTCCATCGCGCGGGTAAATCCGCAACGAAGTATCATGATGGGAGTGAGCGTCATACCACCCTGGCCCAGACGCTCCTCAACGTGTCCCATTTGGCAGTCTTCGCTGGCGATGATCATGTCGCAGTGGGATACGATATTGAATGCGATGCCGAGACAATAGGTGTGGAGTTGCGCAATCGTCAGCTTCTTGCAGTAGAGAATTCTTCTGTGGAAATCCAGGAAGACGCGCCGGTCAAATTCAAATTTGACTCTCAGCGGGATGCGTTGTTTGCCTTTTTCTCCGGGCTTCGGTTCTTTCATGCCATAAACGAAGCCAACGCCGGTTAAATCGGCGCCCGCGCTGAATGCGCGTCCCGCGCCTCTAAAGACGATGACCTTCACATCATCATCTTGTTCTGCTTCGTCTAAAGCAGCCGTCCAATCGCGATAGATCTCCGGGCCGATTGCATTGAGTCTGTCCGGCCGGTTTAGAGTAATGAATGCAACCTGTTTTTCTTTTTCATAAAGTATGAACTCGTATCCCATTGTAAGACCTCCTTGACATTATTCGAGTGCGCCTGCGGCAAGAAGCTCGACAAATTCCTCATCCGTCTTGCCCAGAATTTTCGTCAGGACATATTCGTTATGCTCGCCCAAACACGGGCTTGGCAGAGACGCTTGCGCCGGCGTTTTTGATAAAACCATGCTGGATCCCAGATGCGTGAATAAGCCCATCTCGCTGTGCTCCATGGGCCAGAAAAGGCCGCGCGCACGCAACTGAGGATCTTCAAACAGATCGGCGGCATTCTCGACAATTCCGGCAGGAACGCCAGCCGCCTGCAATCCAGACATGACCTCTTCCGGAGCCCGACCAATCGTCCAGGCTTCGATCAGAGCATCCAACGCGTTTTCGTTCTCTTTTCTATGTTGCAGGGTGTCAAACCGCGGGTCCGTTTCCAAATCAGCCCTGCCGATGGCCCTGCACAATGCCGTCCATTGAGCCTCGCTGGTTACAGCGATTGTGCACCATCGCTCCTTTCCCTTGCAGGGATACACATTATGCGGTGCAGCATAATCCACGGCATTCCCGTTCCTGAGAGGTTCTTTCCCGTTAACCGCTGCGTCAAGAAGGCCCGGCAAAAGGAAATAAAGCGCGGTTTCAAACTGCGCCAGATCTATCAGCTGCCCTTTGCCTGTTCTGTCGCGATAATCCAAAGCCGCAATCAGAGCGGCGGAGGCAAAGCGCGGACTGATGCTGTCGGTATATGCACCCACACCCACAGGCAGAGGTCCCCGATCGGGCCATCCGATATATTGGGGAATTCCGGCAATCGCCGCGAGGATCATTCCGAAAGCCGCCAGGTTTTTGTACGGACCTTCAATCCCGAACCCATTCTGCCGGACCATAATAATATCCGGCTTAATCTTCGTCATGGCCTCATAGCCAAGGCCCCATCTGTCCATGACCCCGGGAGTAAAATTTTCCATTACAACGTCCGCCCACGAGATCAGATCCTTTGCAATGCCCAATCCGAGAGGGTTGTTCATGTTCAGGGACAAACTCATCATGTTTGCACTGAAGTGATTGAAATAGCCGCTTCGGTTCAGTCCGGCGATGTTGTCCTTGAAAGGCGCCGATGTCCTTGTGACGCAGGGACGCAGGCTCGTCTCCACCCTGACGACGGTTGCCCCATAATCAGCGAAAAATTTCAGAGTCAACGGTCCGACCATCGCCCAACTGAACGCCGCAATCTTCAGATCTTCAAACACTCCCTTTCCCATTCTTTCCTCTTCGAGTCTTTGAGTCCTCGAGTCTTTGAGCTCAACTCTAAGACTCAAAGACCCGAAGACTCAAAGCAAACGGCAACCGCTACACTTCACGGGCGGTGCGCAGGCCTGTTCCGATTGCATCCGCTATCAGCAACGGTTCTCTGCAATCGCCGACGGCATAGACCTCAGACACTTTCGCCTTGAGTCCATTGAACAGCTCATTATTCGACGTCAGCGGCAAGGCCGTCACGATACTGTCCGCTTCAATGGTTTGCTTTTTGCCGTCGCCCTTGATTATAGTCAGACCCTTGTCGGTGATTTCCACGAACTCCTTCACACCGCTGATCAGGGTTACACCCTTTTTCTGAAACCATTTCAAAAGATTGGACAGCAAGGCGTCGACCATGCCGTCACCTATGGTCGGGTTGGTTTCAACAACGGTTACTGTCCTGCCTCGCTTCGCAAGAAACTCAGCAAGCTCGCAACCCTGAATTGCTCCGCCGATCACAACGACCCTTTTTCCCATCGGCATGTAGAACTTGGTCAGTTTTCCAATCGTTTCCGGTTTGAAAAACTTCAGAGCGAATTTGAGTTGCTGGTGTAGTGCAGCGCCATTGGCCACGTTGGGCCTGTCAATGCCGGGGATCCTGGGAATTGTGGAAGTACCGCCGGTGGCCAGGAAGACAACGTCCGGCTTGATCGCATCAACTACCGAAAGGTCCGCTTCTTTTCCGAGCACCACCTTTACTCCGAGCTTTGTCAGCTGCCGCGAGAAATAGTTAATGATGAGCGACAGATCCTCAGGGCGATTCCCTTTCACGACTGAAGCAACCGGCAGCAGTCCGCCCAGCGAGTTTGATTTTTCATAGAGGGTCACATCGTGACCGCGGAGCGCGGAGACTCTGGCTGCCGACATCCCGGCCGGCCCACCTCCGATAACCAAAACCTTTTTCTTTTTCGCTGCCTTTTCGATGGTGTTGTAAGGAGTTCCCAAAAGACCATTGATCCGGCATCTGCGGCTTCCAAGACAGTTGTCACAGCCTGTGCATGGCTGAATATCATCCAAACGTCCTTCCGCGATCTTTCTGGGATAGTCCGGATCAGCCAGGAGGCGGCGGGTCATTGCGATGAAATCGGCCTTGCCCGCCCGGAGGATTCTTTCTCCGATATTCGCATCGAGTTTGGCTACAACCGTGACCGGAATATTCACAGCGCTTTTGATTCCGGCGGCCGCAGGGACATTGGCAGCCACTCCAAGGTCACTCGCATCGTAAGCGTTCGGAAAAGACTCAATCGGGATGGGAGGCTCCGGATAAAAGAGAGCATCGGTCAGATATGCACCAACGTGATAGCCGAGAAAGTGGCTTCTGACTTGTATGGCATCGGCGCCCGCCGCCTGCAGGCATTTGGCAATTCTCTTCGCGTCATCATGAGTAAGGCATTGACTGTCCGAAACGCCGATGCCCTGGCCGATCTCGACGCCATTCATGATAATCGAGACGGGGAAATCATTCCCCGCCCGCTTTTTTATTTCGCGGATGACTTCCATTGCGAAGCGAGCCCGATTTTCAATACTCCCGCCGTAAGAATCGGTGCGCTTGTTCCAGAATGGAGAAAAGAAGTTATGCAGGAGATGGCTGCTTGCGGCGTTTATATCCACGCCATCGAACCCCGCCTTCCGGGCACGAACGGCCGCATTGGCGAACTTATCCACGATTTCCTGGATCTCTTCGACCGTCAGGGGGTGAGGTTTTTCGGCGTGAAAATCCCCCTCAAACTCGAAACTGACCGGAGAAGCACCGATAGGAGCGCCGTCGTACATTGGCTCCGGCACAAAGGGGAGCTTTACCTGCCACGGCCCGTCATGATTCATCTGCATAAAGGTCGGGCAGCCGTGCTTATGGATGATTTGGACCAGTTCGCTGAGTCCCTGGATATACTTGTCATCATCGAGACGATATCGCTCCCTCCAACGTACGCCGCGAGGGTAATCAATCGTAGGGGATTCCACGATCAGCAGGCCGACGCCTCCTCTGGCGATTCCCTCATAAAATGCCAGCACTTCGGGACGCATATGCAGATCATCCTCGTGCCACATGAGCATGCCGGCGCCGGACTTGACGATTCGGTTCCTGGTTTTGACCGACCCGATGCGGCCGGGTTCGAGAAGCTTTTCATATCTTGAATTCATGCTCATGCACTTCACCTTCCTGCTTCAAATGTGTGGCGCGGCTCTTCAGAGAGTGCCTGAAAACTCTCGATCAGGTCCGAAGGACCGGCAGTGGCTTGGCCCGGCCGTCAGGCCGGGATAAAGATAGAGGAATAAATGAGCGCCGAAGGCGCGGCACCACACGAATTAGGCACTAGCCACAATTGCCCTATTTGTATTTGCTGAGTGCCGCGCTTTCGGCTCTCATTTCTCGTTCCTTCTAATCCCCGGCCTGACGGCCGGGGCTAATCACTGGTGGCCCTTTGGGCCTCAAAAATATCTTCGCGCGGGCGAAACACAAGTTTTGAGACTGCCTCGCCATGGTCGCTCCAAACTCAAGGAATCAGACTACCGTCTTCTATATCGCCCCTGCCTGTTTTAATTCTGCAATCCGTTCCGGCTTCAATCCCAATTCGCCGTAGATTTCGGCATTATGTTCACCAATCAAGGGTGCCCGGAATCGTGTTGCCATCTCATTTTCGGAGGACCTTGCAAACTGCTTCGGATAGGGAATTGTCGCCTGCAATTCGGAGTGCTCGAGCTGCATCCAGAAACCTCTTGCAGCAAGATTTGGATCGACGAGCAGATCCTCCATACCCATGAGCGGGCAGATGGAGATGTTTCTCGACATCGCCGCAACAAGCGCTTCCTTTTTGGTCCGTGTCTTGAAAAATTCCGCGATCGGCTGTGAAATCCTGTCGATCAGCTCCTGCGTGGCGCTGGCCATGTCGAAACGTTCCCACTCGTATGTCTGGAGGAATTCATTCACCATCCCTTCTTCATTCATCCATTTCACCAGCTGGCGGCAGGTCTTGGCGCCCTGCTGTCCTCCGATCATGAAAAAGAAGACGAATCCGTCCTTGCAGGGCCAAACCTGCCGCTGCAGCGTCCCCCGGCTGCTTGTGCGGAAGGTGCCCACCCTGCCAAGAATAAGCTTTTCGACGTCCCAGTGGGGGATTGTCTGAGCCAGGAACCACGCAGCACTTTGCTGCATGGATATGTCGACGTGCTGACCCTCACCTGTTTTTCTTCTGTGATGATGGGCAAGCATGCACCCCACGGCAGCATCCGCACCTGCGTGAAGACATGCTTGCGGAAGGCTCATATTGACCGGCCGACGATCTGAATCGCCTGTCAGGAAAAGCTCACCTGCCATTCCCATGATGGTGAGGTCCGTAGCTTGATAATGGCTGTACAAACCTTTCTGGCCGAATGGTGTGATGGAAGTCAGGATAATGTCCTTCTTTATTCTGCTTAGTTCGGAATAACCGAACCTGAGTTTATCCAAGTCTCCTGGAGCAAATGACTCGATGATGAAATCGGCCGTTCTGACCAGGTTGCGGAAAATGTTCTTTCCTTCCTCTGCTTCCAGATTCAGCGTGATACCTCGCTTGCTGCTGTTATATGCAAACCAGTACAGACTTTTTCCCGGGTCGGTCTGATCATGCCAGTAGGGACCGATATTTCTTGCACGGTCACCTCCGGGCCTCTCCACCTTGATGACATCCACACCGAGCTCGGCAAGTATTTTTCCGCATAAAAATCCTTTTTCATCCGTCAAATCCAGAGCTCGATATCCTTCCAGCATTCTGTCGTGCTGCATCTGGGCTAAGCTTTCCCTTTGGCTTTCAGATCGGCCCAAAGATCCGCGATGGCCGTCTTTACGTCGGATGCAGGGGGATACACGCGATCAAATCCCAGTTTTTTAAATTTCACTTCGTCGTCCTTGAAGTCATGCCTGCCTACCCCTAGATTCCCACCGATGCACAGAATCACATCTTTCAGTCCCGCCTTGATGCAATTTTCTTTGAATCCCTGCACATCCTGTTCTCCCATGCCGTACATCGAACTCATCAGGATGGCGTCTGCTTTGTGATCGAGAGCGGCTTTGATGAACTCTTCCGGAGGCGTCAGGATTCCCAATTCCACCACATTAAAACCGGCATCACGAAGCGCGCGTGATAAGATTTTTGTTCCGATCACATGAGCATCCTTGCCCACCGTTCCCGTAATCACTGTTGGTTGATTCATCAATCTTATTCTCCTTAAGAGGTCCGTTAACGCGTTTACGGGTTTACGTGTTAACGCGTGAACGCGTTAACGGCTTTACGCTTTCCCAACCAGCTGACCCTTACTGAAGGCCCAGAAATCCTGAACGAGGACCTCGTAATCCATTTTCCTGCCTTCTGACTTTTCCCTCTCCGCCACTTTGGCGCGATGGAATTTCTTCACCTCTTCCGGAATGGGCAGATTGCCGAATTCTTTCCATCGAATGGCGCCACAACTGTCCTTTATGCCCATCACCAAATCGCGAACCTGCCTGTTAGGACTGAAGCAAGAATCGAGGATTCCCTCCTCGACGCCCTTCAAGCATCCGACGACAATATCGCCGTCTCCTATTTCCAGAAGCTTGTCCAGTATGGATCGTATTTCGATCTCGGCGATCACTGCTTCCTCGTCAATTTCCTTCATTTTCAAATCGATCTTCTGGCCCCGGATGACATTGAGGAGCCAATTGGTCGATTCATAACTGAGCGCGTGCGATTCTTCACTGGGAATTCCGAGGGCTTCATCGATCGTCCTTACGGATACCGCCTCGGCGTTCCCAAGTGCAGCCACCATAGCGGTATAGTTAGGAAAAGCAAAAGCGCCACCCATCCCCTGAGGCATAGGGAACAGGGGTGTATGCTGGGCGAAAACGCCTGGGATCATGACATCTTTGTAGCCGAACTTATCCAGATACTCCCGCATCAACCTGGGAGTCACACGAATCCAGGCCAAATCCTGAGCCATGTTGCCCATCAGGTGAACGACCGAGGTCACGCTCTTGCCCCCCTGTTCGGCCACCATCAGTGCGTCCACAATGGTAGTCGCGAGGTTCACGGTCATCGGCTGCATTCCGGTAAGAATCCACCCATGATTGTCGGTCGAAATAATCACTCCGCGATCGGCGTAGTATCCGATAAGCCGATGAACATACTGATTTGTGACCATGGACTGCTCCAGCGTCGCATCCTTTTCATAGGCTGCCCATGAAATAAAGGACGACGCCGCGATTCCGGTCATTCCGGCGGCAAATGAGATTTCAGTCGCCAGCGGATAGGATTTGAGGGAAAGCCTGGGATTGAAAGCTCCCTGGTCCACGCTCTCAATAAGTTTTCTTGTCTGCTTCACTCCATAATTAATAATCGGGAATCCATTCAGCAGCTTTCTGCCGGTCTTCCTCATTTCCACCAGGATATTTTCCACCTTTTCGAAATCGAGCTGACGCGTATAGCTGTCCGTGGTCACCGGGATGAAAGGCACTCCCGATTCAACAAGTTTTTTGGAGAGGCTGATCTGGTCTTCGAGCAATCCCGTTCCCGCTCTGGGAAATATGGCAGTTCGTCCTTCATCGTGAAGCTTCTGGGCCACTTTATGCCAGTTTTTGGAGTCGGGCAGTTTTTTCTGATACTCGATTGCTTCGTCCAGGTTCACCTCGCGGCCTGTCGGCCAGAGTGCAAGAACGGGTCCGCGCATTTTCAGGAATTCTCTCTCGTCCAGCCGCTTGTTTCTTAGCTTCGTTTCCATCTGTTCTTCCTCGTTTCCCGTTCCCCGTTTCCCGTCCTCTGATCTCAACGGGAAACCATAAACGGGAAACGTTGAACTCCGCTAAATCACTTCCTCATCTTTCAGTTGCTGTATTTTGTCCCAGTCGTAGCCGCAGATATCCAGCAGCACCTCTTCCGTATTCTGGCCGAAACAGGGTGCAAAGCCATCTACCGTCACAGGAGTTCCGCTGAAACTGACAGGATTGCCCACCATCTTGATTCGACCCAGGGATGGATGATCGATCTCCGCGATATAACCGTTCTGCAGCGCCTGCTCGTCGTTTGCCAGATCCGTTGGACGCAGGACCGGCGAATAGGCAATCCCGGCCCCCTTTGCATCCAGAATTTTCATCCACTCTTCGCGCGTCTTCGTCTTGAAAACTCCTTCGATGATTGCCAGAAGCTCCCGGAAATTCTCTCGCCTGCGGGCTGCATCGGAATATCTTTCATCCTTCTCGAGCTGCTGGATGCCCAAGGCATCGCAGAAAGCCGGCCAGAATCGGTCACCCTGAGGTTCCGAAAGCAGCAGCCACTCCCCGTCCGCGCACTCGAAGTGGTTTGCCATCGGGTTTTTCAGAGATCGTCTTGAAGGTCTCGGGATCTGGCGCCCTCTGAGAAGCGCCGTATTGAGATTGTAGGCCTGCAGATGGATTCCCGATCCGAGGAGAGAGACTTCAACCTGCTGCCCTGTTCCCTGTCTGTCTCGCGCAACCAGGGCTGCCAGGATCCCATAGACCAGAAGAGTTCCGGTCATCTGGTCAAACACCGGGCCCCCGATCTGAGCAGGAGGTGCGTCCGGCTCACCGCCAAGCGCGTACATAATTCCGGAACGAGCCTGGGCAACGCTGTCGAATGCGCGCCGACTTCTTTCGGGCCCGGCGAGTCCATAGCCAGTGGCGAGTCCGTAGATCAGTTTTGGATTATATTTTTTTAGCGTATCGAAATCGATTTCGAGTTTTTTGATGGTGGACTGCGTAAAGTTGGTGCAGAAAACGTCCGCTTTGGACACCAGTTCATAAAGCAACTGCCTGCCTTTTTCTTTTTTCAGGTCCAGCGTCAGGCTTTTTTTGTTACGATTCGCGGTCTCGAAAAGTATGTTTTCGCCGTTGGGCAGAGTCATCGCGGAGCCAAAAACGGCGGATGTGCCTCGAGAAGGATCTCCTTTTTCCCGATCCTCTATCTTGATGATTTCGGCGCCCAGATCGCCCAGCATATAGCATGCCGTCGGCGCGCTAAGGTATCCTGCGCATTCAATAACACGTATGCCCTGCAACGGTCCACCACTCATATTCAACCTCATCTGAAATTACGAATGACGAATTACGAATTGAAAAATAGTCGTGGTTTCAATTCGTAATTCGTAATTACGTCTTGAGCCACCGCAGCAGATGCAGTTCTTCCCCACTCGGTCTCGGTACTTCTTCAACTACGAGGGCGGTCTTCAAATCCCACCCGCAATGATTTCGAATTTCTTTTACTCTCTCTTCCAGGCTTTGCTCGTGAAGTTTTGGAAAGCAGGCGAGAAGCTGCAGCTCGTCTTGCGGACTCGATTTCCTGAATATGCCCATCGTCGACACGACGGTTGTCACCGAATTTCCGGAGCCTGTGATATAGGAAAGTTTTTCCACAAACCGGTCCCTTGACTGATCAAGGCATAGAATGACCTCACGTGCATTCAGGGCATCGTTTGCGCCTCCAGACCCGACTAGAAACTTCCCCTTGGAAGTTTTGGTCGAGTTGATGTTCCCGTGCCGGTCCACCTGACCTGCGCCAAGAACACTCATGCATTTGTTATTGCCGCCTCCAACAAAAACCCCTTGCATCATTACGGTGTCGGTCAGCATTTTCGAACTCCGGACTCCGGCTTCGCTTGCGAGGATCGATTCTCCCGGAATCGGAGTATAGCCGATCTGTCCGTTTCCCGTCCCCAATTCGAACCCGGCGGATTTCAGTTGATAGTGGGCAAGAAAGGCGGCGGTCGCGGCTACGCCCGCTCCTGCGAGTATCAGCTTGTGTCCATGCCTCTCCACGCTGCTCAATATTTCCCGGGCCAGCGCAATCAGCATCATCTCCTTGGGCTCAAATTCCCCGTTTGTATCCGGCGGATTCTGCGGGACAGTCATAGAGTCGCCTTTTGCTCTCCTGGACTTCCCCCTTAAATCTGCAACTCTTTTATCTCCGAGCTTGGCCAGGTATTGTTGATGGTTCTCACAGCGAAGGACCCATTCTCCTATCCATTCGTCCATTGAATGTTTGTTTGTGGAAGCTTCATAAAGGACGTTGAGAAAATCCACATCCCTTTCATAGGGATCAATATCGGTAATCCCGGGGTTGGTCAACGAAAACGGATGGAGTCCCAGAGGAACATGCACAACGGCATTGACGGCGTAGGAAGGGATTTTCACCAGAGCTGCATATCGCTTGATGAATTCCGAAGAAACAATTTTTTCGGTGGTAACGACCACTCCGCCTTTGCTGGCCATGGCGCCCCACAGATCTTCGCCGTAGGGAGCCTGCAATATCGTGTTCCCTTCAGGGTCCGCGGCACACCCATGAACAACGGAGATGTCGGGCAAAAGCGCGCTTGCCATACCGACTTTCGCCCCGGATCCGAACGGGTCCTCGACGGTTTTGAAGGACGATTTATTATCCGCAGCAATACTGCTGTCGACAACGGATCTGGTGGGCATGAACGGCACCCCGAAAGCGCCGGCCATAAGTCGCTGCTGGAGAGAGTTCAGGGACCAGTTTTCCAGCTCTATCCGTTTTCCTTCATAGGCATCCTGAATGACTTTGCTTGGGCGTCCGGTCCCGGATATTTCCGCGCACACGGAACAGATAAGTTTTTTCACAAGTCCGGAATGAACCAGGTTGAGCGCATGTCCGGTCACAGTGGCTTCGATCAGCGTGAACTCGGGGTTCTTTCCCCAATACTGCCGGATGATCTCGCAGATAACAGCGCTCGGCCCGCCAATGCCACCCGCAAGGTGCAGTTTCATTCCAGGCTGCACATAGCGCTTTACCGCTTCCTGAAGACCCAGCAATTTTCCCTGCTCTTTGGGCATAGCCATATCCAGACCTCTTTGGAGGGCGCACCAAGCTTACTTTAGTTTTGGAGATTTCGCATTAATATGATTTAAATTATGAGGTTCTCCGTTACCGGTTTTGCGTTCCCCGTTGAAATCAAAGACCCTTTTGCGGGTTACCGTAAACACTGAGCGCTGAAGAATAAACTGAGCATTGGTTGGAGCTTCATTTCACGGAAAGCTTTTGCTGAACACAGGATGCCCATTAGGATTGCTTTTTTCCATAAAACTCATCGTTGTGGAAGTTAACATAAGCTACCGCCACATTAGGCACTTGAGATTGATCAAGCCTTATTGCCTTGTAATCCATGAGCACATGGCAGTTAGGGCATAAACAAACAATATTATCTCTTTGATCTGGTCCGTTATACGGTTTTCCCAGGGGCCTAACATGATGAGCTTCGGCATAAAAGCTACCGTCAGGTAGCTGGATAGTTCTGTCACATAACTGACATTTATATTTCTGGGCTATCTTAACTTCTCGCGAAAGAGCCGTATCGCGCAAAATACGATATGTCGTTGTCTCAATTCGGGTGGTCTCCGGTGGATCATTAATATCTGATGCCTTCGGAGTATCCAAAACATGAGGTTGATCGAAAAAACCATCAATAAGCAGCTTGTCTTGTGGATCAGCATTGCGCAAATACCAATCTCTCAGCTCTGACGAATTTTTTTCTAGCCAACTTTTAAGCAATTGATCCAATTCGCTGCATAGCAATTTTGAGGGCTTATTCTTATTCACCAGATGAGCGCGGACTGTCCTTGCATCCACACCTCTTCCGGCAATAATCCTAATTTCTTTATTTCGCAAATCTGCAATTCGTTTTGAATTATCCTTCCGATAAGAATCGCGAATTAGCCGCAGAACATCAACGGAATCCCTTATTCTTTGGCTCATGGATGTCCTCCAATGAAAAACAAGAGCAGCGAATAGCTCACCAGTATGGATTGGAAAGGATCAGATTATAGCCAAGTTGGCACGCGAAAAATCAGCGTGCCAGCCACTCGACTACAATGAGACCGTCATCGGCTAGGGCACGAAATTCCGGATCGCCTGTGACGAGCGGGCATTGGTGTTCTTGTGCCGTCACTACGGCGAAAGCATCGGAATAAGAAATAGCATAACGCGCTTTGATGTGCGCAGCTGCGAGCACAGTTGTGCGTGAGACCGGCAAAATATGCAGCGGCAATTGATCGATGGCGGCCAAGGTTCGCAACGCCATGAAACGGCTGTGTTCGCGTTCCGTAATATAAAGCACCTCCCCGAGATTGATGAGCGACAGATATAATGGAGCATTCTCCCAATTCTGAGCGGTGGAGCAATTCCTTAACTCGTTGTTTTGCTTTCTCACCTTCCAGATAAGCCAATAGTGCATAGCTATCCAGGGCGTAAACGAAGGATTTATCGGCCACTGGCTTTTCCCCGGTGCCGTTCAGCCCGATGCTCGGCAAGCAATGCGCGACGCAACGATTTGCGTCCCTTGAGCATCCCGGCGGCTTGATGAACCGGATCCTGCAACTTCGGCACAAGCGCCAACACACCACCATAATCCACTACCTGCACCTTTGTGCCAGGCTGCAGATTGTGCTTGTTGCGCAGTTCTGCCGGGATGACAACCCAACCTTTGCTGGAGACTGTGACAGTCATGAGAGAAGCTCCTTTCGCGTTATACATATATAAATGAAAGTATAACATTCCAAAACCGACACAGATAATATTTCAAGTGATATAGAAATGAGGAAAGGGAATGCTTAATTGCGTTAGGAATTCGAATCGTGGATTGGAGAGCGGCTTTCAATCCGCAATCCGAAATCGAAAATCCGCAATTGGCAAAGCCTACCCCAGCTTGCCCTGCCAGGGAGTTGCCGGTGTCCCGATCAGGTCGATCCAAACGTTTTTCATCATGCTGTATTCGTCGAGCACCATAATTGAATTTTCTTTGCTGTGGCCCGACTCTTTGCATCCGCCCCACGGGCACTCAAAGACAATCGACAGGTGCTGGTTCAGCCACACGGTGCCCACCTTCAGTTGCTTCGTCATTACGAGTCCCTGCCGTATATCTTTGGTCCAGATGGAGGCGCACAAACCGAAACGGGAATCGTTGGCAATCTCCACAGCCTGTTCCGGCGTTTTGAATCTGGTCGCTGCGGCGACCGGGCCGAAAACTTCCTCCTGCATGATTTCCGATTTGGGATCGCAATCTCCAAAAATCGTCGGGGCTACGAAATATCCATCCTTCGTTTCGGGAGTGTTCGGACGTTCGCCTCCCAGGAGCAGCTTCGCTCCCGACTTTTTTGCGCGCGCGACAAACCGTTCTATGTTGTCCCTGTGCCCTTTGTATGCGACTGGTCCGATCATCGTTTCCGGGTTTAGAGGATCCCCCACGCGCAAGAGCTTTGCGGCCGCCACAAATTTTTCGACGAATTCATCATAGACCGATTCGTGCACCAGATATCGGCTCGAGGCGCCGCAGTTCTGGCCGGAATTAAAAAAGCCGCCCCATACCGCGCCTTCAACCGTGGCCTTCATATCTGCATCCGGAAGCACGATAAAGGCGTTCTTGCCGCCCAGTTCGCATGCAACCGGCTTCACCGCGGCGCTGGCAAGAGCCAGAATTCGCTTGCCCGTTTCGGAATCTCCCGTGAAATTGATCTTGGCGATGTAAGGATGTTTGACCAAGGCTTCTCCCACCGTAGATCCGGGACCGGTGACTATATTCAAGACCCCCGGTGGAATTCCGGCCTCCACTGCAATTTCGCCAAGCTTCAGGACTGTCAGCGGTGCGCAGGACGGCGGCTTCACCACGGCAGTATTTCCCATCATCAGACACGGAGTAATTTTCGATATCGCCGTGACAAGAGGGAAATTCCACGGTGTAATTAATCCAACCACCCCCAAAGGCTGTCGGATTGTCATGGACATGGCCTGCGGACCTACCGGCAGCGTTTTGCCTGTCACAGCTCTTCCAACACCCGCCATGAATTCGAAATGCTCGGCGTCGAAACGCATATCGAAGTTATAAGTTTTGAAGATGGGTCCGCCATATTGCATGGTTTCAAGCTTTGCCCATTCGTCACGACGAGCCCGGAGAAGCTCCGCCATCTTGAAGAAAATGGCCGCCCGTTCCGTCGGAGCTTTTTCCGCCCATGCAGGCGCCGCCTTCCAGGCTGCTTCGGCCGCTCGGTCGATTTCCAGCGACGTGCATTTTGGAGCAAGGCCCACAACCTTGCCATTTGCCGGATTGATGACTTCCATCGTTTCCTTTGTCGCCGCCTCACAGAGCTCCCCATTGATCAGCACTCTGTACTCTGAATTCATGAACCGCCCCCTGTCGTAGGGTTCTCCGTTCCCCGTTTTCCGTTCCCCGTTGAATACATCTAAATTCCTAACGGAGAACGGAAAACGGAGAACGGGGAACGTTTTTAATCCATTAATTCCAGATTCATCAGCTTCAGCTCGGTGAATTCCAGCATGCCGTGAACGCCGCTCTCTTTGCCGATCCCGCTCTCCTTGCTTCCACCCCAGGGGAATTCGGTGGCGAGATAGTTGTGCTGATTGACCCAGAATGAGCCAACCCGCAGCTGATTGCCCATCCGGACTCCTTTGGTCATGTTTCTTGTGAAAACAGAGCCGCAGAGACCATATCGATTATCATTTGCTTTTTTGATGACATCCTGCTCGGAGGAGAATTTCACGATACAGGCAACCGGGCCAAAGATCTCTTCCCAGTATATCTTCATCTTCTCGGTAACATTGGTGAAGACGGTGGGCACAACAAAATAGCCCTTGTTCAGGGGAGGATTTTTAGGCCGTTCGCCTCCAAACACCAGCTTGGCGCCTTCTTCAATACCGGATTTGATGTAGTACTCAACCTTTGCCCTGTGCTCCGCGCTGACAACCGGTCCCATTGTCGTCTTGGGGTCGAAAGGATCGCCGACGACCACCTGTTTTGCGCGATTTACCAACTTCTCCACAAAAGCGTCACAAACCTTCTCGTGAACATAGATCCTTCCGGGAGAGCCGCAAGTCATTCCGGTATTCTTGAATTGCTGGTGCGCCAATACCTGCGCTGAATGATCGAGGTCAGCATCTTCAAGCACAATCGCCGGATTCTTGCCTCCCAATTCGAGGACCAGTTTTTTCACAGTCTGGCTGGCAGCAGCCATAATCGCCTTTCCGGTTTCACTGCTCCCCGTCATCCCAATAAGATCTACATCCGGATGTGATGAAATCATATTTCCAATACTCGACCCCGGACCGGTAATCAAGTTGACCGCCCCGGCAGGCAGATTCATCTTGTCGAGCACTTCCATAAACTTGAGCGCAGCCAGAGGATTGATGCTCGGCGGCTTTATGACGCAGGTGTTACCGACGGCAAGCGCAGGCGCCATTTTTGCCACCACCATCATGAGGGGTACATTCCACGGCGTGATAATGCCACAGACTCCAACCGGCTCGCGCTTCAAATAGGAAATTGTATTTTGATACGCGGGAATGTGATAGCCCATCAGCGTTCGGCTTGCCGATGCCGCAAAATCGCAGAGCTCGGAGGCGAAGGTGGTGATTTGAGTCGAAATCTTTTCCGGCGTGCCATGCTCCAGGACATCGAGTCGGACCAGTTCCGGAATAATCGCTTTCATCGCCAGGGCAATTTCCTTAACGGTCTTGGATCTTTCCGCTTGAGTTTTGTTCGACCAGATCGGGAATGCCTGAACCGCTGCTTCGACGGCTTTATTGACATCCGATTCGCCTGCCAGAGGAACTCTGGCAAATTCTTCTTCTGTTGCCGGATTGATAATGGCGTACGTTTTTTTTGAATCGGCGTCTACCCATTTCCCGCCGATCCACATTTTGTAGCTCTCCATGCGCTCCTCCTTTTTTAAATCGATTACGTGTTTACGCGTAAACGCGTTAACGCGTTAGCGCGTAAACGATTTAATCTGCGACAATGCCTCCATCCACGGGCAGGGCGTGCCCGGTGATATACGAAGCTTCATCCGAGCATAACCAGATGGCCGCCGCGGCAACTTCCTCCGGCTCGCCAATTCTCCCCATGGGAACTTTTTGATCCATGGCTTTGACCATCTCCGGATTGGTTGCCGCCAGGCTTTCATTCATCCCCGTTCGGGTGGGTCCAGGGCAAACGCAATTGACTCGTATGCCTTTGCGCGCAAATTCAAGCGCGGTGGACTTGGTTATTCCCACAACGCCATGCTTGCTGGCGGGATATGCCGGATTGCTCGGCGCGCCTACCAGTCCCGCTGCTGACGAGGTATTGACGATAGCGCCCTTGCCCTGCTTGAGCATTTGCGGAATTTCATATTTCATGCACAGCCACACGCTCTTGAGATTCACATTGATCATTTCTTCCCAATCCGCAGCCGTGAAGTCGATCGTGGAAACAAATTGTTTGTGAATCCCGGCATTATTGAATGCACAGTCGAGTTTTCCATAGGTCTCGATTGTTTTCTTGACCAACGCTTCGACATCCGCTTCCGAGGATACGTCCGTTTTTACGAAGATTGCATCGCCGCCCGCATCTTTGATGCGGCGCAGTGTTTCCTCTCCTCTTTTCACATCAACGTCGGCAATTGCCACCTTTGCTCCTCGTTGAGCAAAGCCGATTGCAGCCGCCCTGCCGATACCGTAGGATCCTCCCGTCACCAGCACAACCTTGCCTTCATATTCGCCCGGCATTTTCTCTCCGTTCCCCGTTCCCCGTTTTCCGTTCCCCGTTTGTATGGTGTTTAACGGAGAACGCTAAACGGGGAACGTTTTTATGTAGTTCAACGCGCTTCTTCCGGCGATGCGTCCCGAGTTGAAGGCGAATCCAACGGAGGAGCCGGAAGCGACGCTTACGTGATAGCTGTCCCCATACATTCCTCCCGCGTCAAAGCCCGCAGCATAAAGACCCGGAATGACGTTTTCTTTTTTATCCACCACCTCAGCGTTGTGATTGATTTTTATTCCACCCATCGTCCCGAGCGTCACCGTGTGTGCTTTTACCGCGTAAAACTTCGGTCCTTTGAGCGGCCAGAGGTATTGGGGATCTTTGGCAAAGAGGTCGTCATGTTTGTTTTCGCAAAATCGATTGTATTCTTCAATCGTGGTCTTTAACCCCGTCGGGCTCATTTCCAATTTCCCGGCCAGTTCTTCGATGGAGTCCGCGACAGCCACATCCGTGTTCCCTTTTTCAAACAGGATTTTCAGCTCCTTATCGAAGTTCACCGGCTTGCTTCCCGAAGGGGTCCGCACGTTGACACTTTTATCGATGCCTCGTTCCATCAGGCGCTGCAAAATAGAATCATCAAACAGACTGTAGGTATAGCCTTCTTTATACTTCGCGTTTGCATTCCCAACCGAGGTGTCATAGAAGCCGATGCTTTCGTCACAGAACCGTTCCCCGCGCGAATTGACCCAGAGATCGGGTTGCACTGTCGGCCATTCCACCTGCCCTCCAATCTCTGTCGTGATTGGACCAGCGCGATAAAGCTCCAGAACGCTGATGCCCTCCTCCGCAGCCCCGGCTTCCCAAGCCATCCGGATTCCGTCTCCGAATTTGTCGACGTTGCCGACGGGAATCAGGGTGGACCCAAGATCGAATCCCGTATATTTCTTGATCCACTCTTTGTTATTCGCGTACCCGCCGCTGGCAACGACGACCGCTTTCGCATTCACTCTCACATCGCCCGAATCCCCCTCGACCAGCACAGCCGTAACGGGTCCGCCTTCCTTGATGATCCGCTTCACGGGGAGGCCCAGCTGAAGAGCTACGCCTTTTTCTTTCGCTCTGGTCACCAGCGTTTTTATCACCGCCAGCCCGGCCCCTTTCACGATGTGATAGGTGCGTGGGGAATTGGGCATATTGATGGTAACTCCGGAAAACTCGACCCCCTGTTGCCGGAGCCAGGCAATTGTGCCTGAAGACTCATTCACGATGGCTCTCACCAAACGGGGATTTGCACGCCAGTGATTATATTCCATGATGTTTTTAAAGGCCTGATCCCGGCTATATTCGATGTATTGCTCCCGTTGCATGTCGCTTCCAACGGCAAACATCCCTTCAAAAAAGTTCGACGTTCCTCCGGGGGTCCGCTGTTTTTCGAAAACAATTACCCTGGCGCCTCCTTCGGCTGCGGTCAGGGCAGCCGCCAAACCTGAAGCTCCGGACCCAATGACCACAACATCCGCTTCTGTAGGGATTGCACCTGCATTCATATTCACCCTCCGTTCCCCGTTCCCCCTCTTCCGTTCCCCGTTCAAAGCCCAACGGGAAACGGGGAACCTGCTAATAGCTGCTCCAGATTTTCACGGTTGCGATCTTTAGTCTCAGGTCGCATTGCAGGCACCGCAGCGATTCCTCAGCGGCGGACGCATCATCCATATCATGCAGACTGCAGCGGCTCTTGGATGCGAAACCCTCCTCAGGCCCAATCCAATGGCAAGGCTCAGATACCGGAGCGAGTTTCTCGTCGATCACGCCGCTGCCTTCAAGATAACTGTCGATAGCCATTGCAGCCTTCCGTCCGGATGCGATGGCCTCGATCAACGATCCTTTCCCGCTCACCGCATCTCCTGCCGCGAAAACGCCTTCCCTGCTGGTTTGGAACGAATAGGAATCTGTTTCGATAAACCTGTTCATGCGCATATCAAGGCAAAACCCTTGCGGCAATTCAGTCGTCTGGCCAATGGCGAATATCACCATATCCGCCTCGATGATTTGCTGGGAATTCTCCACGGTTTCCAACTGCAGATCCTGGTTCTCATCGAACGCAAAGGATTCAACATCAAGGAATTCCGCGCTTATGACTTTACCACTGCTGATCAGAATTCGGTTGAGAGTTTTTGAATAGTGGATTCGAATGCCTTCGGCCGTTCCCTCTTCGATTTCTTCGGGATCGGCACGCATGGCGGAGCTGTCTTCAATACAGGCCACATGCACATCCTCGGCGCCAAGACGTTTGGCAGTGCGTGCACAATCAAAGGCGACATTGCCTCCCCCGATAACCACGACACGCCGGCCGACGGAGACGGCATTGCCTAAATTCACATTTCGCATAAAGTCAATTCCGGTCAAGACACCAGGATCGCCTGCGCCCTCAACCGGAAGTTTTTGCCCGTCGTGGGTTCCTATGGCAAGAAGAACGGCGTCAAATCCATTTTCAAATAAACTATCCAGAGATTCGACACGTGTGTTTAGGGCGAACACAACTCCCATTTTCTCAATGCAGGCAATCTCCCGATCAAGCACATTTCTTGGAAGACGATACTCGGGAATTCCATAGCGCATCATGCCCCCCGCAGAAGGCAAAGTTTCGAATACCGTCACGGTATGGCCCCGATTTGAAAGATAGTACGCCGCGGTCAGACCGGCAGGGCCGGAACCTATGATGGCCACTCTTTTTTCGGAGGAAGGAATTTTGTTTCTGTTTCTTTCCCATAGTCTCTGGTCGTCGTGCGCGGCCGCAAAGCGTTTGAGATCCCGTATGGATACAGGCTGATTTACTAGGTTCCTGCGGCATGCGGCTTCGCAGGGACGGTTGCATACATACCCCAGGGTTTCGGGAAAAGGAACTTTTTCCCTTATGACAGCCGTTGCAGCAGCAAAATCTTTTTCGCGGATGAAGCGGACATACCTTGGAATGTCAATCTCTGCCGGACAGGCATGCTTACAGGGAACCAAGGCCTTCTTGCGGTTCTTGCCCCGAACCAGCTCTTCTTTGTCCATTATCGCGCCGGTAGGACAGACTTCTGCGCAGGCGCCGCAGAATTTGCAACCGGCTTCTGCCAGGGGAAGGTCCGAGGCAGTCCCGATGTAACATTCCCTCCCTCTCTTTTTATAAAAAAGTACTCCTGCGCCGCGCAGTTCATGGCAGGCTCTCACACAGCGTCCGCACAAAACACATCTGCTGAAGTCGTGCACAAACAGCGGGTTCTCGCGAACAATCGGAAACGGTTTCGGCCGTGTTCTGACTTGCAGGTCCTCGATGGCGAGATATTGCTTCAGCGACTGCAGCTCGCAATTAAGATATTTGTTACAGGTACCGCAATCCTGCGGATGCCCGGAGAGCATCAATTCCAGGGCGAGCTTGCGTAAATGGTCGACCCTTTTTGTTTTGGTGGCGACCTTCATCCCCTGTCTTACCGCCGTAGAACAGGAGGCGACTGGATTCCCGATTCCTTCAATTTCCACCATGCACAATCCGCAGGCGCTGATGGGGGGCAAATTGGGATGATGGCAAAGGTGCGGGATATAAATTCCGGCGTCAAGAGCGGCGTCAAGCAGGCTCGTTCCTTCCGGCGCTTCGATGTTGTGCCCGTCTATTCTCAAGGGAACGGTCTGCAAGCGTAATTCCTCTTTTCCCGTTTTCCCCTTTCCCTTTTTCCGCTGAAATCACACAACAGGAAACGGAGAACGGGGAACGGGGAACCTCTTTTCATACTCCGCACGAAACAGATTGATGCTGCTCAGAACCGGATTAGGCACAGCGCGACCAAAAGAGCACAAGCAGGCTGTCTTCATTTCTTCACAAAGAGCAACCAACAAATCCAAATCCTGAGCTTTGCCCCTATTCTCTAAAAGGTCTTCCAGAATAGTCAATATTTGAAGACATCCTTCCCGGCAGAAAACGCATTTCCCACAGGACTGGGTCTGTAGGTAAGCGAAGCGGTCTCTTACCGCATCCACAATATCGGACTCGGCGTCTATAACCTCGATTGAGCCTGATTCTTCTACGACGTCGTAACTGACCGGGTTACGAAGGGCGCTGGGAGCAAACAGAGGCCCGGCCGGGCCGCCGATTTGAACTGCTTTGATCGTCTTGCCGTTCGGAGCGCCGCCCCCAAGGATTTCGATGATGCTTCCAAGGGTGACCTCGGATGACACCTCAACCGTATATGGATGAATGACGCTCCCCGATAAAGTCACAACCTTTGATTCCGTGCGAGCCTCTTTGTCATTGCGCAGAACAGCAGAGAGGCTCGACATCATTTCCGGATTCACAATCAACCATGGCTTTCCGATAAATTCGGATGCGAACGGACCGGCCGGCAACATATGCGGCGACAGCCGCTTTTCCTCCCAGCAACAAAGCAGCTCGATCCAATAACCCGCCGGCATTAATTCCGCCTCTTTGATTTCGATTTCCGAGCAGAACTGCGAATCCAGAATGTTTGAACCCAGGAGATTGTACTTTCTCATTTGATCCAGCGCTTTCCTGAGCCTTCGTGCATCTTCTGCCCTATTCCCCACAATAAAGGCGCAATACGATGCGCCGATGGCATAGGCTGCGATGAGCATTCCTTCCAAAACAGAATGGGGGTCGCTATCGAGAAGCAATCGGGAAGTCAACGATCTTGGATTCGGATCAATTGCGTTGCAGATCAAATAACTATTGCCTCTTTCAGGCCCGGCGAACAGTTCCCATCGGTCAATATTGGAGCAACCTGGCCCCCATCGGCTTTTGAGCACAGATGGAATCGCCAATCCAGCTACATCCGGCGGGCTCATCCTCAGGGCTTTTGAAATGCCCGTATAGCCTTGCCCCTGTGATATGTAATGATCAATGTCCTCGGGATCGATCCATCCGCAATTGCGCAATGCAATTCGGTTTTGCAGGCTGAATAAAGGCAACTGGGAGATATGAGGGATACCGCTCCACCTTTTATCGCCGATAAAGCAATAAGGTTTGGCCTTCCCAGGCATGCCTTGAATCAGGTCACTGATGAGGTCAGCGATCGAATCCTGGTCCACATTGTTGTATAGGACCGCAAACGAATCTGAAATCTTTGCCGTCACAATCGGCTCAAGATCGTAGCAGCCGAAAGAACCCGTCCGGACAATTCTGGCCTGAAGATTACCCCTGTCGATTTCATTCTGAAACAAAGCCAGAATGCGGCCGACATTGGCATCACCCATCGAAGACCCGACATAAATCTTGATGGTGGATTGATCGCGCAAGCAGGACAATTGAGTTTCAGCTGCTGTCTGAATCTGTTCGATCTTCATCCGTATACTGTTCCCCGTTCACCGTTCCCCGTTTAACACTGGTGCAGCATAAAATTCCGTCTTTGCGAATGGCGCCCAACGGGAAACGGGGAACGGGGAAACCCCTTTCAAGCGATGTCCTGCAGACCCAGCGCCTCCAGCCTTTCTTTGCGGAATTTCCCGGCGGCAAAATCAAAACCCATGGCTTCGAAGTACTGGCGTTTCAGATCTTCAAAATCGAGGGTTACACCCTTAATCGGCCCAGCCGTGAGCGGCGGATTTCCGCGCGCCCTCTCCGGCATCGTGAAATCGGAGAGCTTGAATCCTTCCCTGAGATTGAAAAGATGGAGCATGGTACCGATCCGCTGACCTGTCCGCTTCAGATTCTCGACATTCAGATCCCAGCCGGTGATTGCTTCCATTAATTCTATCCACCTGAAATTCAGTCCATCGGCGGCGAAGATGCAGACGCCCGAACAATTCATCAGGTGTTGCCAGCCCGACATAATCGCTTGATATTTCCCCTTGCCTTCAGGGTTGTATTTATCCATATGGATCGGGACCCCGAGCGGTTCCCAGATATCAGGATTCGCCATTCCGGTCTCTGCAAACTGGGTCCCTCCACGGGTATGGGTCGCCGGGGAGGGATCCGAAACATAGACCGCACCCCACCCGGCAGCTCGCCTCGGATCATGCATCGGAATCAGTTGTCCTCCGACGTGGATGGCCAATTGTTCGGCCCCTCCGCCGAATTTTTCCGCGGCTATTTTTGCTCCTTCCGCCAGTACATCGCCAATCCCTTCACGCCTGGCTATCTTGTGAATGAGTTCGATCACCGCATCAGCGTTTCCCCATTTCAGTTCCAGACCGTCAGTATCTTTGTTGGTTAGAATGCCGCTCTCATAGCAGTCGAACGCCAGAGCAATTGTTCCGCCCACGCCGATCGTGTCCAACCCATAGGAATTGCATAACTCATTGGCATAGATCAGGGATTCGGTGTTGTCGTTCAGTAAATTGGGACCGAAGACCGCCAACGATTCGTATTCAGGTTTGTGGGCTCGCTTCACTGCATATTTGCCGGTATCGACCCGCATCCATCCACCGCAGGCTATCTGGCAATCCACGCACGCATATCTCTCTGCCGCATATTTCTCCAGGGACTCCCAGCCGACTTTTTCCCACTTCTCCCTTGGAAAATCCTCAACATTATTTCCCGCCCAATTCTTGATCGGTACATCGTGATCAAGAAAATGCGGCGTCATCGCGCTTGCGGTTCCGCCATGGAGCAGCACGCCCAACATGGGACCAGGGGTGTTTTGCATGTCGCTCGTGATGCTTGCCACGAGGCGTTTCACTCTCTCTTTGTCGAATATGCCCGGCCGCTGGTATCCGTAACAGGCTACAGCCTTCAGATTCTTCGATCCCATTACCGCGCCCAGACCCGATCTGGCCGCTGCCCTTCCCTTGTCATTGATTACGGCAGCAAGGCGCACGCGCTTTTCTCCGGCAATTCCGATGCTGACGATTTTATAGTCCCAGCCGGGATTTTCCTCCCGGATCATTTCTTCGGTTCGCGCCGGATCCAGGCCCCATAGATTGCGCGCATCCTTGATTTCCGGTTTTCCATTCGTGATCACCAGGTACACCGGGTGCTCCGCCTTGCCTTCAAAAAAAACCAGATCGTAACCCGACGCTTTAAGGGCGATCGCGAAATTTCCGCCGCTGTTGGCGTCTCCCCAGTATCCCGTCAAGGGGGATTTGCCCATTGCAGTGAAGCGGCAGGTGGAAAGAGTTCCGGCAAGCGTGAGAGGACCGGTTCCCAGAGCGAAAATATTTTCCGGCCCCAGCGGATCCACTCCGGCTTTCATACGGCTGTAAATAATCCTCGAGCCGATGCCGTAGCCTCCGATAAATGCTTTTGCCAGGTCTTCGGACAGATCCTCCGTACGGGTCATCCCGTCACTCAAATTCACGAACAGCATTCTGCCGATGTACCCGTATCTCGCTTTCATCGAGAACTCCCATATCAAATTACGAATTACGAATGACGAATTAAGAATTGAACTGCAAATCGCTTGTGGTTTTAATTCGTAATTCGTCATTCGTAATTCGCAATTCGATAGTGCTCCTTTTTTTCTACAAATTCCGGATCAGATCATCCAACCCCAGACTCTTCAGTGTCTCCGGCAGGGGCTTGCCGGTTTCCGGGTTCCAGCCCATCTGCTCGTAGTAGTTTCTGCGTAAAGCTTCCCACTGCGTCATTACGGATTTGCCCTGTGCGGGACCGTCCACGGGCATCGAGCCGTACCGGACGGAAGGAGCCTCCATCTCTTTGGTCAGTCCATGCCGGAAATTAAATGCACGGAATTGGTTGATGACCCTGCGTCCTGCAGCTATCGCTTCCGGAATGTCAAAGCTCCAGCCGGTAATGATGTTCAACGCCTCAATCGGCGATTTGAAGTCCGGCATGCAAAAGCGGCAGACCGGCAGGCTGTCGAGAAATTGCCCTTTGCCGTTGAGCTTGGCATTCATGGTCGAGACTTCAATCGGATTGAACGGATCCTTCACCGGTTCCAGTCCTAGCTCAGGCGGTTTCGGAGCGCCGCCCGACATCTCGATCGTACCGGTGTTGGACAGGCAGGTGTCGATCAATTCGGGCCAGTTGGCGCGGTGATCGTGCGTGCGCGGTGAAGCCCCTTTCATTGTGTAGACTGCACAGTTCGCGGCTTCTCCTCCGATTTTTTCCGAAGCCCGCTTGACGCCTTCGGCCAGAAGGTTGCCGCATCCTTGGCGGTGGGCAATTTTCTTCAGCATCTCATGCACGGCGCCGGCATTCCCCCAATTCATCTCTACTCCGAGATCGCTTTTCTTCAGATACCCCTTTTCATAACATTCCATTAACCAGCTGATCACATAACCGCTCTCATTGATATCCATGCCCAGGCGGTCGACCTGATTGCAAAGGAATATCGTTGTCGCAGGATCGGTCTGGCCGATTAACGATCCCATCGCAGCCACGCCTTCATAATCGGGTTCCTCTCCGACAAAACCGGCATAAGGTCCTTCCTCAATCTGAATGCTGCAACTGTGCCCCTTGCGGCATGCCCAGCACGGCGTGGCTTTGGTCTTGAAATTCGCGCGGATGGATTGGCCCGTAAACTTTTCGAACTCGGGAAAATCGCTCGTGGTGTAGTTTTTCACCGGCAGCCAGCCCAGCTTCTTCGCCAGCCCGACGAGATCGGCGGTGCCATATTGGAAAAGCGGATTTTGCGATTCCTGAAAGTTTTTAACAAATTCCTTAACTGCTGCCGCATAGCGCACGGGATCCGCAACCTCGATCGGTTGATGTCCCCGTTCCGCAGCGATGGCCTTCAACTTCTTGGATCCCATGACCGCGCCCAGTCCATTGTGGGCGGCAACATGTCCATGGTCGCCGAAAATGGCAGCAAAGCGCACCAGGTTTTCGCCGGAAGGTCCTATCCCATAAACACTCCAATTTTTTCCAAGCTTGGCGCGGACGGCATCTTCGGTCTCCAGAGTGTCTTTCCCGATCAACTCCCCGGCATCGCAAAGCTCAGCCGTACCCTCATGAATTCGAAGGTATTTCCACTCCTTTGCCGCACCCTGAACAATCACCCCGTCAAAACCGGAAAATTTCAGGTAGGTGCCCAAAAAGCCGTTTGCCTGGGATGATCCGGCCATATTAGTCATCGGACCTTTGCTGACGACCGAAATCATTCCCGATCCTGGATACCGCGTTCCTCCGAATGGTCCGGAAAAAAACAGCAACCGATTTTCCGGGTCCGACCACGCCACTCCCGGAGGCACTTCATCGTAAAGGTACTTGGCGCTCAATCCTGCGCCGCCGACAAACTTGCGCAGAATTGAATTGTCCAGCGGCTCTACCGTGATTTTTTCGGAGCTAAGATCTACACGCAATACCCGTCCCACGTAACCACCAATTCCCCTTGCCATGGATCACTCCCGATACTTTAAATGAATGCCGAACGCACGTCGGGAACATTGTACTTCGAAAATTAGGAGCTTTATCCACGAAACGTGAAAAACCTTTCTTTGCAGGAACTAGTCCGATGCCATTGACGACGGCATCATGGACACGTTGGAGGGGAACGGATACTTCAAGGGCATTTCAGACGGAGAATCTGCTTGCGGAGGCATGGGCTACTCCAGACAGCCCGTTCATGGGTTAAAGCCCGAGCATCATCAGAATGCCGACTGAAACCAGGCGATTGGGGCGGGAAAACAATTGTGGTCTCCCTCCTGCTGTCGATATCCGCCAGCGTGAGATTGCCGGACGTCACCTCTGAATTCAGGATACTAAGAGTGTGCCGGTTAAGCAGGGGGAGGAGGCACAAGCCATCAGAATTCCACTTTGACTTGAGCGACCGACTGGCCGCTTTGATTGACAAATGAAAAGTCCATCACAGGGTACGGCTGCAGGTCCATCCTTTTCACTTCTGCAACTGCAACTGGATTCACCAACACCTGCGGATATATGCCTCTAGGATCGGGATTCAGCTGTTCCACCGTGACCTGTATGCGCTCTCCTTCCTGTGTGATCTCCACGATCCGTATCCTGTAACCTGGGTTGGGTCGCGTCCCCATCGAAACAACCACGTAGACAGATGTGGCAAAGTCGGCGTCTTTTGGCGGGTTTGAATAGTATTTGGACCAGTTCTTGGCCGTCACTACGGTGTATTCAGCCCCGGCACCGACAGCCCAGAGCCTTGGAGCAGAAACGACGGAAAAAGGGACCGGTTTGCTTGCGTTGGCAACCATGCAGTTCTCCTTCGCCATGAGCAACAGTATCAGAAAGGGCCAGATTCGCCTCATAACCACCTCGCAGGAAAAAGTTTGTTCAAGACAGTCCTTCGTGCGCGTGCTCTCCAGCAGTGAATAAGAAAAATAATGTGCCAGGAGCCTGTCTGAGAATTGGAAGGGGCCCCTTCGAATTCTCGGACAGGCTCCTAGCGGCACCTCCTCAGATCAGCGTTGATTACTATTGAGAACGACATGAATAATGCAATAGCTTGCCTCTACTTTTTGAGCCGTCTGAACGGATTTTGATCTTGGAGTCTGTCAAATTATTCTTGTCGCCGTCAATAACAAACTTGAAAACATGCCGCGACTCGGAAGTGCCGACAATTATAACATCTCCATTTGACAACTGCTGTTGGCCTCCGGCCCTGTTCCCACCGATAGCGATGCCCTCGAGGAGCGTGCCGCACGCACTCCCTCTGTCGACAAGGTAATAGGCATCCTCGCGACGTTCAATCTGGAAATGCTCTCGCGAAATGTTCAGCACCTTGCCGGTTTCTTGCAGGTAAAGATCGTTATTGTGGGCCGTGCCCCACCGACGCCGGTCGACCGAAGTGTGAACGTGTCGGACACGGCTTTCACGGCCTACACGGAACGGATACATGCTGATCTTCACTCTGGGGGCCCCGAGGCACACCTGCGCCTCGGGAGTCAGGGCTTTCAAGAAGACGGCATCTCCCATACTGAAATTCCCCTACGCGATACTTATCGGCGTCTGCCGAAAAAACATCCGGGCATTTCGGCGAGTTCATTGCTCCGGGTTCGGGATAAAAAAAGGCCCCGGTTCCGAGACGGAGTCCTTCCTTGTTCGCAAACCGGTTGGTGAACTTCACTTTCAGACTCAGCGTCGCGCTCTCCGGATGCAGAATGCACTGCCCGTTGGCGAGTCTCCCCGCCTTGCCCGCCGCCACTGATCCGCCCTGCGGCTGCACATCCTGTTGCACCGTAGCGGTACACACGGGGAATCTATATAATCTCAATCCAGATGGGCTGTCGGTAATTGGCGTTGAGCTGGTTCGGGGAGTATTGGATCCTGTCGCCGAAGCCTTAAGCAAGAACCGAAAGGCACGATATTTTGTTGCAGGTTTTTTGGTGTCTTTCGTGTGCTTCGTGGTTAAAATCAAAAAAACCTGAAAACCGGAGGTATCCAAATTGTTACTTGAAAACAGAGCGGCGGTAATTACCGGCAGCGCCAACGGCATGGGAAAAGCCATGGCCCTGAGATTTGCGAGTGAAGGGTGTGATATCGCGGTAGTCGATCTGAAATACGATAGGGCTCAAAGAGTTGCAGAGGAAATAAAGTCAATCGGACCAAGAGCCATCTCAATAAAGGCAGATATCTCCAAAAGCGCAGAAATCAAATCCATGATTGCGGAATCGGTTGCTGCCTTTGGAAAAATCGACATATTGGTGAATAACGCCGGCGCCGCCGGAGGGGGCAGTTTAGAGGCCTCCGACGAAGATGAGTGGGATCAAGTCCTTGCGCTTAATCTCAAGGGAGCATTCCTGGCATGCAAAGCAGCAGTCCCCCACATGAAAAAACAAGGATATGGGAAAATCATCAATGTCTCTTCGATGGGGGCTGTGCGTCCTTCCGTTTCTGTGCTTGCGTACCATTCCGCAAAAGCAGGCATCCTGGGGCTCACGCTTAATCTTGCCTTTGAACTGGCGCCGTTTAACATTTACGCGAACTGCATTGTTCCGGGGCCTATCGAAACTCCGTTCTGGGATCCGCTGTCAAAGGGGATGTCGGCTGAGCAGAAAAGGGCATTCTTTGCTGCGTTGGCAAAAAAAGAGGTACCGTTGGGCAGGATGGGAACTCCGGAAGACATCGCAGGTCCGGCTCTGTTCTTTGCCTCGGATCTCTCGTCCTACGTTACTGGCCAAATATTGTGTGTTGCAGGCGGACAACCGGGACTGACATCCGAATCAACTTTTATTTCCTCGGAAGAGAGCAAGCGATATAGATAATCTGCTTAGATTGGGATTGAATTGGGGCTTCGCGGGCAGATATTCCCGCTCACGTTGGAATTTACTCCGCATCTTAAATCTTGCGTCATTTTCTTTATCTTTGACTTCGCCTTCGGGCAGTCGTTGATATACCATATGAATTTGTTCAAAAGCGGCTCAGGACATTGACGATTGATGAATGCTCGATCGTCAAACGGTTGACAGAGAAAGGAAATTCGAACATGCCGGACGCGGAAGGCTCAATCGTAATCAAGGATTTCGGCCTGGACACTCCCACAGTCAACACTCCCTTTTTTCTTAAAGGCTCGAACGCGCTGGACTGGGGCATGCAGAATCGACTGGCCCGCATTTTCAGCCCGACCTCAGGCCGAACTGTCATGCTGGCGATCGATCACGGGTATTTTCAAGGTCCGACCTCCGGACTCGAACGTGTGGATTTGAACATTGTTCCGCTGATTCCTTTCGCCGACGCACTCATGCTGACGCGCGGCATTCTGAGGACCACGATTCCATCCTCCTCGCCCAAGGGGATCGTTTTGCGAGCCAGTGGCGGGCCCAGCATTCTCAAAGAGCTTTCAAACGAACAGATCGCAGTGGACATTGAAGACGCGCTTCGGCTGAACGTATCGGCGCTTGCAGTCCAGGTGTTTATCGGCGGCGAGTTCGAGACACAGTCTGTTCACAATATGACCCGCCTCGTGGACCTCGGAAACCGCTATGGCCTCCCGATTCTGGGCGTCACGGCCGTTGGCAAAGATATGAAGCGGGATGCAAAATATTTCCGGCTTGCATGCAGAATTTGTGCAGAACTGGGAGCGCATTTGGTCAAGACCTATTACATTTCCGAAGGATTCGAAACTGTAACGGCGTCCTGCCCGGTTCCCGTTGTAATGGCCGGTGGAAAGAAGCTCCCCGAAATGGAGGCGCTGGAAATGGCTTATCGAGCCGTCAACGAAGGAGCAGCCGGAGTCGACATGGGACGGAACATTTTTCAATCCGATGCCCCGGCAGCCATGATCCAGGCAGTCCGCACGGTCGTTCATGAAAATGCAAAGCCGGTGGATGCGTTTGAGCTGTACAAGACTCTAAAAAACGAAAGCAGGCCGGCGTCCGCGAAATAATCGGCAGATGCAATATTTCTTAGTTGGCCAAATCGGGGTCGGGGTCGGTATCGGGGTCAAAAAAACCGATTCCGATTCCGACCCCGACTCTCCGACCCCGAGTGGAGCAGAAAGACGGTGCAGAATGGAAAACCGCTGGTCGGATGAAAAAGCGGCTCAATTTATCGAGCGATACGGGGCCCGATGGGGCGAAGACCTGGCGATCGGACTCTATGTGGCTTCGCTGATCGGGGCCGAGGATAAGCTGGTGCTGCACGGCGGAGGCAACTCCTCTGTCAAAACAGTTTATACGAATCTTCTGGGTGAACGCCTGCACGCGATCTACGTCAAGGCATCCGGCTATAACATGGCCCACATCGAACCCAACGGTTATACGGGTCTGGATTTGGATTACCTGAAGAAACTGCGAGCGCTTTCGGATCTATCCGACGAAGAGATGGTCAATGAGTTCCGCACTCATATTCTCGATGCGCGCGCAGCGACGCCATCCATTGAAACGCTCGTCCACGTGTTTGTCAGCGGTAAGTTCGTCCACCACACGCATCCCGACGCCATCCTGGCGCTCACCAATCAGCAGAGAGGCGAGGAACTGGTCAAAGAAGCCTTGGGAAAAAGCATTGTAGTTCTCAGGTATTTCGCCCCGGGATTCAAGCTGGCAAAAGCAATCGCCAACGCTCTGGAAGAGGATCCGACGGCAAAAGCGATCGTGCTGATGCGGCATGGACTGATGACTTGGGGTCAAACGGCGCGTGAATCTTACGGAACCACTATCGACTTGACCAGCAAGGCCGAAAGATATCTCGAACAAAATACCCGCCATCCGATTGTTTGCAGGATCTCCACGCCGATCTCCACAGCGGAGAAAAGGCTTGGCGAAATCGCTCCGATGGTTCGCGGATTACTGGCAAACCGCACCGGCAATCCGGACCACCCTTGGGAAAGAGTGATTCTGCGGCCGCTGATCACGAAGGACGTTCTGAATTTCGTCGATTCCGATTCCGGACGGGAACTCGCCTTAACTCCGCCGCTGACCTCGGATCACTTGATCCGCACAAAGGCGTTCTACCTCTGGGTCGCAGATCCACACTTCGATGATCACGGGAAACTCAAGGGTCAATTTTTTAAAGCGATCCAGGAATATGGAGCGGCTTATGACGCTTATGTAGCCAGATATGCCAAAGACATGCCTCCTGGAGTGGAGCGCATGGATTCCCTTCCCAGAGTAATCCTTGTGCCCGGGCTGGGCGCTCTGTGTGCAGGCAAGGATGTCTTCGCCGCCGAGATCATCCGGGATATTACGGCCCATACGCTCGCAACCAAAGCCCAGATCGCCGCAATGGGTTCTTATTGCGGGATGAGCGAGCGGGACCTGTTCGAGATGGAGTACCGCAGCCTGCAGCATACCAAGCTGCAGGGAGATAAACATCTGCCCCTGGCTCGAAAGGTGGCTCTGATCACCGGAGCTGCAGGAGCAATCGGATCCGGGATCGCGCAGGAATTTCTGGAGCAAGGCTGCCATGTCGCGGCTACAGACCTGCCGGGAGATTCTCTGACCGGGCTTGTGGAAGAATTCAGGACCCAATTTGGACCAAGAGTCATGGGAGTCCCACTGGATATCACGGATCCGGAATCGGTAACTGAAGGATTTGGCGCCGTCATCCGGGCATGGGGTGGAATTGATTTGGTGATACTGAACGCCGGGGTGGCTCACGTTTCGGCCCTCACGGAAATGACTCTCGAATCATTCCGGAAGCTCGAGAAGATCAACGTTGAAGGGACGCTTCTCGTGCTGGCCGAGTCGGCGCGGCTTTTCAAGTTTCAGGGAACCGGCGGAGACATCGTGATGGTCTCGACGAAAAATGTCTTCGCGCCCGGAGCACGCTTCGGAGCCTATAGCGCGACAAAAGCAGCCGGCCACCAGCTGGCGCGCATTGCCAGCCAGGAGCTCGCAGACATGGATGTCCGGGTCAACATGGTTGCGCCCGATGCGGTCTTCTCCCACGGCTCGCGCAAATCGGGATTATGGGCAGAAGTCGGCCCGGATAGGATGGCCGCGCGTGGGCTGTCTCCGGAGGGACTGGAAGAGTACTACCGGAATCGCAATCTCCTCAAAGCCAAGGTGACGGCTGAGCATGTGGCAAAGGCTGTTCTCTATTTTGCAACGCGTCAGAGTCCGACTACCGGTGCGACGATTCCGGTTGACGGCGGGCTCCCGGATGCCACGCCAAGATAGTGTAGGGGCGAGCGGCCGAGGCTGCTGCAAACTCCCTTCAGGTCCGAAGGACCGACAGTAGCTAGGCCCGGCCGTAAGGCCGGGATTAAGGTGGAAGAACGAATGAGTGCCGAAGGCACGGCACCAAATGAATTTGTAAATCGCCAAAATCACGGCATTTAAATCGGCTTAGTGCCGCGCCTTCGGCGCTCATCTCTCGTTCCTTCCTCCCCCGGCCTTACGGCTGGGGCTATTCACTGCCGGCCCTCCGGGCCTCAAAAGGAAGCCCCAATTGGCTGAATTTTGAGTTTTGCAACAGCCTCGGCAGCTCGCGTTCGAATTGTTTTGTATATCTTTGGAATTTTCTCGACAGGCGACCTGCCGGTCGCTTCTTCTCAATTATGATTGGATATATTAAAGGCCAATTGCTGCAGAAAAAGCCCAATGTTCTTCTTGTCGACGTCCATGGAGTCGGCTATGAAATCTTTATACCGCTGACAAGCTTCTACGAACTTCCCGCCGAAGGGAGCGAAGTATCGCTGAAGATTCACACACACGTGCGTGAGGATGCCTTGACCCTGTTCGGCTTTCACACGCAGCGGGAAAAAGATTTCTTCCTGAAGCTGATATCGATCAGCGGGATTGGGCCCAAGCTGGCGATATCAATCTTGTCGGGCGCGCAGGTGGAAGAGCTCGCACAGGCGATCGCTGAAAGCAATCTGGTTCGTCTTACAGCCATTCCGGGCGTGGGCCGCAAAACCGCGGAAAGGCTGGTGCTCGAGTTGAGGTCGCAGATTTCGCCGTTTCTTCTACCCGAGCAGGCGCAGGCTGCGAAAGAAGCCGGCGCCCCTTCCCCTCTCCAAGAGGATATCCTTTCCGCCCTCGTCAATTTGGGGTATCCTCGTGCTTCTGCGGAAAAGGCTCTTTCCGTGGTGCTGCGTTCTGCGGAATGCGAACGCACTTTTGAAGAAATTTTGCGCACGACCTTGCGGCGACTGGCCGGCTGATGCGATCGGCAGATATGGTAAAGCACGAATTGCCACACACTCTTCTGAATCCTACGTCCCAATCGGAGGAACAATCCTTTGAGCAGAGCCTTCGCCCCCAGACACTCCGCCAGTATATCGGGCAGCAGAAGGTCAAGGACAATATCGAAATCAGCATCCGGGCAGCCCTCAAAAGACAGGAAGCACTGGATCACGTGCTGCTGTACGGACCTCCGGGATTGGGAAAGACGACCCTGGCGACGATCATTTCCAATGAGATGAAGGTCAATATTCGCACTACGAGCGGCCCGGTCATTGAGAAGCGCGGCGACCTGGTCGCAATATTGACAAATTTGAAACCGAATGACGTGCTGTTTATCGATGAGATTCACCGGCTGCAGCCCGCCATAGAAGAGATCCTCTATCCCGCCATGGAGGATTTCTACATCGACCTCATCATCGGAGAGGGGCCCGGCGCCCGCAGCATTAAAATGCCGCTCCCCCGGTTCACCCTGGTAGGCGCAACAACACGGGCAGGACTTCTTACCGCCCCCTTGCGCGGAAGGTTCGGAATCATTCATCGCCTCGAGTTTTACAGCAGTCTTGATCTGCGCGTAATCGTGATTCAGTCCGCCCGAACATTAGGCGTGGTGATTGATGATGAAGGCGCCCTGGAAATCGCCTCCCGCAGCCGCGGAACGCCGCGCATCGCGAACAGGCTGCTCCGGCGCGTTCGCGATTATGCCGACGTGAAGGGAAACGGGAGGATCGACCGTTCCGTAGCCATCGATGCCTTGACGATGATGGATGTGGACACTTACGGATTTGACGAAATTGACCGCAAACTGATGCTCACCATCCTGGAAAAGTACAATGGCGGTCCTGTTGGCGTGGGTTCCCTCTCGGCAGCGATCAACGAAGACGAAGATGCCATCGAGGATATCTACGAGCCTTACCTCATCCAAATAGGATTCATCGACCGAACCCCGCGCGGAAGAATGGCCACCCGCAAAGCATTCGAACACTTCCGTGTCTCTCTTCCCACTAATCAAAAGAATCTGTTCTGAGAGCAAGAGAAAAACTCATCGGGGTCGGAATCGGTATCGGTATCGAAAAAACCCAAAAACGACCCCGATCCCGATACCGACCCCGACCCCGATTTTGAACAACTAAGTGTCTCAACAGCCCGGCTTCTTGCTGCTGTCTTCCGGCCCCTGGTTTCAGTATACTGTCTCTGCGAGCTGGCCATATGACTAGGACCATAGAACTGGAACCAAGGATCGGGAAGCTTCAACAAGCCATTGAAACGGTCGTCAAAGGCAAACCGGAAGCGGTCAAGCTGGCACTGGTCTGCCTGCTCGCGGAGGGGCATCTTCTCATCGAGGACGTCCCCGGGGTCGGGAAAACCACTCTGGCTCACTCCCTCGCGCGCGTTTTTGATTGCACTTTCCGCAGGATCCAATTTACGAGCGATCTGCTCCCATCGGATATCCTGGGAGTTTCTGTATTTAGTCAGACGGGCCAGAATTTTGATTTCCGCCGTGGACCGGTTTTTGCGAACGTCGTACTCGCGGATGAAATCAACCGCACCACGCCCAAGACGCAGAGCGCATTGCTGGAAGCGATGAGCGAAGGAAGCGTCAGCGTCGACAGCAAAACGTACCCGCTGCCCCGACCTTTTATGGTGGTCGCAACGCAAAATCCTATTGAACATCACGGAACGTATCCTCTGCCCGAATCGCAGCTCGACCGGTTTCTCCTTCGCATCAAAATGGGCTATCCGGAAAACGGCGCGGAGAAGGATATTCTCAGACGACGGAATCGAACGCCCGACGTGGAGCTGATCCAGCCGGTGATGCGCTCAGAAGAGGTTCTGGAGATGCAGTCGCTTGTCGCCGCAGTCCGTGTCGACGAGTCCCTGCTGGACTACATTATGGCCATTGTGGAAGCCACTCGTCGGTCAGAGTTCCTGATGATTGGAGCGAGCCCTCGCGGATCCCTGTCGTTGCGCAGGGCGGCGCAGGCGATCGCTTATTTTGAGGGGCGTGAATACTGTATTCCCGACGACATCAAGCACCTGGTATTACCTGTGCTGGCCCACAGAGTAGTCGTCAGTTCCAAATATTCCTCGCCATACAAGCGCAGCGAAGAGGCAGAGGCCATTCTTGCTGAAATACTTCAGAGCGTCGAAATCCCGCTCTAATCCAGAGAGCGGCCGCAGAACACGGTTTTTCCGGCGCATCTTGCCTTTTTCCATCAGGATTACCCGCGAAGGCCTGATATACCTGACAGGCGTGCTGGTCCTGTTCATCGCCTCCATAAACACGGAAAACAACCTTCTGTTCCTGGTTCTGGCAGCCCTGCTTTCCATGATTGCCGTCTCGGGGATTATCTCGCGCAACGCGCTGAAACAGGTTTCGCTCTCGCTGCAGGTTCCGGAAAATGTGTTTGTCGGCGAAAGGGTCTCGATAAAGGTTTCGATGACAAATTTGAAACGGATCTTTCCCACCTTTTCCATCCGGGTGGAAGATCCGGAATTGGGACGGCGGCCTTCTTTGCTTTTTTTGTTAAGAAATCTGCTCAAACTGCATCCTGCGACGTCTCAAGACGAGTCATCCGATCAAGCGATGCTTCGACAGGCAGCCTATTTCCCGATCCTGCGCCCCGGTGAAACGCGTTCCGAATTGACCGTTCAGTGTTTTCCGCGCCGTGGACTTTACAAGCTCGAGGGCTTCTGGATTTCAACCCGTTTCCCCTTTGGTTTTTTCCAGCGCGGTGAACGTATTGGGGCGAATGGCGAAGTGCTCGTCTATCCTCAAGTGCAGGAGATCTCGGCTTTCTTCCACCTGCTTCCCTTCCTCCCGGGTCGATTGAACGGATTGCACGTGGGACCTGGCGAGGACCTGTTCTCGATCCGGAAATATCAGGAAACCGAAAGCTCCCGAATCATCGATTGGAAAGCGACTGCAAAAACCGGCGAACTGATGGCCCGTGAATACGCCCTGGATGAGGAGAGCAAATTCTGCCTGATCCTGGACACGCGGATTTTCGGTCAGACGCAGGCAGGATACGAAAACAAGTTTGAAAGAGCGGTCACTCTTGCCGCCAGCATCGCGGCGCATTTTCTAAGAGGAGGAGCCGGAATTGAGTTTATGACGGCCCATGAATATGTGCCCCGCGGCATCGGAAGCGACCATCTTTTCCGGATCCTCAGGATCCTCGCTGTTGTTCAATATGAGTTGGTCCCAAGATCGAGTTCGGAACTGTGGGCCAGCGCAGATTTTTCCGGGGCCGCGGAGCGTCAGGAGGTTGAGCAAATCCTTTCAGACAAGGTATTCAAGATCATCCTCACGTCGAGACCGAAAAGGAGCTTTCCTTCTGCGGTCTGGCGTTCTTCCCATGTAGTCTTTTTCGACGAACTATGACCTTCTCACGCTATTTTAAAGCATCATCCTGCTGCCTGATCGGCGCCGGCTTTGTTGCGCTCGCCGCGACGGGAAGCGTAGACGCGATCTCCATCGTCCTGTTCACAGCAGTATTCATCAGCAGCTGGTTTCTGGATACGGACAGGATTAGGCAGAGTATCCCTAAGTGGCTGTTGATCTGCATCAGCGGCGCTTGGCTGACTTTCTGCGTGGTGGATTACCGGTTGTTCACACGATCCCTCGTCGTAACATTTTTCCACCTTATTATTTTCGCGGCGGCGGTCAAGCTGCTGACGGTTTCGAAGGATCGCGATTATTTGCTTTTGTACCTCATCAGCTTTGCCGAGCTACTGGCCACATCGACTCTTACCGCCAACATTGTTTTTGCAGGCTGCTTTTTGGCGTTTCTGCTCTCCGGCATCAGCACACTGATTCTTTTCGAAATGCGCCGCACTCATGCAAGAATGCAGGACCAAACCAAAGTCCAGCCTCTCGTCGTCCCCAGGCAAATGCGGGGAACAGGGTTCGAGCTCTTTTCCCCCTTTCCCGCTGGCCTTTTCTCGGCCATCGTGATCGGAATAGCTGCGCTGATACTTGCGGTCGCAGTTCCCGTCTTTTTTCTGCTGCCCAGAGTCAATTGGGGAATGTACAGGCATCCTTCTGGAAAAACTCAGTTCACGAGCGGATTTTCGGATACGGTCGAACTGGGTCGCATCGGCGACATCAAACAATCCGATGTTGTTGTCATGAGAGTGAAAACCGACAAACCTCCTTCGGAAATGCCCCTCGATCTCAAATGGCGCGGACTTTCGTTCGATTATTACGACGGACGGGTGTGGAAACGCACCGATCAGAGCCGCCGCGCGGTCCCGATACAAGGGTGGTATTACAAGCTGGAGAATTCCACTCAGGGAACGAATTTGATTCGCCAGACATTATTTCTCGAACCCATGTCCACAGACGTGATTTTCGCTACGCACAAGGCGCTGGCCCTCTCGAGGGACGTGGGATTGCTCTGGAGAGATTCTTCCGACAGCCTTTACGCTGCCAAGCCCTTAACTGCCAAGCTCAGGTATTCCGCGGTTTCAGATCCGATTCGGCCCGATCCGTCAAACATCTCCGATTTGAGGCCGATTCCGCCCGAAGTCCAGAAAGCATATACACAGGTGCCTCCCGAAGATCCGAGGATCGCAGATCTGGCCAAACAGGTGACCCGATCCGCGAAGGACCGGTATGGCAAAGCCCAGGCGCTGGAAAAGTATCTCCGCACCCACTACTCCTACAGCCTTGTGCTTCGTGGAACTCCACACAGCCGGGATCCATTGGCAATGTTCCTCTTTGACGTGCAGAAGGGGCACTGCGAATATTTTGCTTCGGCCATGACGATTATGCTGCGCCAGATCGGAATCCCCGCCCGCCTGGTAAACGGATTCCGCATCGGAGAGTACAATGCGATCGGCAACAACTGGACCGTGCGGCAGTACGACGCTCATAGCTGGGTTGAAGCTTATTTCCCGCCTTACGGCTGGATCGAGTTTGATCCCACGCCGCCGGAACCGGAACATCCAAGATCAGCTTTTCAGCGCGTGATATCCAATCTGGCCGACGCCATTGATCTCTGGTGGTGGGACGGAGTCGTGAATTATGACTCCTCAAAGCAATACCAGGTCATCAGCGCGCTGCGAATGACGATGGAGAGTTTCCAACTGGGCATCAAAGGGCTTGCGGCTCGCACTCGAGAGAAGATTCGAACGGGAGCGGCATCCGTTCGTTCTCCGCATCTGGCATCTTCATTGGCAAGCAGATGGGCAATCTGGTTTTCGTGTATCACAATGGCAATCCTGCTGATGATCCGTCCGTTGAGGAGGAAAATATCAGGCTCGGTCCGGCCCGTTCTCTACCGACGGAATGAGAAGGTTGTCGCCACAGATTTTTACAGAAGGGCGATCATTCTGCTTGGAGATCAGGGAATAATGCGCAGCTATGGACAGACTCCGGTTGAATTCGCCCGCAGCCTTGGAAATCACCCAGCGGCTATGCCCCTTCTGTCTCTCACTCACATGTACAATGCAGTTCGATTCGGAGCCCCAGGCTCTTCCTTTAATCAGTCGGAAGCGCAAGCGTTCCTGCACACGCTTCGAGCCGCTCTGAATAAGAACGCTTCTTCGAGTCTTTGAGTCTTCGAGTCTTCGAGTCTTTGAGTCTTTGAGTCTTTGAGTCTTCGAGGTTTATTCAATCTGCATTACCTCCAAGACTCGAAACGTCAAAGACTCGAAGAACACCTGATCCTTGATACAATTTGTCGAGGGGCTTACTATTTCTAATTCCTCGGGGTGGTCGGTGGCAAAAATAGGATTTATCAGCCTGGGTTGTCCCAAAAATCTCGTAGACAGCGAGGTCATGATCGGGCTGTTGCAAGCCCAGGGTCACGTGTTGACCGCTGATCCGGCAGACGCCGAAATACTTGTGGTCAACACTTGCAGTTTCATTGCCGATTCCAAAAGAGAATCGATCGAAACCATTCTTGCCGCGGCGCAGTTGAAGAACTCAGGCTCATGCAAGAAGCTCATTGTCACCGGCTGTCTCGCCGAGCGCTACCCTAAGGAAATCCGATCGGATCTCGTCGAAGTGGATGCCATTCTAGGCACCAATCAAATCGAAGAAATCGTCCGCGCCGTTTCAGGAAAACCGATAGCGGCGCCGAATTCGTATGGCCGCAGTGACGCCGATCTTTATCTTTACGACGACACAACCCCCCGGACACTGATCGGGCCGCAATATACGGCTTATGTGAAGATAGCGGAAGGATGCGACCATACCTGTTCCTTCTGCATCATTCCAAAGATTCGCGGACGGCTCCGAAGCCGAAGCATCCAGTCAATCGTAAAGGAGGCCGGCAGGCTCGCAGCGCAGGGCGTAAAGGAGATCACACTCATTTCGCAGGACACGACCAGCTACGGAACCGACCTGGGAATTCAGGATGGCCTCGCAAATCTGTTGCAGGCTTTGGACAAGATCGACGGCCTTCGCTGGATCCGTTTTCTCTATGTGTATCCGGAACTGGTCAGCGACAAATTGGTTGAGGTCATAAATTCCAGCGAGAAGATATGCCGTTACGTGGACATGCCATTGCAGCATGCCAGCGCTGCAATCCTCAAATCGATGAGACGCGGAGGCAACCGATCAAGCCTCACTCGAATGATCAATCGGATCCGGAACAGTATACCGGGAGTGACGTTCCGAACCACAATGATCGTGGGTTTTCCCGGGGAGACCCGACAGGACTTCATCGAACTGAGAGACTTCTGCCGGGAAATGGAATTTGACCGTCTGGGAGTCTTCACATATTCCGATGAAGAGGATACGATAGCCCACGCCCTGCAAGCCAAAGTGCCGGCACGGACCGCTGAACGCAGGCACCGTGCCCTGATGGAGCAGCAGGCAGCCATCGCCAGTCGTAAAAACCGGGAACTGGTCGGAAAGGAGTTTCCCATCCTGATTGAGGGACCTTCTCAGGAAAGCGAATTCCTTGTCCAGGGGCGTCTGGAGTCCCAGGCGCCCGAAATTGACGGGGTCTGTTTGATTAATGATTCCGATGTCGGAGAACTGCACAGTGGTGAATTCCGAACGATCCGGATTACGCGCGTGCTGGAGCACGATTTGCTGGGAAAGATCGTAAAATAAAATAAATGGGGACGCTCCCCTATTTCGTCAAATTAGCTGCGATTAGAATCGAGAGCGAAATGCAAAATAGGGAAGCGTCCCCCTCAATACCTATGATCCTGAAATGTCCCCGCTGCGGGAAAGAAACGGAAAGCGCTGGCAACCCATACCGTCCCTTTTGCTCCGAGCGCTGCAAATTGATCGATCTGGGCGACTGGATTTCAGGTACTTACCGAATTTCAAGAAAAAGCGAGGCTGAAGACGAAGACGGGGAATCGCCACCCCAAAAGGATTCCGAAAAAGAATGAAGAACCGTTTGTGCCTGATGTACGCGACCGCTTTCTATATCGGTTTCATCCCAGGGGCGCCGGGAACCTATGGCTCCCTGGCGGCGGTGCTTGCATATTCCGTTATCTACCATTTCTCGGGCAGGATTCTGCCGGCGCTTCATCTGAGCGCAATATGTCTGATCTCTTTGGCGGGCGTTTTGGCTTCTGCAGAAGTCAGCCGCAGTTCAGGCCAGGAGGATCCTTCATTCGTAGTAATCGACGAAGTTGCCGGGCAGTTGCTGACACTCCTTTTCCTGCCGGTCAATTGGCTGAACCTCGTTTTGGGATTTCTGGCTTTCCGGACATTCGATATATGGAAGCCTTTTCCTATCCGGAAACTGGAATCTCTGGGAGAAGGGGTGGGCATCATGGCGGATGACCTGCTCGCCGGAGTATACGGAAACGTGCTTCTCCAGTTTCTCAACTTTCTTTGGGTATTCGTTGGAAAATGATGAAAGCGGAAATTATTGCAGTCGGCTCCGAACTTCTGACACCCGACAATGTCGACACCAATTCGCTTTATCTTACCCAGCGCCTGAATGAAGCCGGATGTGCGGTTCACTTGAAAACTGTCGTCGGAGATAACCGGGACGACATTGCGGAAATTTTGCGAGCCGCCCTGCATCGTTCGAACCTGATCGTATTCAGCGGAGGTCTGGGCCCGACCGAAGACGATCTCACACGACCTGCCGTGGCCGCTGCCCTCGAACGTTCTATCCGAATCGACGATGGGATTCTGGAAATCTTGCGGCAGAGATTCGCAGCTCGCGGATTTCGTATGGCCAAAATCAACGAGAGGCAGGCGGAGGTGATATCGGGGGCGGAAATCCTCGACAATCCCTTCGGGACTGCACCCGGGATGTGGATTGAAGAAAAGGGCCGTTACATCATCTTGTTGCCCGGACCTCCCCGGGAGCTTAAGTCCATCTTCGAGGCAATCCTGCCGAGGATCCGGAGCCTCAGCGGAGGAAAGCGGCTGGTATACAAGTCTTTTCATATTACCGGAATGACGGAGTCGGAACTCGATTCGGAAATCGCGTCGATCTATACAAGTTATCCGCAGGTGCACACAACCGTCCTGGCCGGCCCGCGGCACATCGCCGTCCGGATGTATCGATGGGCGAACGAAGGCCAGGAGCCGGCGGACATCAACGAGCTCACGACGAGAATTCAGGCGAAGCTTGGAAATGCGATTTTCACAACGACGGACGAATCCATGGAGGAAGTTGTCGGCCGGCTCTTGCAGGAATCGGGAAACACTCTTGCCGTAGCCGAATCCTGCACGGCAGGAATGCTGGGAATGCGTATCACGCGCGTGCCCGGGAGTTCGAACTACTTCAGGGGAGGTATTCTGTGTTACAGCAACGAGGCAAAAATTGAGCTCTGTGGCGTCGGCCCGGAATTGTTGCAGCGGCATGGAGCCGTCAGTGCGGAAGTCGCCGAGGCCCTGGCGGCCGGTGTGCGGAATGTTCTCCACAGCACAATTGGCGTTTCCATCACCGGAATTGCAGGCCCGGGGGGCGGTTCTCCTGAAAAACCCGTCGGACTCGTTTACATCGGAATTTCCGACGGAAAACAAACTCTGAGTAGAAATCGAATCATGCCGGGAGACAGGGAATCAATCCGGGAGCGTTCGACTTACCTTGCACTGTCCTGGCTGCGCAGGCTGCTTCTTGCGGGCCGAACAGGGATAAATGCTATGGAAGTATGACCAGCCGAGGCTGTCCCTTCTGCTCCTTTTGATTTTAGGCCGCAAAATTCGGGAAGAACCGTGCTGCCTGGTATTATACTGCGTTGGCTATGTACCTTAGATGGGTGTCGATGATGAAGCAGTCTGAAACCAATCTCGATAAAGAATTGCGCTCCGGCGCACAACACCTTGCTCAGAGCCTCATTCCTGAGGCAGGCGCGATCCCTCGGCTCGCAAATGTCGATATTCACGCAGTTACGATTCCTCTGAACGGAATTGCGGGTGGAGACCTCGTCACCTTCGTGAATTTCAAAGAGCGCTATGATCTGGACGTGCGGATTGCACGTGCCTTGTCGCAGGGACAGGAGGAAGTCGCACAATCGATTCAAAGACTAAAACGCAAGGGCGGCGTCCTGGTCGCGGATGTCGCCGGGCACGAATTCACGGATGCGATACGGGCGCTGCTGCTGCATCAGGTTTTTTATCTTGGCACGCTGTATGAATTGGATCTGTATGGGGAAATTACCACACGGTTAATCGAACAAATCAACATGCGTTTTTTCAAATCCCGTACGATTCGCAAGCTGGCCCCGGATTTTGAAGCGACAAGTTTCGTCACACTCATCTATGGCGAGATTTCCAATACAGGCAGATTTCGATTTGTGAGTGCCGGTCACCCTCAGCCGCTGGTTTTTTCCCGGGAATACGACCGCTTTGTCGAGATAAGTCCGGACAGGCTCGTCAGCTACCCTCCTATTGGACTCCAGTTGAGCGAGGATAATGTGGACGCCCGGCTTTATCAGCCGGCTCTTGGTTACAGGAAACGCTACACCGTTAATGACATCAATTTGATGGGCCAGGGAGACGTGCTGCTTCTCTATACCGACGGTCTGCTGGATCCTTTTTCTTCTTATACCCAGGCACAGCTGGAACGGGCTGTTTCTCGTGCCCGGAATGGCTCCGCACAGGAAATTTGCCAGGCAATTCTCGAAGATCGAAAATCTGCGGCTGAACAGACCGACGATCTCAGCCTCGTGGTGATCAAGTATCGCTGATAAAACGGGGACATCCCAAAGTTCAAATGCATTGGATTTATAATGGACATGTCTGATGAATTGGGGGATTGAAATAACTGACTTTCTTCAAAGTCGAGAAGAGATTGATCGAGAATCCCTCTGAGGTTCTCTGCAGTTTGCGGAATTACGTTCCGGTTAAGAGCGTCCCAGGCGAAAAAGCCATTGTGTTGGATATGGGGAACCCCCAGTTTCTTGGGGCAGTATTCCAGCGTGGCCGAAGCCACCGCATCAGCATCCGCCTTACTCGCCGATAGATGGAATGAAGGCCTTTTTTAAGAATGGGATCTCCCTCCAGAGCATTCGGATTGTAAGCAGCTTTCGAAGTACCGGATGATCCTTCATGAGTCAATTTGAGCCCGTGAGATAGATCTTGATCCTATAGCTTATGCCGTTTATGCTGCCACCGCTGGCCGGGGGTAAAGCATTAACCGGGTAGCCGCGCGTGAGTTTTGGGGAACAAGAACCGAAACTCCAGGATAAAATTTTTAAGAATAACACCTGTAATCGCCGAAACGTGCAGCGGGAGGAGATTTGTTTCTTATGCGCAGAAATACATTCCTATTTCTTATGTTCAAAAGTCCGTTCCTGATTATGGCGCTGTGCCTGCCGGTCTTTGCTCTGGCCGATGATGCTTCGAATGGTGAATCCGGAAACGGGGAGCCTCGTGTGCTTACGATGAACCTCACGGCCGGTTTCACCAGCACCTTCCAAATGCCGCTCGGAGGATCCTTCGGCGAAGGGCCCGATCTCATGGACACGCTCACCGCAAGCCTGAAGAACGCATTTCGCAATGACGACAGCCTCAACGTTTTCGGCTGGAACTCAACCGATTTTCCGTCGTCAACTCCGGATTGGCAAGCAGGACTGAATTACGAAACGCGTATCCTGCGCCACGGCCGTCATTCATTGACTTTGACCGCCGGCATCCAGCGGTGGCTTTTGCCAAATGTCGTTACCGGTGCGAAGGATTGGCTTTTTGCGGGAAACATGACTTACGCGACGAGCGTGAAGAAGGTCCCGGTCTTCATCACAGAGAACGCCTGGAGCCTTTTAAAGTCCACTCTCCCGACCGGCTCAGCAATTTACACACAGGTCCAGACGCAGCACAGACTCCTGAGGCGCCATGACTTTGAATTGTCACTGCGCCAGGGCCCGGCCCATTCATATTCGTGGGGATTCTATGGGCTGCAAGGCAACTGCGCGTTTCACTACGGAGGATCGCTGGTGGCCGCATGGAAAGGGATTGAATTGAGCGGCGGGTACCGGCAGCAGTTCGGCCTCCAGGATGCCGTTCCGAACGCGCATTATTGGGAGTTTTTGCTCTCTCGTCAGATCATGAAGGTGAAACTGTAAATGATTTCAGAGGCACCTGACCTGAACGGACAAGCACGCGGTTGGTTTATCGAAACCGCCATTACTCGCAGAACTTTGTGTGAACGCGGATTGGCCGCGCTAGGAATGAAGCCCCTTTTTTAAGAATGGGATCTCCTTCCACGGGTTCTCCGCCGCATCTGATAGGGGGTAATATGTTGCCTTCGCGCGTTCTGGCTGGCCGTTTCCAGCTGCGGCGGATACTAGGTTTTTGCTCCGAGCGGGCACGCCGGGGCCTTTCAATTTGCTCCTATTTGCGCGGGGCTTTGATCTCGGCGGGGCCCTGGTTCAGCATCAGATGGGTTACCACTCCTTTTTCATCCTTGAGAAACTCAATGCTGCCATCCACCACCTTGGCGAAGAATTTCGTCTCGGACTCTGCGAAAATCGGGATCTTGGGCTGTCCGGTAGCCTGTGTGACCAGCTGATCGCCTTCCAGCGTAATTACCAAGTCAAATCCCGGTTGCAGTTCGTAGGCGCCGACATATTTGGCCAGAATCTGCGGCGATACCGTGATTTCCTTCTTCGGCGGCGGCGCTGTGTCACTGATGCGCGGCGCCGGCAAATCTTGTCCTCCCTGATGCAGCGTCAACGAGGTGACTTTGCCCTTATCGTCCTTCACAAAATCAATCTGGGCATCCACCACCTTGTAAAAAAACTTCGTCTCGGAGCTGGCGAAAATTGGGGCTTTGCCCTGTCCCGAAGCCTGGGACATTAACTGGCCGTTTTCCAGTGAGATCATAATATTGAATTTTGGCGCCAACTGATAAACGCCGACATATTTTTCAAGAACTGTTGTCGGGACGGTGACCTCCTGGGCAAAACATGTAGCTGCCAAAAGCACAGCAGTCAGGAAGTAACGCAGCATAATTCCTCCGGGTAATTGAAAATTGGCAATAGAAGACTGGTAAATGGCAATTTTTGCCAACTTCTGTTTGATGCTTTTTGTTGCTCGATTTTTCACTAAATTACGTCTGCATCTTATACAAAAGTCCCGAGCAAATCTTCTATTTGTTGAAGGATTGATTCCGCCGGTCCCTGAATAGACAGGTCGACGCCTTCCTCCCCCCAGGAGTGCCAGCAGTCGACAGGCTGCCGTGCTTCAAAACAGGTATCAGCAGGACATCAAACCGACACTCTGGCCAACACGCTGGCGATGGCATCGGGGACGGCCCAGCTTTTATTTCTTGCAGCATTCCCGCCATAGGGAGGACCAAAAGGCCATCTTCATCTTTTCCCTTGCCTTCGATGCGGATCGAGATCACCTTATTCAGAAAAAGGTGAACGAGGTGGACGTCCCTGATTTTAACTGGCAAATAGGTCGGTTATCTTTGCCGGATCGGGAAGATTCAGTCTTTTCACGGTGTGGAGCCCGAGCCGGGGTGGTAATCAGGGACGCTCGAAAGATAAAGATGAAACCTGCTGAAAGCTGTTCGCCTGAAAGGCGAAGGGCTTAAACCTGGAGGCAGGAGCTAAAACGGAGAGATGACAATGACCGGATTGTATTTGCGTGTTGCGCCATGCATTCTCATCGCATTAATGGCTTGTTCTTCGCCTCCGCGCAAAACAGGAGACTACAAAATAGCTTTAGTGTCCGTCCGCCGCGTTCATACCATTGCTGATAACAAGGATGGCAAAATAAAACCCGGCGACGGGGAAATGAGGAGACAGTACGTCACCGGGCAGGAAGGCATCTTCGTGATGAATTCGGATGCCACGGGAAAAAAGCTCGCTTTCCAGAGTTCGAACGCCCAACTCTTCCCTTTCTCATGGTCTCCGGATGGGAAGAAAATCGCATTACTGCTCGCCCGCAAAGAAAATGAGGAAGACAAGAACATCCTTACAAAGTATCAAATTCCCTATCACTTCCCGCTCTATGAATTGGATCTCGCCAGCGGCAAGGAAAAGCGTCTGCTTAATATTCCGGTAAGCAGTTTCAGATGGTCGCCGGACGGCCGATATATGCTTTACCTTTCATCGTATGAGGATCCGGGGCAGGCCAAAAGCGCAATCTACCTTCTGAACCTGCAAACAGGCGAGCAGAAGCGCTTGACACCGCTAACCCAAAACTGCTCCGGCGCTTTTTCGCCGGACGGCACGCAACTCGCTTACAGTCTGGGAACTGATGAAGCCAGCGATGTGTACACGATGAGTCTCGACGGCAACAATCCGCGATGCCTCACGGATTCCAAATCCACCAAATCCATCAACATTAAACCGGCATGGTCGCCGGATGGAAAAAACATAGCCTATATATCCGCTAATCCGTCGAGCGAACAAAACGCTGCAGCCGGCATTTATATTACCGATCCCACCGGCGCCGAAAAAAGGCTGGTGAGCAGCATGCTGGCATTCAGCGTCACATGGTCCCCTGATGGCAAGTCTCTTCTGATTCAGTGGGAAGGCGGTCTAAGCGTGATGGATGTGGACGGAAAAAAGACGAAGAATATAATAACTGGAATAGGCCGCCCTCTGGATGCGGTTTTTGCTCCCGATGGAAAAAAAATAGTCCTCCGTTCAATTGATTTGAAACTCTATTCTGTAGACCTTGACGGCACTCATTTGAGGGCAATCACCCACATAACCGGGACAAGCACCGACATGGCCGTTACCTCATTCTGTCTCTCACCGCTGCAGTCGAAGCCTTAAGATCTCGGCGATAGCCGGTAGGTGGAATGAAGCCCCTTAGTAAGAATGGGATCTCCTTCCGCGGGTTTTCCGCCGCGTCTGATAGGGGGCCATATGTTAACTTCGCGCGTTTGGCCGGCCGTTTCCGGCTGCGGCGGATCCTATATCCGGTTTTTACTCCGAGCGGGCACACCGGGGCCTTTCAAGCACAATTTTGCGCGTTCGTTTTTGGTTCGGGAAATCCTGTTCGTCACATAAGGCAGGCGAAAGATGAAGGGGGACAGCATATTGGCACACCATTGGCGCCATGGACTCCCCTTCGTTAGGGAAGCCCCAACTGATCTAATTGCCCTATGCGAAGTAAAACCAACTTTTTTTGTGTCGGTTGGGAAAAATGCCTGACAGGATTTCAGCGATGGGTCGAAGACGATGATTGCTGCTTCTCTTTCGGGCAGAGGAGAGGTGTTTGCACTTCCAAGTCCTCTCGAAGACTTGAAGGCTCAAAGTCCTTTGAGATCCTTTGAGTCTTCGAGACTTCGAGGTGTATGCTTTGCATTATGAGAACGTTCGTCGCGATTCCTCTTCCGGCAGAATGCCAATCGATGCTGGATCAGATGCAGCGGGAACTTCGAGCCTGCAGCGCTGAAGTCGGGTGGGCTGCAATTCCGTCGATTCATCTAACGCTTAAATTCCTGGGTGAAGTAAACCCGGAGGTTTTGCCGAAACTGGCTGAATCTCTGGAGGCTGCATCCGAATCGGCGCAAGGGTTCGAGTTAAGGCTTCATGGGCTCGGCTGTTTTCCCAACCAGAAGAGTCCGCGCGTGATCTGGTGCAGAATCGATGGGAATACGGAAGCCCTTTTACGGCTGCAGCAAAAGATGGAAGCAGCCTGCAACGAGATCGGGTTCCCCCCGGAAGAACGCGCATTCAAGCCTCATCTCACGCTGGGAAGAGTGAAGGGCAAAAGGAATTTGCAGCCCCTCATCGACTGTATTAATATTGGCTCCGGTTTGGAACGCAGTTTCAGGGCGGACCATTTTAATATTTACCAGAGCATTCTGAAGCCGCAGGGCGCTGTGTACTCCGTTCTGAAGACGATTACGCTCCGCGAATAGAGAAGACCGGCTGCCACAAATATGCGATCTGAGATCCTGATCCTGCTTTTATGCTACCTCCTGGGTTCTATTCCGTTCGGATACATTCTGGTCCGCAGCACCGAGGGGAAAGATATCCGTTCTTTCGGAAGCGGCAATATCGGGGCAACCAACGTATTCCGCAGGAGCCGGGCGAACGGAATTCTGACGCTCCTGCTGGATGCGGGGAAGGGTTACCTGGCCGTAGTGGTGGCAGGATGGCTTGGTGGAACAAGGGAATGGCAGGCAGCAGCCGCCCTTGCCGCCATCGTCGGCCACGTATTTACCGTGTGGCTCCGTTTCAGGGGAGGAAAAGGTGTGGCTACCGGATGCGGAGCGTTTCTGGCGCTTTCTCCGGCGGCGATTTTGACAACCCTCGGCCTGTTCGTGCTGATCCTCGTTTTGACGCGCTATATTTCGGCAGCCTCGATCGGAGCTACGGCATTTTTCCCATTTTGGGCATATCTGTACGGAGTGCCACCCCTGGTAATATTCTGGTCGGTTCTCGGTGCATTGCTGATCATAGCGAAACATCACCAGAACATACGGCGACTTCTTTCCGGGTCCGAAAGCAAACTGGTTTTTGGAACCCGGTCCTAGAGCGCCTGGTTTGGAGGAATCATGGCAATCAGCAAAGAGCTACTGGAAATTCTCGCATGTCCGCTCTGCAAAGAAGAGGTTCGGCTCACTCCGGACGGCAACGGACTGAAATGCGTGAAATGCCACCGCGTCTATCCGATTCGCGATGACATTCCCGTCATGCTAATAGACGAAGCCAAGATCGAAGAAGAGTAGGAGGAAATTACTCTGAAGCCGGCACAGCGCCTCCCCGCCCGGTCCTCACAGGATTCCGAAGTGGTTTTGCTGTATCAGGAACTGCAACAAATTCCAAGTATTCTACTGGTTCGCCTCAGGTCATTGGGCGATGCCATTTTGACATTGCCGCTCATTGAGGCGCTGAACCGGTGGCGCCCGGACCTCAAGCAGAGCGTCCTGATCGAAGATCCTTACGCGCCTGTTTTTCTTCATCACCCGGCTGTGGCTGAAACGCTTATTCTGAAAACCCGCAAAGGGTCTGGTTCCGATGGATGGACTCGCCTTCAGTCGGTTTTCGAGTTGAGGAGACGGCATTACCCGGCCGTGCTGAATCTGCATGGCGGAACGACCTCCATGCTGCTCAGTTTGGCGAGCGGAGCCCGGCTTCGAATTGGGCAGGTCAGCCATCGCGGATCGTGGCTTTACAACAGGAAATTTCCCTGCCCCGCCAAAATCTGGGGCAGGCAAGCGCTTCATACAGTTGAAAACCAACTCAGCCCGATCCGCTGGCTCGGTCTTCCAATTCCGTCAGAGCCCGCAACGCTGCATGTGGAGGAAGCAGCGCGGGTTCGCATCGCCAGGCGTCTCGCCGATGCGGGCATCTCCGAATATATTCTGATTCAGCCGACCGCAACGCTCCCAACCAAGCAGTGGAGACCCGCAAACTTCGCTCAGCTTGGGGACTGGCTATTCACTCATTACAAGCTGCCGGTGATTTACACGGCCGCGCCTCATGAAGCACCGTTTCTGCAGGAAATATTCAAGGCCGCGGAAGAAAAGCACATCTACTGGTCGGATCTGCCGCTCACGGATCTTTTCGCATTGATTGAACGATGCCGGCTATTCATCGGCTGCGACAGCGGGCCTACGCATGCCGCGGCAGCTTTGAGAAAACCGATTGTTGTGATTTGGGGGTCGTCGAATTTTGAGGCTTGGCATCCCTGGAAAACCGAACACGAAGCGGTGCGTTCCGATTTGCCGTGCATTCCATGTCCCGGCTATGCCTGCAAAAAATTCGGGGAGCCGAAATGTATTCTGGACATTCCGGTTTCGAGAGTCACGGAAGCATGCACGAGAATTTTCGAAACCTCGAAGGCACAAAGACTCAAAGAGCTTTGAGCCTTTGCATCTTCGAGGTTAGGGCCTGTGACAAAATAAGTGATGCACTTCGGCGCGAGCGCCGGGCGGGCAGATGCAAGGCGGCGCGACGCAGGGTAATGGGGGAATAGTGTGTTGCTGCGAATCCCTCACCAATTCAAAACACATTTCATAAATAAAAGGGAGATCCAATGAACAAGACCAGAATGCATGCTAAGAATTCTTTAGCATTGCTAAAAAACATCTTGACAGTATGGGAAGCTCAGAATTATAATTGTGCTGTCATGGAATTAGAAGAACTGAAGCAGCGTATCCAGCGAAAGATTGATTGGACAGAAGAAGAAATTCGACGGCTATCAGTACTGTTACGGGATTACCGTAAGCAATTAAGATTGCTCAGACCCGCAGAGAAATTAGCAAGCGACTATGACCTTCAGTCGCTTGAAGAGGAAATAGATTGTCGGGTCTATGCGACAATGACCCAAGAAGAAGCGGTTTTAGATGTATTGAAGAGAGCCGGGGAAAAAGTCCTGAATCCTAGATCGATAACCGCTACATTGAAAGATGGTGGATATGGATTTCGAACAGAAGACCCGCTCAACTCCGTATACGTGTTGCTCAACCGATTAGTTAAAAGCGGAAAGGTCATTTCAGAAAAGACAGAAGATAACGGGGTTTGCTTTAGAATTCCGATGGTGAGAACAAAGTAAAAACAAAAACGGGCTGTCGGTAGCGGCTAACTACCAGCAGCCCAATTCAGAAGGTGGTAACCCTTGCGAAGTCACAACCTCTATTTCTTTTTATACGCCCGTCCGCCACCAAAGTCAATCACAAAGCGCTGAAAGCCAGTATTGACGCGGTTTTTGACAATGGGAGCGAGACAAAATGACATGCCATGATTGCAATACGATTTGTAAAAAGTTTGGGAAATTCGGACGGAAAAAGATTCAAAGATACCGCTGCAAGACTTGCGGCCGGACGTTCTCGGATCCGCAAGAGAAACCTCTTGATGAGATGCGCGTTGATTTCGATAAGGCAATCCAGGTTGTCAATCTTCTCGTTGAAGGCGTCGGCATTAATGCGGCTTCGCGGATCGCTGGCATCGATAAAAAAACTGTTTTAGCTCTTCTCGAAAAAGCCGGAGAACGCGCTAAATATGTTCTCCATTCCAGAATCCACAACGTACTTGCTGAACAGGTTCAAGCCGATGAGATTTGGAGCTTTGTCCGCTGCAAGCAAAAGAACGTAACGGACGAGGAAGATAACCAAAGCGGCGATCAATACACTTGGGTTGCGTTCGACCGAAAATCAAAACTGGTCATATCCTACGTGGTAGGCAAGCGTACAGCGGGAAACGCAGGCCGATTGATGGATGATCTCAAAACGCGGATCATCCCCAGGCGCACACAGCTAACAACGGACGGCTTCAAGCCCTACATCGACGCCGTGGAATGGGCCTTCGGCAGGGATATTAATTTTGCTCAATTGGTAAAAATGTATGCTGGCGACGAAGCAGGCCGGGAACGGTACAGCCCTTCGGAATGCATTGGAGCAGTCCCAACGGTCATCCAAGGGAATCCCGATCCTTCTAAAATCTGCACTTCTCATGTCGAAAGAAACAATCTCACAATGAGAATATTTCTGCGCAGGCTCACAAGGCTCACGCTTGGTTTTTCGAAGAAGCTAGAAAACCTAAAGCATGCAGTTGCCCTGCATTTCGCTTATTATAACTTCTGCCGCGTTCATACCAGTCTGAGAGTGACTCCCGCTATGGAAGCGGGCTTGACTGATCACGTGTGGACCATAGGAGAATTGATCGCATGAGTGAAACCGATATGCTACTTATTATGACCCTTTGTGACCTTCTTGGAAAATCAACCGATCCTCGCTCTGTAGAACGCGCTTATCAGAAAGCAAAGGCGCATCTGCAACGAGTGAATCAACCGAAAGACGAAGCAACTCCACCTGATTGGCCGTAAGGCCATATGTTATTTCAGTGGGGGCGCGAAGCCATTTGACGGACCGTTCTAGTAGGTCGATTTTGTCTTCCTTAGAAAAATTGGATTTTTCGGTGAGGTAAGCAAGAAGTTTTTCTACTTCGGGGTCACTGACTTCAACACATAAATGGATAGACATCAAGCTCGCTCCTATTGTAAGATTTATTTAGCTTGACGCTGTTATGTGGAAAGCTTCGGCGGCAGCCAAGGCTTTCTAGACCGAAATACGGTCTAATTCTCCATTTGCTAGAATGGAGAATAGGGGAAATGTCTACCCAAAGTCAATCTAGAATTTTCTTAAAAAAAGATTTTTATCACTTTCCAGGAGAAGATCGTGTGGAATTCAGGCTTATATATGTAGGTTCACTTTATGGGGCAAGCAGAACCGATACACGCTCCAAGCACAAACATGATATTCGCCGCGTTTTTCATTTCCAATTGAAGAAATTATGGAATACGGCTTCGCATTTGCGAGAATGGACCACACTGCAACCATTCGGAACTGACGGAGAACTACAAACCAGCGTGATTGAGCAGATAGCCAATAACTTCCGCTTCAACAACTACCGTTTTGTACCGCTTTCAACTAATCAATTAGAGTTGGGCTGCAGTTTGGATATTCTTTTTTTAAGATACGACCAGCCAGGACAAACATTGATTCAATCGGGGGATATCGATAACCGAATAAAAACTATTTTTGACGCACTGAGAATCCCAAAACCAGGAGAATATTGTGGAGAACCGCAGGCTGAGGAAAACCCCTTTTTTTGCTTGTTAGAAGATGATTCACTGATAAATCATTTGTCAGTTACCACCGATCTGCTTTTAGATCCGGACAAAAATGTAAATGACGTTCATCTTATACTGACCGTTAAACTTTGGCCAATCTCTGTTACCTATGGGAATGTAGGTTTCGGAAGCCATTTTTAAGAATCTCTTCGATAATCTATTTGTCAAGCCATGGAGACCAAAATGACTGTGGATAAAACAACGAAAATATTGTTGTTCCTAATTGCCTTCGGATTGTTTTTAAATGCGCTTAATCCTTGGTTGCGACCCATGACGACGGCAGCCGCTGCGCAGATTGACGAACTTTCAGGAATTGCTGATTCTGTCAGATCTATCGATCACAGATTGGCAATTCTGTTACAGGGCGGCGCAGGTTGCAATAATGACAAAATCTGCGATTGAATTGCCAGCAACACGATCATCCACCATTACCCGACGCAGGCGATGCGATGACATCGTCGAGGAGCGCCAACACAGCAGATGCCCGCCCGCCGCCGCGCCCCTGCGGGCCTGCAGCGAAGTGCGTCACTTATTTTGTCACAGGCCCTTAATGCTTTGTCTGTTCGTCTTGAATTGCCGCGATGAGCTCTTCGGGAGTCACGGACGCGGTCCCCAGCTTCCCCACCACAATCCCCGCCGCGATGTTGGAGAGAATGGCCGATTCCAGGATGGAAAGGCCGGAGACCAATCCCAATGCAAGTGTGGAAATGACGGTGTCACCGGCGCCGGTAACGTCGAAAACTTCCTTCGCGACCGTCGGGATGCAGGTTACCTTCGTATCGTTTTCGAAAAGGGCCATCCCCTCTTCTCCACGAGTGACCAGCAGGTGCTTGATGCCGGAATCGGAGAGAATTTTCTTTCCTGCGCGCAGCAGGTCACGGGTTCCGGAAATGGCAATGCCGGACGCATGTTCCGCTTCCATCGTGTTGGGAGTAATTACGGTAGCGGGTTTGTAAATAGCAAAATCTTTCATCTTTGGATCGATACAGATAATCTTTCGGGCAGACTTGGCCCTGGGCAATGTTCGCCGCAGAAGCGGCGAGGATATCAACCCTTTCGCATAATCCGAAACGATCACAGCCGCGGCGGATTGCAAAGCTGCACTGAATTTATCCGCGACCCTGGATTGAATGCCGGAGGAGAGGGAAGATCGGTCTTCGCGGTCCGTCCGGCACACCTGCTGGTGATGCGCAATGATGCGCGTCTTGATGCTGGTCGGCCGCGATTTATCGATAACAAGTCCGCCGGTCGGAGAGCCCAGGGTCCGAAATTCCTCCCGGAGGCGATCCCCTTCAGAATCGTTGCCGATCACTCCGATTGGAACCGGAATGCCTCCAAGGCTGCGAATGTTGGAAGCCACGTTGGCAGCTCCGCCGAGACGCGTGCTTTCGGTCTTGATTTCGACCACCGGGACGGGGGCTTCCGGACTGATGCGGGAAACGGCTCCCCAGATAAACCGGTCCAGCATCATATCCCCCAGCACGAGAATGCGCTTGTCCCGGAAACTTTGGACGGCTCGAATCAGGACTTCAGGATCGCACTTATACCGATTTAGGATCATAGTTCGCTCAGGGCATCACGATCGAGCTTCGCTTTTCTTCCCGGGGAAAGAAGCGAGCTAGAAAATCGACATAGCCGGAAGGAGAACTGCGATCCTCCAGGTTGGTGGCAGCCAACGAACGGACGAATTCCAGGCAATCGATCGCCGCAGAAAGCTGCAGACGCGTATTTTGCGGATCCACAATCCCTCTGCCTTCCTTGCCTTCCGGATTCCGCAGCGATTCAATCGATTTCCGTAATTCCCGGCGCAACGCTTCAACCCGAAGATCTTCGCAGGTTTTTTCGTACAGGACGCCTTTATCCTCGGTTTTGTACGTCTCGAGCAAAACGCTTATGGCTTGTACAACGTTGTTGTCCGTGAGATTCCGGTCAGAAAGACGTTCGCGTGCGAGCAGGTATTCAAGCTGCGCAATTACGTCCTGATGTTCACTAAGGAGTCGATGATTTTTCTCAGAAGCCTCCGGGCCCAAGCTCCGAACGCGTTTCGCGTAATCCCGAGATTCCCGCTCGCGCCCGGACTTCAGGTATTTGCAATTCTCCGGGCAGTCGATTTCAATGACACGCTTTTCCCCGCAACACTGAGGACAAATAAGAGCGTTCTTAGCCGGGCAAAATCTCTTGGCTTTTCTTTGGTCGCACAAAACACATTTCATAAAGTTATAACTTTCAATGAAAGTCGGTTTTATACCACATTTCCAGCGTCCAGGTAAAACGGTGACAGCCACCGGTGTCCCCGTGGGGACACCGGTGGCTGTCACCGTTTTCCAAAATGCTCGCCGAGGAACTTCTTCGACCGCGCAAAGTCCGGGTAAGCGGCTTCGGCCCGGCGGAACTCGGGTGGATGGTGCCTTCGGAACCCTCGAGAAGGGGTGTCCTCAAAAACCGCGTGGAGCATTTCATGGTAAACAATATAGCGCACCACAAACTCGGGAATCCTCGGCGAATCAAGCACCGGACTAAGGGTAATCGTATGGTGGATCGGATCATAGTGGCCAAGACGAGCCCATCCCTTGCGCTGCCCCCAGCCAATCTTCCGGATCTCCACCTGGTTGTTGAAAAACCTGCTGTTCATTTCCCTATAGATTTCCACTGGGAAATAGTATCTCCCCTCATCACTGACGATATGTTTGCGCCCTTTCAGCCGGCGCCGTTCCCGAACGGATTCCACAACCAGGGGATCATTGCGAAAGGACTCATAGGCCTCAAGGAATTTCCGGGGAGGTCTTCTGCGCACAATTTTGCTTCCCAGGATCATCACGATTGCTTCCAACACAGGCCTTGGCGCAAATCGGCAATGATCACTGATCCGAAGCATCCAGTTGGAGCCTTTGCGGCGGATCGTATGCGTTAATCCGATGTAGGGATAAAAACCGGCCTCGATTCCCGCATTTCGAAAAACCGGATAAGCAGCCTGCAGCACCGAGCGGCAAATCCATTGAAGCGTTGAACGGCCGGCATCCTCTGATCCGCCAGATTGCTTTCGTGTGAAATCTTTTTGCATCTGCTTTAATTCGGGGCCTCTCTGCGGGCGGGACGCCCGCGCGACACGGGGCTCAGCTCCCCGTGCTCTTGTATTGCTGGACTCCTCTTTCCCAGATGAACAGCGCAATCCCGATCAAGGCCGCAGCAACCACAGGGACGAGAAAAAACTCAGTTCGGAATTCCATCCGGCCCAGATAGCGGACCGTAGGATAAAACGAGGCAAACGCGAATGGAATGATCCAGCTCAACATGAATTGGATGGCCGTGTTGTAGATCGTGATCGGATATCTGCCGAATGCGATCATATTGAACACAGGAGGAGCAAGGCCGATTCGGTCTTCAAACCAGAAATTCACACTGGAGATTATGACAAAAATGCAGATGTAAATGACCGCACCGCAGAAGACCAGAAACGGGAACAGGGCCAGGTTCATCGGCGTGACCGGAATTTTGAGCCGGCCAGCGCAATACAGGACGGCGGCGAGTCCGGTGATGATCTCCTGCATGGACTCCAGGCGGAAGTTTTCAAACAAAATCTGAAATAAGGAATGGATGGGCCGCAAAAGCACGCGGTCAAATTTACCCTCCACGATATAGATTTCACCGAAATCGTAGAGATTCAGGCTGACGATATTAAACAGACCCATCGGCAGAAGCGAGAAACCGTAAATGAACAGCACCTCCTCGAATCTCCATCCTTTCAGCAGAGGTATCCGGCTGAACAGCACAAGCACGAAACCGTAACCCGCCACAGTGGCAAGAATGTTGGCAAAAGACGCGATAATGAAGTCGGCTTTATATGCCATACGCGTTTTTGCATATTGACCAAAATATTGCCAGAGGATGATCAAAAGCTTTCGCAAATCATCCCCCTTGGATTGAAAGCCTGCGCGTGGACATCTTCCAGAACAGCCTGCCGGCTCCGAAAAGCAGCAACACCCAGAGGGCCTGGATTGCCAAAGCTTCCCAAGCCGCAGGGCCACGCACTTTGCCAAGATAAATTTGCAAAGGGGTGAAACTCACATGAGGGAACGGAAGAAAAGCCATGAACCGCTGAAGTCTTGCCGGAAAAAAGGAAATGGGAATCAGCAGTCCCGAAAAAAACTCCACAACGGCGTACTTCGCCCGGATGACGCCGAGGATAGAGTAAATATGCAGCGCCAGCGTACCCACCATGAAATTAAGAAGTGTAAAAATCAACAAGGCCAGAACACAGCTGACGATAAAAAGAAATCCCAGAAAAACAGATGCGGGCGGGCGGATCGGATAGACCAGCATAAGGACAGCGGCGATCGGCAACGTGAACATCACAGCCCGAAAACAGGCTTCACCTGCGGTTTGTGACACATACATCAACTGAGGATCCACCGGCTTGATCAGGTTAATTGCGATTTTGCCTTCGGAAACCTCGGCGGCCATGTCGCGATCCACGTTGTTAAAGTAAAAGGACCGAATGATCCAGCCGATCGCGACATAGGTTGTCATTTGGGACAGGCTGTAACCCGCGACATTGGAGCTCGAGCCATAAATGGCGCTCCAAATGAAATAATAAACCGACACGTTCACAAAATAGCCGATAATTCCGGTGAAATAACGAAGACGGTAGGCGAGGATCTTGAGAAACGCAACCCGCGCAAACTCGAAATAGGTAAGAAACCGATGGTTCATCGTGCTCTTAACAGTCTAACCACGAAACACACGAAAGACACGAAAGCTGAATTTCGTGTCTTTCGTGTGTTTCGTGGTTATTGCTTTATGCCTCGGCTGTAGATGGTTTTGATAATGTCTTCAATCGGCTCCGCTTCAATATAAATATCGTGGATCGGGACCTCATTAACGATTTTCCGGATTATCTCTGCGGAAGAAACCTGCTCCCTATCGAAGCGGATCCTGTAGGTCAGTTCGTCCGCTTGCTCCCAGTGAATCCCATTCCCTCCGCCAAGCACCTGATCCAGCTTTAACCGGTGTTTTCGGTCGTCCAGGTGTATGTTGATCAAATTGTAGCGGCCGAGGCGCTGACGCAATCCATCCAGCGAACCGTCATATAAAAGCCTGCCCCTATCGATGATCACGACCCGCCGGCAAAGTTCCTCGATGTCGGAGAGATCGTGCGTCGTCAGAAGGATGGTAGTGCTGAGCTCGCGGTTGATATCCTTGAGAAACGTACGGATTCGGTCCTTCGCGACCAGATCCAGTCCTATCGTCGGCTCATCCAGGAAAACGATGGACGGATTGTGCAGCAGCGCAGCCGCCATCTCGCAGCGCATTCTCTGTCCCAGGCTCAATTTGCGCACGGGAGAGTGCAGGAACTCATTCAATCCGAGAAGTTCTCCGAAAAATGCCAGCCGTTTGCGGTAATCCGCTTCGGGCACATCGTAGATCCTGCGCAGCAGTTTGAAACTTTCCACTACCGCGATGTCCCACCACAGCTGCGTGCGTTGGCCGAACACAACGCCGATGCTTTTTGTGTATCGTGTCCGATCCTCATAGGGCCGGAATCCATTTGAGATAATTTCTCCTGACGTGGGCATCAGGATGCCGGTCATCATTTTGATTGTGGTGGATTTCCCGGCGCCGTTCGGTCCGATATAACCGATGAATTCCCCCTTTTCGACTGAAAAGGTTATTCCATCCACGGCTGCCAGGTTTTGATACTCTCGATGAAACAGGTCTTTGAATGCTCCCGAAACCCCTTCACGGTGCTTGAAGATGCGGAACTCTTTGCGGAGATTATTTACTTCTATAAAGCTCATATGAATTGACGATTTACGATTTACGATTGACGAATTAAAAAGCATGAATGCGGTTTCAATCGTAAATCGTCAATCGTCAATTTCCTTTCTGCAGAGTGTCCGCAGTTCCGCGACTTCCTTCTTCAGCGCGTCAATTTCAGCCTTCATTTCGGGAAGACGGCCGAAGAGCGCATTGAGCCTCTTGTATTCACGGAGCGGCCGCACCGGTACTCCCCAATAAACACCGCCGCTGCGCACGATTTTGCCCGGAAGGACACCGGCTTTGGAGCCGATGATCGCACCTTTCTGCACGCGCGCATGATCGCCAAAACCGACCTGGCCGCCGATGACCGCATCGTCCTCGATGATCGTGCTTCCGGATATTCCGGTTTGTGCAGCAATCACCACATGCTTTCCTATCTCCACGTTGTGCGCGATCTGAACCAGATTATCTATTTTGGTGCCTTCCCCTATGTGCGTAGTGCCCAATGACCCTCGATCGATGGTTGTGTTGCAGCCTATTTCGACATCATCGTCCACGACCACCGTTCCGACCTGAGGAAATTTCCGATAGCTGCGGCCGTCGGAGACATATCCGAAACCATCGCTGCCCACCACGGCTCCGGCATGCAGTATTACGCGATTGCCGACCTGCGCGCCCGGATAGAGAATGACCCCCGGATGCAGGATGCACTCCCTTCCCACACTGGAGTCCTTCCCGACAACTACTCCTGCATGCAAAATAGTTCCTCTGCCGATTCTGGCGCCAGCTTCTACAACAGCGAAAGGCCCCAGTTCCACGTTTTCACCAATTTCCGAGTCCGGGTGAATTTCGGCCGTAGGATGGCACGACCCGTTGCTCTCGGGCCGGGGATGCAGATATGCCGCGGCTCGGGCAAAATCAAGCTTTGGCTGTTCGGAAAAAATCACATTCATTCCACCCGGCGCCAGATCTTTTCGAGCAATTACACAGGCGGCGCGCCAATGGCCCGATTCAATTCCCGCGGATTCTTCGCCCTGCATGAAGATGAGAGAAGTCTCATCCGCCGTTTGGATTTTTGCGACCTTCATGAGCGAACGAGTGCCGTCTCCTCGAAACTCGAGTCCAAGAAGCCCAGCAATTTGTCCGATTGTGTAGCTCATATGCCTGCAGCGTTGGATAACAGGCTGTATCTATCTGTCGATCTTGGCCTCGGCCGGCTCCTGCGTGCGGGGAGTAGTTGCACCAGCCTTATCAGAACTATCGAGAACCGGGAGCACCAGATCGTGCTCCTTGGTTGTCAATTCCACCTCTCTCCCTTTGGTGTAAATATCGTGCTTCCCTCTGGTCTTGTGCCAGTCGGCCAGATTGGCCGTCCGGTGCCGGCTTTCCACGATCTGACGCCAGCCGATTCCCGTGTTATAAGCGCAAAAGGAAATCTCACCTTCCTGAGTGCCGTAGGGGATCGCGCACATTTCCGTGCGGCGGAAGTCATAGGTCCATAAATCCTGGAACCACATGCCCTCGACGCAGAGCACGCGCCATTCATCATTCAGCGAACGCGTCTTCATCCGGTCGTTCCTGTCGCTGTCGGCCCTTTCCGAGCTTGGCCTGAAAAGACCGGCAACCTGAGAGGTGGGGAATCCCCTCGGAGCCTTATCCGGCTTGAAATTGCGGAGAATGGCCAGCCCCAACTGAGTTTCGGTGAGCACCTTCCCGCGGGCCGTGTCGGTAATGATTTTCACGTCACGCATGAAACGCTCATAATCGAAAAACTCGAACAGAGGAATCCATTCCTGTGTGCGGCGGTTCACTACCAGCAGGGTGAAAACTCCGCAATTCGGATGACAGTTGCAGGCGCTCCAGCCCCACGAAGCCTCCGGTCCCTGCAAAATATCCATGACGCTGGTAAACGCACTGTAGGTGGACAGCGGGAACCAATCGCACATGGGCTTCGGATTTCCCCTTAGCTGCGACTGCAAATCTTCGACCAGCTGAGACAGCGTGTAGCGTTGCGCATGGCGGGATTCATCCTCAATCGATTCGTCGCGACCCGTAAAAGAAACCGGCTGAAATACAACGGTTTGAACTTTGTCCACATTGCGCAGGGCGAAATCGACAATCAATCCAAGTTCATCCCTGTTGATCGTGTTCACAACAGTGGTGACCAGGGTCGTCTTCATTCCCACTCTGGCCATGTTTTCAATGGCCTGCGCTTTGACGTCGAACAGGTTCTTTACGCCGCGATGCTGATTTTTTTCGTTGCTGATGCCGTCGAATTGCAGGTAGGTACCGTGGAGCCCCGCATCCCTGGCCTGGCGCGTGAATTCTTCGCTTTGAGCGAAGCGGATCCCATTGGTTGCGGCCAGGATTCGATAAAAACCGATCCTTTTGGCGTAGGAAACGGCTTCGAGGAAATGGGGAGAGAGAGTCGGCTCGCCGCCGGAGAATAGAATAATGATCTGGCGGCGCGGCTTGAACGAGACGGCGCGATCCAGTATTTCCTTTATTTCTTCCAAATCCGGCTCATGAACATAGCCGACCTGATTCGCATCGGTAAAACACGGATTGCACATCATGTTGCACCGGTTGGTCAGGTCGACCGTCAAGACGGTTCCTCGTCCATACCGGATAGCGGAAGTCCCGTGCTGATGGATTTTTTCGTCCTGGACAGATTGGAAATCACGCCCGAAAAAAAGATTTTCGATCCGCCGGGTAAAAGCAGGATTGGTAGAGAGCACATCTTCAAAAAAACCGTGCTTTTCGCAAACTTTGCGGATGAGGATGCGTCCATTCTCCTCAACCAGCTGCGCCTTGATCTCGCCGGGATGGCTGTTAATCAACAGATCGAGATCCGCCTCACCGGCGACGATTTTGTTCCGGATCTCGGGCACGCACACAGGACAAAGAGAGTCGGTCTCTCGCGGAAACCCTAGCGGAGGGGATGAACGCTCACGGCTTTTTGAGATTCTATCGGGAGCCCATTGCGGCTGGGGAAGCTCTCCTTCCGGCACTCGGGTATTGACTGCCTGGAATGCTTTCCAGGCGAGATCCGCGAGTCCGGTAACAATAGAAGCCCGTATCTGATTCAAGGACATGCTCCACCCTCACTAGTGCAGCGTAAAATTATCAGCATTTAAGACAAAACGCCACGGATTTCGCGGATTCCACGGATCAAAACTCTGCTGGAGCCTAATCCGTGAAATCCGTGAAATCCGTGGCGTTTTGTCTTTGCCCTGCTTACTGAATAACAATCGGGATGCGCGCAAAGCGGTTCACATCGGCAACGGTATCCCGAACGTGAACCTGGAGCGTATATGTTCCTTTCTTGAGGTTCTTCAAAGGAAGAGAAATCGCAACCGTGTTTTCCCCTTTTCGATCCTCAAGCTGCTGCATCCCGGGCGCGCCGCCCATTCTGCCGGGTCCCCCGCCGCCGGGAAATCCCATTCCACCCCGGCCACCCGGCGTACCGAATCCGCCCATTCCCGGGAATCGGTTGAACCTCGGATCGTTCCTTGCCCTTGTCCATCGCTGAACGTATTGCGGCTGCGTCTCGATGATCTTGGTGTTATTTCGGATCAGCATCAGATCCGTTTCAATGTCGGGCCTCTGGGTTTCACGGTCTTCCGCTGCGCCATACACCTGGAAATAGACGTAAACCGTCTGTCCCGCCAGGAACACATTGCCGATGCTCGGAACGACCTTCCTGCCTCCCAGGACGAGCGGATCATAACCCGCAATCATCTCCTGGAATCTCCGCATTGTGCCTTGATGACTGACCGAGGGATCCGATTGTTGCTGAGTGCTTGCCAGCTGGTTGCCCAGCACAATCGAACTGAAACTCAGGCCCTTGAGATCCAGGGTCGGGACCTGGATCGGCTGCTCAAAGCTTCCCAGCTTTCCGGACAAATTATCCCGGACGAGGAATTTTAATTTGTAGTCTCCGGGACGGAGTTGAAAGCCTGTCGAGTAAAAGATTCCACCCGACTTGAGCTTCTCAGCTTTATCTGCGGGCAATCGCACCTGGACGGCATCTCGCGCTACGCTGGCCACCCTTCCTTTTGCATCCGTAGCCTGGGCGACAAATTCGAACTTGCTCTCCCGGTTGGCGCCCTTGTCCTCGAATTTCAAACCGTCTCCGTATAACTCGATCGAGATTGGCACCAGAGTGGTAGTGTTGTCTTTTCTAAAGTAATCCGCCTCGAGAATCAGAGGCACATCAACGAAAGGACGATCCACATTCATTGCCTGCTGCAACTGCAGATCGCGCTCCTGTTGCGTCAGCTGATTAAACTTCTTTGAAGCAAAATACCCCGGCCGGTGTTCAATCTTCACTCCCGGTCTGGAGACCTCTACCCGGATTTTGCGATATTTCCCGTCCTCTTTCGAATTCGTGCTGAAGTAGCCGATATAGTAATAGATATTGGTATCCTTCTGCACCTGCTTCATTGCCAGGGTGAGGTCATTGGAATCGGTGAACGCTCTGCCGCCGGTATCGTGGGATAAGGTCACCAATGTTTCTTGAGAGCTCAAGCGATTGGATACTTGTCGCATCATGGCGTTACCGCTGAACATTGCGGATCCGGCACTGCGCTGCGAAGCATCTCCTCCAGCGGGTTGCGCTATCAGGCCTCGAGTGTCCACGGCGTAAATCGACAGGTTCGACCTGTTCGCGTTATCTACAGTAGAACGGATCTGCGCGTTGTTTTCGATGCCCGTCGTCGTCACACCCCCTGAGAAATATATCAGCGATTTGCGTTCAGGGAATTCACGGTACATCTTCGCAAGATCCTCGACGGCGGACATGCGCCGATCGGTATTGAAGATGTTGAATTGAACGGTATCGGGGACAAAAACGTCATCGGAAGTGGTGGAGTCACTCAAATCCTCAGCGGCTGTATCGCCTGATTCCGTCGAAGAAAGACCCTTAAGCGTCTTAAGAATCAGATCCCGATCGTTGGTCAAATCCTGAACCAGATTCAGGATGCTGCTGTAGGTTGCGATTGCGATCAAGTCCTGCGGCCCGGTCTGCTTTTCCACGAATTTGTCGGCCGCATCGACAGCTCGGATCAAGTCTTCTGTCTGGAGAGAACTCAGGTCAAAAAACAAGATCATTAATCTCTTGCCGGAAAGTTCCTCCTTTTTCACCGGCTGGCTCGGATTGAGTCCAAGATTGACGATTGCCGGTTTTGGCGCCGGAGCTTCTTCCTTCACCCCGGTATTCGGAGCGGCAGCAGCCACAGTCTCCGGCGCACCAATCGAAACTTTTTCCGCAGCGAAAGTGGAGATGCTCTGCGGCACATTATCCTCATAAACCTTGAAATCCTCTTTTTTCAGATCCGGTATCAGATTGCCTTTGCTGTCGCGCACGGTTATGTCGACCAGGACCATCGCAGCCTGGACCGAAAACGTCGGCACGTCTTGCTTTGCCACTGTCGGCTGCGGGCTTTGATTCTCCTGGGGACCTGCAATCGCGAATGCGGCCAGTCCGCCGACCAGGCACGCCAGACAATAAAGGCAGTGAATTCTATTTCGTCTTTGAACTCGCATCGTTAGAACCTGACTCGAAGACTAGCGGTCATTTGCCGCATCGTGCTCACGTTGGTTACTTGCCCGAAACTCAGAGAGTTGACTGTTGTGCTCACGCCCGCCCAGTTGGGATGATTGAGCAGATTCGTCACCTGCCAGGTAAAGTCTATCCTTCGGCCGTTTTCGTCCAGGCGAAAGCTTTTGCGCACATTAAGATTAATCAAATTCATTCCAGGTCCGGTAATCGTGTTTCTCCCGGCGGTTCCATAGGGTCCCGACGGGATGGCAAAAGCGGCCGTATCGAAAAATTCCGACACGGTCCGCTCATCTCTTGGGAGCGTGATCGCAGCTCCCGTGACGTCCGGCCGCAAAGAGCTGTACAGCGCGGCGCCCGATGCATTCCCGTTGCTGCTTATATACCGGGCAGTCAATGGAGTGCCGCTTGCCAACTGAAACGTTCCGTTGAAGGTCCATCCCGAAATGAAATTGAGCAGCTTGGGCGAGGAGCCGGCGAAGAACTTCCGGTTCTGTCCTATTGGCAATTCGTATGTGATGTTCGACTGAAAATTATGCCGGCGATCCCCATTGCTCAAACCGCGCTCAGCCGACAGGTCCGCATCGTTCTGAGCCACGGAGGATGGAGCGTCGTCGATGCTCTTTGAAAATGTATAGGAATTCGTAATATTGAATCCGCGCGAGAAGCGCCTATTGAGCGTCACAGTCATGCCATGGTAAATCGAAGAACCTCCATTGGTCTCGAAAATAAAATTCTGCGCATCGCTGCTGCGATTGGGAGCGCGCAGAATAGTAAGTCCTGTCCCCTTGCTCCCGTTATATGCGATATCCAGAACGTAAACTCTCGAAAACTGAGCCTGAACATCCATGTTCCATTGCTGGGCATAGGGGGTCCGATACCTGGGATCTATGGCAAAGGTGTTCAGGATCGTTAGCGCCGGGATGGAAGGAAAGCCGTTTTGCAGAGTCAATGGATTGGACGGGCCGGTTGCCAGGTTCTGGGTAAAGGCAAACGGCGGCTGGTTCACAAGTTGGTTCACAATAGAGGAATATCCGCTGACATCATAGCCGATTCCATACCCTGCTCTGATAACAACCGGCAAACCGGATTTAGGCCTCCACGCGATTCCCACACGAGGAGCGAAATCATTTCTGTCCGGATTGACAAGCGACCTGGAAAAATTTTGACCGCTGAAGTGCCCTGTCTCATTCGGAAATACCTGCGCCAGCTGTGTAAAACCAGGCGAGGCATCCAGACTTACAAGGCGGTTATATTTTTCATAAGTGGGTTCAGTGTATTCATAGCGGAGGCCATAATTGAGCGTGAGGTTGGCGTTGAACCGCCAGTTGTCCGTGATATACATATCCCAACTGCGGTTTCTGAGATAGATGTTGTTCCCATTGGTATTCACGGCAGGATTGACGAACCTTCGCGAAGTCGAATAGGGCAACCCAAGCAGAAAATCGGCAAGATCATTGCCGGTCCCTGCAACCTGGCGGCCCTGAGCGTCAAGAAGAGCCGTGGCATAACCGGTGAACGTATACGTGCCTCGTCCATTACTGTCCGTATACGAGTTGAGCTGAGTCCAAGTCAGGTCCGCTCCCGCTCGAAGGGAATGTTTCGTGCCGATTTTGTTGAGTCCGCCCGAAATCGTGAAGTTCTGATTTTGGCGCAGAGCAGGCGCAGCCAATCCGATTCCTCCATAGTTGGTAAAGCCGATCGTGGGTGGGCCCCAATTGATGGGATCTTCCGAGACTCCCATCATTCCCAGTTCCCCCTCCACGTCCTGCTTGTAAGCGAAACCGTTACTGGATTCAACGCGAACCCGGTTGAGCGCCACCCTCCAGTTTGCGATAAACCGCGGCTGAAACGAATGCATACCCGAGATTTGAATATTCTGACCGGAATTGGAAGTGGTTGTGTCTTCACCCAGAAAGGTAGAGGGACTCAGCCTGCTGGCGCGGCGCATGCTATAACTCACCCCGAAATTGTCCTTGGACGAGAGTCTCAATCCGGTGACGCTTGCCTGAACTTGATCGGAAGACGAAGGGATGCTTCGCTCCAGAGAATAGTTATTCACACAGAGGCCATTTGCGGCACAAGGAATGTTTGCTGCCGGAATAAACTTGAGCAATTGATTTGCAATCGGATTTATGGAGGGAATCTTCGTGAAACGCGAGGCAGGATCGTTCGGATCCAGATAGAGCTGCACCGGCTGCACAACTTCGGACTGCTTACCGGTGGATGGATCGAAGACCAATGCCTGCGCATAGGTTTGAGAGAAGTCGCCTATGCGCTCAAGATCGGTCGGGACGGTTGCCAGCACATCGTCTGCCCCCCGATTGCGGGTCCCGCTGTAGGTGAGGCTCCATCCCGGGGGGCCGCTGGCTCTCCCTCTCCCGCCCGATCCGCTCTGGCCGGTCGTTTGAGTTTGGGTTTTAAAAAACGGCAACGCTCCGCCGACCGTCAGGTTATAGCTGTCCGTAATCGCAAGGGGTTTTGGCACTGTTTGTCCCGTAAGGGAATAATTCCGCGCATTCAAAGCGGAGTTGGCATAGGTCTCCGAGAAGTTCCCCTCTATTTTGCTCTGCTGGAATTGAGCGCCGCGACCGCCTCTGCCTCCCATGCCCATGAATCCCATTCCGCCGCCCGGCCCCCCGAAACCGCCGCCTGCACCGCCGGGACCTCCAGCTCCCCCCGCGCCTCCTCGGCCCATCTGATTGAGGTCCGACATCTGGAAACCCATTTGACGGGCAACATTCATTATCTGATCGCGGAATCCCGGGTCACCGAGGTTGCCGGCATCCATGTTTGCCGAATTGCCGTTGACAAATACAGTACTGTCCTGGGGTGAGGCGACAGCGCTTATTCCCCCGGTCGCCTGCGGTGTCAATTCCTGCTGAAACTGATTCAAGCCGGGCAGATCCGTGACGGCTGCAGTCTGAAACTCAGCCTCCAGAGTTTGCGTTGGTTGAGTCTGCTTCGGCTTCGAAGCTTGCTGCGGAGCGCTTTGAGCTTGAGGACGCGGCACCGGGGCCAGCTGAACCGCCAGGCTTCGGCTAGAGTTGGAAGCAGTATCCACGGCGTCATTCACACTCTTGACGAATCCGACAATTTCTACGGTCAACTGATAAACCCCTGCCGGAAGTCCCTCGAATTTGAAGGATCCATCTAACTCCGTAAGGGTTTCCGCCACCTTGCCTGAAGCGTTGGAAACGGAGACGCCTGCGCCTGGGATGGGAGTACCTTTGGCATCCGCCACTTTGCCGGAGATGGAGGTCTGATCCTGTGCGGACAAAAAACCACAGACCAAAATAAAGGTGAGAATCAGAAACGGTTGAACGACGGCACTTCGCTTGAATTTTCGCATACTCTGGGTAATACGTGCCTGACGAAAAAGCGTTACCAGTCTTGTTTTGCGAACGCGTTTATTTGTTGGATCAAAAAGACGAAACACCACAGATTCGACTGATTGTAAAATCTCTGTTAACCCGTTCTAACAAACTCTCAGCCGACTTTTTCAGACACCGGTTCTTATCAGTTCGAGCAGAATGAGGAGGACTACCGCCAGAACCAGGCCGACCATTGTTTGGTGTTCCCGATTTCGGATCACCCTGGACCACGAAAAAACCGAAGAAGCCTGGCCGGTCCGACGAAAAGCGGGAAAGAACAGCGGCACTCTCGCCGAATACTCCAGGAACCTGTCTCCATGTTGCTGGAGCAACTCCTGTTCCTCGGCTCTCATCACCGGATAATAGAAAATAGCAAAAAAAACTCCGAATGCCGGCAATAACCACCAGTATCCCCGGCCTGCAATAATGATTCCGAGCGCCATGAAAAAGGAACCGAGATAGAGGGGATTGCGGGTGAACGCATACGGCCCTCCTTGTGTGAGGACTCTAGCCTTCTCGATATGCCCGGCCGCCCATAGTCGCAGGAGCCCGCCAGCCAGAGCGATTACTCCTCCAATCCATAGCGACCGGATCGACGGATGCATTAGAAAGAGGAAAATGATTCCAAGAACGGTTCCCACCGGCACACGAGTTTTTTGAGCCAGTTTTTTCCATGAATGCATAGATAAATTCGAAATTCGAGATTCATCCCTGCAATTTCGAATCTCGAATCCTGTCAGTTCACTTCTTTTCCGTATCCATGGTTGTGCGCTCGCGGGTAAACGGAGCGGCCAGCCATTTATTGGCTTCCGCCTGAGCGCCGTTTGTATCATCTTTCGTATTGAGTGCTTTGGTGTATTCGGCCATCGCCCTCTGGCGCTGACCGAGAATGTCGTAAATCTTGCCCAGGTAAATATAGCACCACACCTCAATCCACTTCGGATCTCTGTCCCCGTTGAGCGCATCGCGAAATGAATTTGCTGCCGATTGCAAATTGAATTGTTCATAGAAGACTTCCGCAAGCCGAAAATGGGCCAGCGAACGGTGAGGGTTCAGCTTGAGAGCACTCTCATAAGCCCGAATCGCCTCAACAAAGTCCCCCTTTTGCTTGAGATCGTTGCCCAGGGAGAGCTGGACTGAAGTCTGCAATTCCTTCGAGTCCCTCAGCAGCTTGTTGTTCGGATCCAAAACAACTTTTTGAGGCATGGAGAAACTTGAGATGTCGAAAGAAGTAGACTTGCCGTTCATTTCGACTATCTTTGTTTCCTCTTTCCCGTCTGTAACCACCCCAACCTCGACCGGCATCCGGAAAAGATCCCGGTCTTGCTTCACCGTCCCGGAAACCCGGAAACCGTTCGTCGTCTTGAAGACCACGTAATCCGATTGAAATGCAGGGACTCCGATTGTGTCAATCCATTCGGCGAAAAACCACGCCAGTTCTTTGCCATTGAGTTTGTCGGCAAGCTTTTGGAAAGAAGCAGTGCTTGCCTTCTTTCCGGAGTATTCATGAATGTACTGCTGTATGAGTTGGCTGAATTTGGCGTCACCCAGGATTCCGCGCAGCATATTCAAAATCCAGGCGCCCTTCCCTGCGACAACGGACTCGTACTTTTCGCTGCGATAGCCCAATCCAAGTCCGGACCGGACAGCGCTTTTGTTTTCGAATTTCAGGGCCAGGACGGCCAGATTGTCGATCTCTTCCTTATAGGCGGCGGCCCCCCCCGCTTTCCCCAGATATTGGGCGGCTGAATAATAAGCCATTCCATCTACAAGCCACAGATCGTCGGTGCTCTGTATCCCAACGGTCTCCTGCCACCACTGGTAAGCGATCCGGCGCGCGAGATCCCGGACGGGCGGCGTTGATTCGGCGAGTTCCCTGCGGGTGATAAAGATCGTCCCCAGCATCCCAGGCTGTTTTGCCAGCTGTTCATCCACTTCGACGAGCCGATAATTGCTGCCCGAAGCAGATGGGCCATAGGTCCCTTGATAAAACTCCAGGATCTTTGCAGCGGCTTCGACGTTTTTTTGCATCAGGTCCAGCTGCTTGATGTCTTTTGCAAAGCATTCAATCGTAAAATTTCCGGCTTGCACTTTTTTCTGGAAGTATTGCCCTGCCACGATTGAGCCGGGTAATACGGGAACCTTTGCAGTCCAGCCGAAACTTTCAACGATGCCTTTGGTGACAACAGGCAGCTGCATGCCCGGACCGATAACGGTCATGCCCAACGGAACCGTCACCTCCAGCGTAGCTGTCGCCCTGTCCACCAAAAATTGATTAATGGGAAACCACTTTGCAGAATACATCAGGTAGGTTCCTTCCATCCCGATGTATGCGCTGTTCTCGTCCCGGGTATACATCCGGCTGAAACGGTCCCGGTCAAAACCACCCTGATATTCAATCCTGATCGTCACCCTGGATCCTGAGGCAAGGGGCTTTGCGAATCGAACGGAAAGGAAACCCGGACCGATTTCGTCCTGTCCGAATTCCAACTCTATTCCTTCCGAGTCGAGCACTTTTTGCACCGAGAGATTTTCGCTGAGCTCGAAAACAACGAAGTCGGTCGCTTGCAGGGGAATGAAAGTAATCGCGGCTGCGGCTTTGAGTTCGTGAGCATCAGGGGTCAGGTTCGCTTCGATGTTGTAGTTCTCGACCTCGATCCGCGGAATTGAGAAAGATGGGGCTTTTTTGGTCTGGGACTGGCCCCTGGCAGCCAATCCGGCAATCACCAGCAGCAACGCAAATCCGGAGATCAGGGTGGATTTCATACGCATGTTTGTACCCTATAGATAACGGCTCACGGTTGTCGCCACCGATTCCGAGGCGCAACGGGCGCTGAGTTGTTCCCTTATTCTCGCAAGCTGTGCACGCATTGCGGCGCCTTTTTCCGGTTCCTCCAGATAGCTCAGGGCTACCCGGGCCAGTTCTGCCGGGTTTGCCTTACCTTGAAACAACTCCGGCACTATCCTCTCTTGCGCTATCAAGTTTACCAGTCCCTTCATCGAACTGCGAATCAGAATGGAACCGACCCACCAGCTGAAGGGAGAGATCTTGTAGGTTATCAGGAAAGGAACCCCGACGAGCGCAGCTTCGAGTGAACTGGTTCCGCTTTTTACAAAGGCGAAATCGGAATTCGCCAGTATGTCCCTTGAATTCTGGGTCGCTATCCGGAAAAACCTTTCGCTCGGATCGCCTCGGAGCACCTTCTGCATCACTCGCCGGATGTGGTCTATTTCGATGGTCGGCGCGGCGGAAATCACGAACTGCACATCGGTTTCGTGAACCAGGCATTGTCCTGCCTTCAGGAGGACCGGCAGGATATAATCGACCTCCTTTCGGCGGCTACCTGCCAGCATTGCCACCGTCCTCCGTGACGGGTCAAGGTTGAGTCCTTCCAGAAACAATTCCCGATTGCGGTTTGGCTTGAAATCCTCCAGCAGCGGATGCCCCACAAACTCCACCTCAACCCCCTGCTTCCGATAATATTCCTCTTCGAACGGGAGGATCACCAACATTTTGTCCACATACTTCCGTATGGCTCGAATGCGGCCGCTACGCCATGCCCAGACCTGCGGGCTGATGTAGTAGATTACCGTCACACCCAGGCGTTTCATTTTTTTTGCCAGTCGCAGGTTAAAATCAGGGAAATCCAGGAGTATGGCGATTTTGGGAAGACGATCTAAGGAGGCCTGAACGATTCGGCGATAGGTTTGATAGTAAGTCAGGAAACTAGATAAAGCCTCCCTCACACCTATATGCGCAAGCTCCCGCACATGACACTGCAGACGGACCCCGACTTTCTGCATTTCGTCCCCGCCCGTCCCAAAAAAAGCAAGAGAATCCGGGGGGTGAATTTGCTTGAGACTCTGAACAAGCCTGGCACCGTATCTATCGGCAGATGCCTCCCCGGCAACAATCAAGATCTGCTTCATGCGTTTCCTGTTCCCCGTTTCCCGTTCCCCGTTCTGATCGCCGGTCAGAGCCTAAGCTCCAACGGGAAACAGGAAACCTGCATCTGCAAGTCAATCCCTGCTGATCCAACCTCCTCCAACTACCTGCTCCGCCTGATAGAACACGCAGGCCTGGCCGGGACTGATGGCCAGCTGTGGCGAGTCGAATATAACTTCCACGTTTCCGTTTTCCGCCGGGGCAATAGTTGCGGCGGCCTCTTTGTGGCGCGAGCGAATTTTTGCATTTACCCGAAGGGGCGCCGTTAAACTGGGAATCGAAATCCAATTTGGCCGAATGACGCGGCAGCGGCGTTTGCCGAGCTGGGAGCGTTCCCCAACCACGACAGTGTTGTCTTCGGGATGAAGCTCTAACACATAAAGAGGAGATTTGTGGGCGATTCCGAGTCCCCGCCTCTGACCGATGGTATAGTGGTGGATTCCGGGATGCATGCCCAATACTTGTCCCTCAGTGTTTATGATCCGTCCCTCGCGAAAAGGCCCCGCCCCCTCGCAACCGAGAACTTCCGCGTGATGACGTTCAAGGAAAGCGGCGTAATCCCCGTCAGGGATAAAGCAGATCTCCTGGCTCTCCGGCTTGTCCGCTATCGGCAGGTTATACCGGCGGGCAATTTGCCGGACTTGCTCTTTCTCCAGATCGCCGAGAGGAAACAGAGCCTTTGCAAGCTGCGCCTGGCTTAATTCAAATAGGAAATATGATTGGTCTTTGTTCTTATCGCGCGCCCGGTGCAAGAGATATCGACCGCTCGTCCCGTCATAGGAGATCCGGGCATAATGTCCGGTCGCTACCCGAGTCGCCTGTATTTCCTCGGCCATCCGAACGAGCTGGTCAAATTTCATATGAGAGTTACATAGCACGCACGGGGAGGGGGTGAGACCAGCCGTATAGTTTTCGATGAAATCCTTCACAACCGTGCGCTCAAATTCCTTCTGGAAATCGACGACATAATAAGGAATGCCTAGGCGCGCGGCGACTTCTCGTGCATCATACAAATCCTCGATAGAGCAGCACCGTCCGGAACGGATCGAATCTCCCGGCTGCGAGCTTCGCCTCTGATCCCAGAGCTGCATCGAGAAGCCGATAAGATCGTAACCCGCCTCTTTCAGAAGCGCAGCTGCGGCAGAACTGTCGACACCGCCGCTCATCGCGACCGCGATTCTGCCTTCCACCATCTAGGCTACCCCCGTCGCCAGCCAAAGAATACAGCTTCTCACAAAATGGATGTCTTTGAGGTTGGGATGCAGAATGTATTCGTCCACCGCGCAAGCCTTTTCATCATAGGAATCGACCAGATGCGTGACCGCCTGATGCGCCTCCGATTCAAGAGAGAGCAGCCTCGCGTCAAGGTCCGGCATCCCCGGCGAATATCGGACAGGGCCGGCAGTGGGCTTCATCCTTAATTCCGCCTGGTAGAACATTTCGGATATGCGTTCCGAACAGCGCATAAACACGTCTTTATTCCGGGATTCCGATTTGGCCTGTTCCAGTTCGCCCGTTTCAGTCAAACCCAAATATTTATACTTTATCTGTTCGAGCTTCCTGCTGAAGACCTCGTGCAACCGATCCAACTCCTGGCGCTTCGGGTCGTCAAACAGCTCGAGGCAACGTTTGCAGAATTCATCCCGGGATTCGCCCGAAAAGGAATAGAGGTTCAAGTTGAAATTCCTGAAAATCTTCGTCTCGAAAGAGCGCAAAAGGTACTGGACGAACTGAGGCTCCATTCGGGTAAGAAAGTCTGCGTCTACAAAATCAGGCAGGACCCCAAGGCGGACCCCATCCGGGATAGAAGCGCTTGTTTTAGCGAGATCAACATCCCGGATCATATCGTCCGTCCAAAGCAAGTCGGCATTGTCTGAATAAATTTCGAGCGCTTTGCTTAAGCTTACAGTATGCCGAAATCCCGTACGTACGTCATTGAAGTCGACCCTCGCCTCCACACAGAAAAATGGGTTCAGAATTGTTTCAGGACCCGGGGGGTTCTCCACAACTTGATATAACTGCTTAACTTTTTCGGCTGAATGAGACTGGCGTCCTTTCTCAGTTAAAGGCATGCGAAACCTCGATCGCTTAGGAATGTAAGGTTTTGATTTTAGCATGCGGGTGAAAACATTCTCAATTGCGGATCGTGGAAGAGCTGCGGGGGATTATCGCAGGAGGGGCTTTGGGAACCCTCGCATTTTTCCAAACCACTCCGATTGGAGCGCGAACGGCTAAAAGGCCAGCGTCTCCATTTTGGGGAGTGCCAAGTCTAATTGAGAGAAGAGGATGGAGCCTTGAAACCGCCGTTCACAAGAGAATTATAAAGAGTCTTGAATTCTTGCCTTCCATAAAATAGCCGGGATTTCACGGTCCCAACTGGGCAATCGATTATCTCGGCTATCTCCTGAATGGTATGCCCCTCCATATCATGGAGACGTACCACGATGCCCTGCTTGTCCGGCATGCGGTCGAAAGCTTCCTTGACAAACGAACGCAGCTCTTCAAGAGACGTATGGGCTACCGGGTCAGTAAAAGGCGTAGGCTCAGCCGGCAGGTCCCTGGCAGATTCGTCCTCCAGCTCGACATACCTCCTGTTCTTCCCTTTGCGCAACATTCCGAGGCAGACATTTATCGTAATTCTGCTGATCCATGTGGAAACTTTGGAGTCGCCGCGAAAATTGGAAATACCACGATACACATTCAGGAGAGTCTCCTGAAGTGCATCTTCCGCCGAGGCTTCCTCGCCCAGGATTCGGTAAGCCGTGTTAAAAATTTTGCGGTTATATCGTGCAAACAATTCATTGTATGCATCCGGATCGCGGGAAAGGCAGCGATTCAAAAGCGCCACATTGACCTCTTCGTTTGGTTGGAACTCGGTCGCCAGCATAAGTCTCCTTTAACTCCTTACAGCGACCCAACTAATTGGGTTGGTGTCGGCCTATACAAGTGCAAATAAAGTGCCAAAGAACAGTAAATTTAATAAATGTATTGTTAACAACAACTTACACGATTATCTCCAATAGGCGGAATCTCAGCCCAACTGTCAATATAGTAGACAGTTTCTTGGTATTATTGAATAAGTTGCTTTTTTGCAGTAGCTTAGTATGTGTCTACAAAGGTTACAGTTCAGGAAAGTAGGATGTCATCCAGCGGTTGCAATTGGTGTCGCTATCGGTTTTTAAAAACCGATAGCGACACCAATTGCAGGCAGACGTTATTGTCTCGGGTTACTCTTCAATGCCCATGCGCCGTAGCTTTTCAAGGAGAGATTGGCGGCTGATTCCAAGTGTCCGCGCCGTGCGCGACTTATTTTGCCCCAATCGTACCAGGGTGGTCCGGATCATTTCCTCTTCAAGCATACGAACGGCGGATTTCATATCTCCATCGGAACGCGGAGAAACTCGAGGGCGTTGCCGGATGTGATCCGAGAGAAGCTCATGTCCGATCTCTTTTTCTGCTTCGGATAAAAGGACCAGACGTTCGATCTCGTTTTGCAGTTCTCGCACATTCCCCGGCCAGGAATAGGCCACCAGCAGATCACGGGTTTCCTTGCTGAGCCGGCCTGTCCTGCGATTGAGTTTTTGCGAAAATTGCCCCAGAAAGAATTCCGCCAGAGGCAGGATGTCTCCCTTTCGTTCTCGGAGCGGTGGAATGGTTACGGAAAAGACGTTGATCCTGAAAAAAAGATCCTGGCGAAAACGGTTGGCCATCACTTCGGCTTTAAGGTCTCTATTGGTGGACGCGATAATCCTCACGTCCACCTTTTTGGGCTGGTGATAACCGACGGGCATGATCTCGCTTTCCTGGATGACGCGCAGCAATTTAACCTGTAATTCCGCAGGCGCCTCGCCAATCTCGTCAAGGAAAATGGTGCCGCCGTTGGCTATCTCGAAGTAACCCTTCTTTTCCTGGGTAGCGCCGGTAAACGCACCTTTGGAATGTCCAAAAAATTCGCTTTCCACCAAATCTTTGGGAATGGCGCCGCAGTTGACGGGAATAAAAATCTGGTCGCGGCGGTTGCTTTCGCCATGAATGAAGCGGGCCACGAGTTCTTTACCAGTTCCGGTCTCCCCTTGAATAAGAACGGTCGTCTCCGTTCCGGTTACTCTGCGCAACAGATGAAGTATGTTCTCCATCTCCGGACTGCCATAAATAATCCCTTGGGGAAAAACCTGTTTCTCAACCTCCTGGCGCAGAATAATGTTTTCAGTCCTCAGTTTGTCATTTGCCAGCCTAAGCTCCGTGGTGAGCCGCTCGTTTTCCCGAACCAATTCCATTTTTTCCAGAGCATCCTGGACTACAAGCCGAAGATCGTCCGGTTCCCAGGGTTTTGTGATGTATTTTTGGACTTTGCCGGTGTTAATGGCGGCAATAAGATCATCCACGTCGGCAAAACCGGTGAGCACAATCCGGACAATGTTCGGAAAGCTCTTCTGGGAAAGCTCGAGGAACTCGATTCCCGTCATGTTGGGCATTTTCTGATCGGTAATGATCGCATCAATGGAAGCGTTGTGGAGAATCTGCAAAGCCTCTTCGCCTGACTGTGCCGGATGAACGTTGTACTGGTCCATGAATGTCCGCTGAAGCTTCTGCAGATTCGCCAATTCGTCATCCACCAGCAACAGCTCATACTTTCTTTTCTGCACTCGAATTCTCCCGGTAAGCTGGCAGGCTGACAACAAACGAGCTGCCTTTTTCCGGCACGCTCGTTACGCTAATCCCCCCCTGGTGTTGCTCAATAATTCCATAACTGATGCTCAATCCGAGCCCCGTCCCCAGGCCAACAGGCTTGGTCGTAAAGAACGGTTCAAAGATCCGGTTGAGAAGTTCTCTGGGAATACCCACACCGTTGTCTTCAATCTCGATTTCCACGTTGCCGTCGTTGCAGCGGGTTCGTATCCAGACATCCCCTTTCCCCGGAACCGCGTGAAACGCATTGGACAGAAGATTCATGAATACCTGATTTAGCTTGCCCGAGTAGCCCTGAATTTTGGGGATATCCCCATATTCTTTGTGGATTTCGATGCGGTTTTTATATTGATTTCGCAGCAGGTTGAGAGACATCTCCAGGGAAGCATGCAGATCCACTTCCGAGATGGTGTCGGTATCCATGCGCGAAAAGGTTCTTAAATCGGTGACAATCGTGTTGATCCTTCGAGCGCCTTCCGTGAAGTTGTCGATCAGAATTTTCAAGTCTTCCTTAATAAAGGAATAGTGAATCCCCTCTTTCACCTTCTGCATTTCAGCCTGGTCTTCGGCCGAGATGCTGGGGAATTTTTCAAAGGACTCCACTAGGTTCTGCAGTTTCTGGGTATAGTCGGCAAGAAACCCGGTGTTTCCATAAATGAAGTTGAGCGGATTCTTAATTTCGTGAGCTATTCCCGCAACGAGCTGACCCAGAGACGCCATCTTTTCAGTCTGGACCAGCTGTTCCTGGGCGCTTTGAAGGTCAACATAGGCTCTTTTAAGCGCCTCATGCGAGTTTTCCAGCTCAAGAGTGCGGTCGCGGACCATATTTTCCAGATTCCGGTTCAGCTCCTGAAGCTGTGTTTCGCGAACAGAAAGCGCACTGGCCATTTCATTGAAGGTGGACGCCAGGATTCCGACTTCATCCGAAGAACGAATCGGGACGCGCTCCTTGAAATTTCCCTGCGCGATGGTCGACGCGGAGCGGATAAGAGTTTTTAGGGGTACGGTGATCCCCTCCGCAATCAGATACGTGAAAAGGACCACCAGAGAGGCAAGCAGAGCGGTCACTCCGAAAAGCCAGTAGCTTAAAACTTTAATCGGCTTTGAAACATCGGCGTTGTCGATCTCGACGCCAATAATCCAGCCGAATGAAGGATCGTCGATCGGTGCAAATCCGGCTATTTTGCCGCTGCCCTTCAGATCATAAGAAAAAGTTTGTTGCTGGTGTAGGATAGCGTTTTGCAAGCCACGAAGCCCGTAATCTTCGACCACCCTTGTTTGGTAGAAATCCTGTCCGCCTGATCGAGTTCCATTCTCATCGAGCTTCCGATTGCGCCGGTATTTGTGTCCGATAATCGTATCGGCATCCTTTGCCAGCACGAAACCGTATCCGCTCTTCAGATCCAGATTCGCCAGGTCCATTTCCATGCTATCGAGAATGTTCTGGAAATAGGACCAGTTCAAAACATTGATCCACACTCCGATAATTTCGCGAGTTGCCGGATTCAGAATGGGTTCCGAAAAGGCAATGTTGTATTGATAGCTTCTGTCTTCCCTGCTGTAATCGTACAGGCTTTGAACAAGTTTGGATTGATACCAGTCCCGATGGTAGCTATTCCCGGCTATCGATGATGAAAAGAGCTTTTGCTCTTCCGGGAACTTGGAAATGTCTTCGCCAAGGACTTCGGCTAGCTTTTTCGCCGGCAGAGGCATCGAATTACGATCCTTCGTATTCATTCCCACCAGCTTGCCTGTCTTGTCCAAAATGACCAGGAGATCGTACTCATCATGGTAAAAACAATATTTGTTCAGCAGGTCTGCTATGCTGGATCGGTCCGCTTCTCTTAGTCCACCGTAGATAAGAGGAAAGGTCGTTGCCATGGAGAGGATTTCCTTTTCCTGCCCTCTCAACATGAAGTCGATCTTGTCCGCCGTATCCTGCGCCATTTTGCCGAGAGAAAGGGTAATGCGCTCCTGGATCTTTCCCCTCCCTATAAAATAGGAAAATGCCGACATGCCCAACAGCGGAAGGAGGGACAGACCAATCATCAATGCCAGAAGCTTATTCCTGACGCTATGAAACAGCGTAAACTGGGATCCGTGTGCTTCTCTTTCCTGCCATGCTACCAATTATGCATATCCTTTTGACAGAATAGGTAGTCATATTGTCAATTTTATTTACAATTTTGTCAAACTTAATCTGTTCCCCGTTTTCCGGTGACGAGCCTGCAATTTCATGCTACCTTTTTGTTTTCTTAGCAGGAGGATGATCGATGGGTGTTACTGTTCGGATTCCCTCTCCGCTTCGGCAGTATACTGAGAATTTGTCGGAGGTCGTGTTGGAAGGAAAAACCGTACGCGAACTTCTGGAAAGCTTTAAAGTCCGGTTTCCGGATGCCGGGACACGGTTCTTTTCCGCAAAGACCTCGCGGTATATGAACCTTTATTTAAATGATCAGGATATTCGCTCGCTGGGCGACCTGAACACACCGGTGGGCGAAAAAGATGTTCTTTCGATCGTTTTTGCGATAGCAGGAGGTTAAACCGGAATCGCGAAGTGCGAAAGACGAATCACGAAATAACTAAATTTCTTGCCTGCAGTTCCTGAATGAGTTGCGCAGGATTCAGAAAATGGATTGCATCCATCCCTAATTTGCGAGCCGATTCAACGTTAACAAGCTGGTCGTCGACAAAAAGAGCTTCAGATGCGGGGATCTGCGTTTTGCTCAACGCATGTTCGTAAATGGCCGGATCCGGCTTGGCGGCTCCGACTTCATATGACAGACTCCATCCTTGGAAATGCTTCAGAAATTCATAATGCTTCAGAATGAACTCAAAATGCATTCTGTTGGTGTTTGATATCACCCAAAGAGCATGTTCGCGCGCAAGGTCCTTCAGCAGTTCATCCGATATCAAAGGGATTTCGCAGAACATACAGGTCCATAAATCTGTGAAATCATCCCGTGTGATGGTCATGCCAAGCCGGCCAGATAGCCCGGCAAAGAACTCTTCGTCCTTCAGCCGACCGCATTCATAATCCAATACCAATCCGTCTGCAAAAACTGCACGCAGCGCATCCATTTCCAATCCCGTCAATGACTTCATTTTTTCAGCGAACTTGCCGGAATTAAGTCTCAGCAAAACATTGCCCAGATCGAAAAAAACGCCGCGGATCCGAGAATCGTTCACTTTCTTTTTCCAAGCGCCCAGGCTACGGCTGCTTCCGCTAAGATTCTTGTAGGATTCACGGTGGGGTAATTGACTTCTTTGGGCTCAAACGCCAGAGGGACTTCCGTACAGCCAAGGATTACGGCCCTGGCGCCGGCATCCACGAGGCATTTTCCTATGGATTGGAACGTCTCGCGCGTGGTTCTATCCTGGACTCCCGCTTTCACCTGGCCGATCGCCACCCGAATTCGGGCTTGATCTTCATCATCGGGAATCAGAAGCTTGATTCCTGCATTGGAAAGGGCTTTGTGATAGACCCCGCAATGCACAGTCCCATAGGCTGCAATCAACCCGACGGTTCTGGCCTCAGGCAGAGTCTCTCGAATCTTCCGGCAGGTTTCTTCAATCATGTCGAGAATGGTAACGGAGACCTCCTGCTGAATTTGAGGAAGAAAGTAGTGAGCAGTGTTGCAGGGCATCGCTATGACACCTGCTCCCCCTTTTTCCAGAAGTTTTGCCGATTCTATCAACCAGGACAGAGGGCTTTCGCCCTGAGCCTCGATAGCTCTCGTTCTATCTGGGATTTTTGGATTGGAGTAGATTAGGACTCGGATGTGATCCTGATCTGTGGTTGCCGGGGTGAGGTTAATAATGTGGCGGTATAAATCGAGCGTAGCTTCGGGCCCCATTCCACCAAGAATGCCGATCATACGGCCGGGAATCGAGTGCTTCGCTTCATCTTTCATTGAACGATTATAGGACCGCTCGTGCAAAAACGCCACGGATTCCACGGATTCCACGGATTTTGAAAAATGCATACGAAGTTTTTTCCCAGTCCGTGGAATCCGTGGAATCTGTGGCGTTTTGTTTTGCTCAATTCGGGCATCAAGCCGTTATATATATGTTATGTTCTGCCCTGTTGGCGCCCAGGCAGGTATCAGGCGATAACTGCTTCATTAAAAGCGCACTTGTGTCGATAACTATATTTGATGGGCGGCAAATCCCTTCCGATGCGCCCTAGACTGTTCTCTTGGCGCATCGAACGGGAAGAGCCGGAAGGTAACAGGTTGCTGAAGAAACTGCGAATCGTTTTGGAGATGGTGAAAATCGAGCACACGATTTTCGCTCTCCCCTTTGCTTTTCTAGGGGCATTTTTGGCAGCTCGGGGCATTCCCCGTCCCGAGCAAGCTGGATGGATTTTGTTGGCAATGGTCGGAGCTCGTAGTGCTGCAATGGCGTTCAACCGGTTAGTCGATCTCCCGTTCGACGCTAGAAATCCACGGACGCTGAACCGGGCCCTTCCCCGCAAGCTGGTTTCACGTAACTTTGTGGTGGCGTTTATATTTGCCAGTTCTGCCTTGCTGGTATTTGCAGCATCCAGGCTAAATCGATTATCGCTGGAATTGAGCCCCGTGGCACTTGGAATAGTCTTTGTTTATTCCTACGCAAAGAGGTTTACCTGGTTGACGCACGTTTTCCTGGGGATTTCCCTGGCATGTGCCCCTATCGGCGCATGGATAGCACTGCGAGGTTCTATCTCACTTTCTCCACTCATTCTGGGACTTGCGGTGGTTTTCTGGGTCGCAGGGTTTGACGTGATCTACTCATGCCAGGACGTGGAATTCGACCATCGGGAGCTGCTCTACTCGATTCCAAAACGTTTTGGTGTGACGGCGGCTTTGTGGATTTCGGCTGCTCTCCACCTCGCGATGCTGGGCATTCTTGGTTTTTTGTTCTGGAGAGAGGGACTCGGATTCATCAGTCTCTCGGGCCTGGCAGTGGTAGGACTGTTGCTGGCGTATGAGCACAGTCTGGTCCGTCCAACGGACTTGAGCCGCGCGAACACAGCCTTTTTTGCAATTAACGGCTGGATCAGCATCCTCCTGTTCGCAACAACCATAATCGACTTGCTATGGAGCGGATCGAAATAGGCGATGCCAACTCAAATCGGCGAGTTGCTGGTTAGAGAGAATTTCATCACGCCCGACCAGCTCGAACTTGCGCTGAAACACCAACGTCAAAACGGCGGGCGGCTGGGCTCGATTCTCATCAACCTTGGATTTGTTGAAGATGACGACATTACAGCCCTGCTGAGCAAGAAATACGGTGTCCCGTCCATCAATCTGGCCTTCTTTGAAATCGATCCCGCTGTCGTCAAACTCATCCCTATAGATGTGGCTCAAAAGTATATGGTCGTACCACTGAGCCGGGTCGGCAGCACCCTGACAGTGGCCAGTGTCGACCCCACCAACGTGTTCGCCATGGATGACATCAAGTTCATGACGGGGTTGAACGTCGAGCCGGTGGTTGCCACTGAAACATCGATCACGGAAGCATTGGAGAAATATTACGGCACTCCACACTCGATCGAGCTGAAACGGGTTTACGAGCAAATCGCACAAGTCGAGAAGAACGGCAGTGTCGATCTGGACCTCGAAACGAGTTCGGAAGAGGAACAAGAGGTATCTCTAGACCAGCTTCAAAAATCGGGTGAAGATGCGCCGATTATCAGACTGGTAAATCTTATCCTCTCCGATTCCCTTAAAAAGGGAGCCAGCGATATCCATGTCGAGCCCTACGAAAAGGATTTCAGAGTCCGGTTTCGCATTGATGGAATCCTATACAACATGATGAACCCACCCCTGCGGCTTCGAGATGCCATCACTTCCCGAATCAAAATCATGTCAAAGATGGATATATCCGAGAAACGGCTGCCGCAGGATGGAAGAATCAAGATCCGGACAACGATTAATGGGAAACAAAAGGAAATCGACTATCGCGTGTCCAGTCTGCCGACTCTGTTTGGGGAGAAGATCGTACTCCGTATTTTGGATAAAGACATCTTACCGCTCGATATGAGCAAACTCGGGTTTGAGGAAGTCCCGCTGAAGAAAGTCGAAGCAGCGATTCTCAAGCCTTATGGAATGGTTCTGGTAACCGGACCGACGGGAAGCGGGAAAACGTCCACCCTCTACTCGGCGCTCAATAGATTGAACACACCCGAGACAAACATCATGACCGCAGAGGATCCGGTGGAATACAATTTTCGCGGGATCAACCAGGTTCAGATCAAAGAGCAGATCGGGCTGACCTTTGCGGCAGCACTCCGGTCTTTTTTGAGGCAGGATCCCAATATCATCCTGGTTGGGGAAATACGGGATTTTGAAACAACGGAAATTGCGATCAAGGCCGCCCTCACGGGCCATCTTGTACTCTCCAGCGTTCATACCAACGATGCTCCATCCACGATTTCCCGGCTGCTCAACATGGGGATCGAGCCTTTCCTGGTTGCCACCTCCGTCCACCTGATTTGCGCTCAAAGGCTGATCAGGAAAATTTGTGAGGATTGCAAAACCGAAATCAAGACGCCGCTGCAGGCTCTCATCAATGCAGGATTTTCTCAGGAGGAGGCGAAAACGGTTCGCACCCATAAAGGGGAGGGTTGCAAGACATGTAATGGAACAGGCTACAAGGGCCGAATCGGTATGTATGAGGTGATGGAAATCGGCGAGGACATCCAGGAGTTGATCCTGGTGGGAGCATCAGCCAGAGAGATTCGGCGGAAAGCAGTGGAACAGGGAATGCTGACACTTCGTCAGAGCGGATTGGCAAAAATCAAAACAGGGCTTACGACCCTGGATGAAGTTCTTCGGGAAACAGTTCTGAGTTGATTCGAGATCCGAAATTTGAGATTCGAAATTGATAGAAGGGCTAATTTAGTCTTTCAATCTCGAATTCCGAATTTGTTGATGATTTGTGAGCCAGGATACTGAAGAAGAATGAGAATCGAAGTATTCAGGATTGCGGATCGAAGATCGGTACTGCTATCGGTTCTCGATTTTCGATTACGACACCGATAGCGATTCCGATACCGATTTTAGGGAGAAACCAATGAACACTTTGCCCGAGATGCTCCAGAAGACCTTGCAGTCCGGAGCCTCGGATCTTCATTTGACCAACGGGACTCCAGCAAAAATTCGCGTGGACGGCAGCCTGCGTCCCATCGACGACGTGGTTCTGACTGCTGCAGATACCAAGAGACTCGCCTATAGCGTAATGACTGACGGTCAGAAGCACCAGTTTGAAGAAAAATGGGAAATAGATTTCTCATTCGGCATCAAGGATCTGTGCCGCTTTCGCGCCAATGTATTCACTCAGCGCGGCTCGGTAGGAGCTGTTTTCCGCATCATTCCTTTCGAGATCAAGGGCTTTGAAACCCTGAACCTTGCACCTATCGTGGAAAAGCTTTGCGACAAGCCGCGCGGCCTGATCCTGGTTACCGGGCCGACAGGCAGCGGAAAATCGACAACACTGGCAGCCATGATCGACAAAATCAACCGCGAGCGGCATGAACACATTCTCACGATTGAAGACCCGATTGAATTTCTTCATCCTCACAAAAATTGCATTGTCAACCAGCGGGAGGTCAGTTCCGATACGCACTCGTTTTCCGACGCTCTCCGAGTGGCATTGCGCGAGGATCCGGACGTCGTGCTGATCGGAGAAATGCGGGATTTGGAGACGGTGGAATCGGCTCTGCGGATTGCGGAAACAGGCCACTTGACACTGGCCACGCTCCATACCAACAGCGCGGCCTCGACCATCAACCGAATCGTCGATGTATTTCCTTCCAATCAGCAGCCCCAAATCCGCGCGCAACTGAGCCTGGTACTGGAAGGAATTCTTTGCCAATCGCTGATCCCAAGGACAAATGGGAAGGGGCGCTGCATGGCAATGGAGATCCTGATCCCGACATCGGCAATCCGCAACCTGATTCGCGAGGATAAGATTCATCAGATTTACAGCTCCATGCAGACGGGTCAGGACAAATTCGGCATGCAGACTTTCAACCAATCTCTCTCGCAGCTGGTGCTGACCAAGCAGATCGCGGCAGAGGACGCTCTTGCCAAATCCTCGAATGTTGAGGAATTGCAGGATTTAATCCAGAGAGGCGTGGGCTTGAATCTTCAATCTGCATCCCAGCGCATGCAAAAGCCCGAGCTTGCAGTGGGCATCCATCGTTGATACTGAAAGGAACAGGTCATGCCGGTCTACACATTTCGCGGGAAGAACGTTCGAACCAATGAAAGCATTTCGGGCGAACGCTTTTCGACCAACGCCCAGGCATTGGCGTCCGTGTTGCGGCGAGAGCAGGTAGCACCTATCTCAATTCGAGAAAAAAAAACCTCCAGCCTGAATTTTTCTTTTCGGAAAAAGGTCACTCAGGCCGAGGTGGGCGTATTTACTCGTCAATTCTCGATTATGTTGAATGCCGGATTGCCGTTGATCCAGGCCTTGGATGCGATTGCGCAGCAGCATCCCAATCAGGGCTTCAAAGAAGTTTTGAGTATAATCAGAGGAGATGTCGAGGCCGGATCCACTCTATCGGCTGCGATGTCAAGACATCCCAAAGTTTTTGATTCCCTTTTCACCAACATGATTGCAGCCGGTGAAACCGGCGGGATCCTGGACACAATCCTTCAGCGCTTGAGCGTCTTCATCGAAAAGATCGTGAAGTTGAAGCGAGCCTTGCGCTCCGCAATGATTTATCCGGCAACCATTCTGACCATCGCAATTGGAGTGGTCACAATCATCCTTTGGAAAGTTGTCCCCGTCTTCGCGACTCTTTTTGAGGGATTTAATGTCGAACTCCCGCTGCTCACCCGCGCGGTCATCATGGCTTCGGGACTCATCGCAAGATATATACTCTTTTTGGCGGTATTTGTGGTTCTGGGCATCTTTGGATTGAAGACATATTACAAAACGGACAACGGGAGACATTTGATCGACAAGACCCTGTTGAAGTCTCCGGTATTGGGCGAGATTCTGCGGAAAATCACGGTTGCCCGATTCACACGAACTCTTGCAACGCTGCTGACGAGCGGCGTTCCCATTTTGGAGGGATTGAACATCACGGCAAGGACCTCCGGAAATGCCATCCTGGAAGATGCCATTTATCAGATACGGCAGCGGATAGAAGAGGGAGGGACAATGGCAGATCCGATGCGTCAATCCGGGTTCTTTCCGCCAATGGTAACCCAAATGGTCTCTGTCGGTGAGTCTACGGGCGAAATGGACACAATGCTGGTGAAGGTTGCCGATTACTATGAGGAGGAAGTAGATGTCCTTGTCGCCAATCTCCTGACCATACTCGAACCGATTCTGATGGTTTTCCTGGGCGTAATTGTCGGCGGCATTGTCATAGCCATGTATCTGCCGCTTTTCAAGTTGATTAAAGTTCTTTCGGGCGGTTAGGGCCTTTCACAGCCGACCCGCGAAACAGGCGAGCGGCTCCATTCCACTTTTATGGCAGCCAATAAATCCGCTTCTCTTGCATCAGACAAAGAGTTCAGCCGGCGTTTGCTCCAATTGATCCTTTTTCGCACCGTCGTATTCCTGCTCTGGCTTAATTTTGCCAACCGTCTTTCCCTGCTGCCGGAAAGACTGGGCCCTTTCCCTTTTCTGCTTTTGTTCAACAGTCTTGCCGCTGCCCTGTTGCTGCTATGCCTGGGGCTTTGGCGAATCGGCAGGAACGAAAGAATTCAGCTCGCCTTCCAGATAAGCGTTGACCTGCTGCTTACCACAATTCTTGTCGCGTATACGCGCGGCATCGAGAGCTCGTTCGTCTCCTTTTACCTTTTGATCATCATTTATGGCAGCCTGATGCTTGGACGGAACGGGGGAATGGTCGGCGCCGCCCTGAGTACAATTCTTTACGCAGGAATCGTTTTCGCAGTCCGGTGCGGCCTCATCTCAATCAGGGGCGCGGAAATGGATGTTCGTCAGGCCGCATTTCGAATTTCAGCTCATGTGCTTGGATTTTGGGCGGTCGCCTACCTGGGAACATATCTGCATCAAAGATTGCGGAGCATGGAGTGCGAACTGAAGGAAAAGATCGACTCTTTGACCCAGTTGAAAAGACTCAACGAGCACATCGTAAGCAGCATTCGATCGGGACTGATTACAACGGACCTGCATGGACACATCGCAGTTTTTAATGCCGCAGCGGGAGAGATTACAGGAAGGGCCGTCGATGAAATGTTCGAAAATATCATCCAGCCGCTGATCGGAGATACGTTCTGGACACTAATCACAACGGCGGACCTGCTTCGGAATGCCAGGCCGCTGCGCTATGAACAGTGGGTCATGATTCCGAACGGGACTAAACGGTTTCTCGGTTTCAGTGTCTCTCCCCTGCTGGACGAGAGCCAGCTGTTGCGGGGCTACATCATTTCTTTTCAGGATTTGACCGACATCATGCGTCTGGAAGAAGAGGTGCGCTTGAAGGACAGGATGGCCGCAGTCGGCCGCATGGCTGCGGGAATTGCCCACGAAATCCGAAATCCGCTTACTGCAATGCGCGGGTCTGTTGAGGTTCTGCGCTCCCACGCCTGCTTGCCGCCCAAGGATAATAGGATTCTGGATATTCTCATCCGGGAGAGCGACCGCTTGAATCAATTCGTCGAGGACTTCCTGAATTATGCCCGTCCAAGGAAGTATGAAAAACATTCCCTGGATTTGGTTTCTGTTCTCACGGATTCCGTGACGCTTCTGCGCAATAGTCCCGAATTCCGCAAGAAACTTCTGGTTAGCCTGAATGTGGAATCCCAACCGATCCCAATCGTTGGATGCGTCGACCAGCTGAAACAGGTTTTCTGGAATCTCGCACAAAACGCGATTCGAGCGATGCCGAATGGAGGGGAGTTGAGGATAACTATTCGAGAACTCTCCCGTTCTATCGGCCAAATCATATTCCAAGATAACGGGATTGGGATGAGCCGGGAAGAGCAGCAACAGCTGTTTCAGCCTTTTCATTCGGGATTTGCGGGCGGCCTTGGTCTAGGACTGACCATCATTTTCCAGATCATGGAGGACCACCGGGGGAGGATTTCGTTTGAGAGTGAGAAAGGGCGCGGCACAAAAGTCAGCCTCAGTTTCCCATTGGAGACTGAAGCGGCAGTTTCTGATTTATGCGCGCAAACGGCAAAGGCATAAAAAATGGCGACCATTCTGATCGTTGATGACGAACCGAACATCACGGAAATTCTCGAAATCGTTCTGCGGGACGAAGGGATGGAGGTCTTGAAGACCGGATCCGGCCGGGAGGCACTCGCAATTTTACAGGACCAGGAAGTGGACGTTGCCATTTCCGATATCCGGATGCCCGATTTCTCGGGAGTTGAGCTCCTGCGCGAAGCGAAGCAGGTTGCGCCGGATACCGTCTTTATCATGATCACGGCTTTTGCCAGCACTGAAACCGCCATCGAAGCGCTCCAGCATGGCGCTTATGATTACATCACCAAGCCTTTCAAGATGGACGATTTGAGATCCATCGCTCGCCGTGCTCTCGAACAGAAAAAGAGCCGGAAACTCCAACCTGCTTCTTCACCCGACAACATGGAAGCCCGACAGGGACAAAAGCTGTTTCAGGCACTGCAGGGGAGCCACGTTGTGGGCAAGAGTCCTAAAATGATCGAGGTTTACCGCACAATCGGAACCGTGGCGATGGGAGACAGCACCGTCCTGATCACCGGCGAGAGCGGCACCGGAAAGGAACTGGTTGCGCGCGCGATTCATGAGGCTTCGCGCCGGAAGGAAAAGCCCTTCATATCGATCAACTGTAGCGCCTTTCCCGAAACCCTGCTCGAAAGCGAGCTGTTCGGATACATGAAGGGAGCGTTTACGGGCGCGAACGCCAACAAAAAAGGGTTGTTTGAAGCGGCCTCCGACGGATCCATTTTTCTGGATGAAATTGGAGACATGACCCCCGCTATGCAGGTAAAGCTGCTGCGCGTCTTACAGGAGCGCCGCTTGCGACCTTTGGGCGGCACGAATGAAGTGCCGGTGGATGTCCGGGTCATCGCAGCCACAAATCAAGACCTGCAAACGCAAATCCGGCAGGGATCGTTTCGCGAAGACCTCTACTACCGGATCGCTGTCATCAACATTCATTTGCCGGCATTGAGGGAACGGCCCGAGGATATCGAGCCTCTATCGTTGTTTTTTCTGCGTCACTACTCCGAAAAGTCAGGCAAAGGAATCGAAGGGATCTCGCCCGACGCTTTACGCTGTCTTGCGTCCTACAGCTGGCCGGGAAACGTACGGCAACTCGAAAACACGATTGAGCGGGCGGTTGCCCTGGAGACCACTTCGGAAATCCAGCTGGAACGCTTGCCGGAAACGGTCCGGAATCGACCCATTCCGGTTGCGAGGGACCCGTTCACTCTGCCCGAAGGTCCGTTTGATTTGGAAGGTTTCCTCACGCAAATCGAGAGCAGCCTGATTGCGCAAGCCCTCCGTCAATCCGAAGGAAACCAGGCCGCAGCAGCTCAAAGGTTGAAATTGACCAAGGGATCGTTGCGGCACCGAATCCACTCACTGCAAATCAAATGCTAGAGAAGAAATAAAATCGGGGGTCGGGATCGGAATCGGGGTCGGGAAAAAATGGTTTCGACCCCGATTCCGATCCCGACCCCGATTGATCAACTGATGAATTCCCACCAAATATTGTTGGCAATCCACCCCCTAAAGCAATTTGTTATACGGATAGAAATGCTGATTTTCAGCATTGGGACTGCTGGAAATCAGCACGGACGTGTCACCGAATTGACTCGATCCAACAAGGTTCAGCTCATAGAAAACCAGCAAATTGTTGAATAAGAATGACTTCTCAACCACAAATTTATTCCTGTTTCTGGGTTGGTGATTGGCACGAGTCTTGCAATCACTTTGCCTGTTACGCAATGCATTCCCCAAAAATGACGGAGAGGAGATCGAATTCCATGAAAAACGAACAGGGCTTTTCACTTATCGAGCTTCTGATTGTAGTTGCGATCATCGCGGTTATCGCGGCAATTGCGGTTCCAAGTCTGCTGCAGGCAAGAATGGCCGCGAATGAATCGAGCGCCATCCAGGGCTGCCGCACCGTCGGGTCGGCAGAGGTTGCCTATGCCGCGGTGAACAATCAAACCTATGCAACTCTCGCGACTCTGCAAGGAGGCAACTTCGTTGATACTCGTTTTACAGCTGCAAATGGGTTCAATGGTTATACATACGCCGACTTTGCGGTAAATGGTACTGCAGGTGCCCCCACTGGCTTCGGGATCGAAGCTACGCCGGTTACTGGTGGTAGCACAGGCCGCTACCTATACGGCATCAACGAAGACGAAATTGTTCGCTATGAAGGACAAGCAAATGGGGTCGCGACGGCCGCCATGTGCGGCACGCAGGCTTGCACTGCGAACGATCCGATCGGCACAAGCAAGTAACGGATATCACAATCCAGACAAAAAAAGCGGCTCCAATTGGAGCCGCTTTTTTTATTTCTGCACAAATTGGGGACGCCACCCACTGCTGTCCCATTAACTTTTGAGTATTGTCCCTGAATTCTTTTTTTTTCAGGATGTTATAACAACAAATGGGTGTAATCGATTTCAATTTTTTTTAAACTCATT